>Ga0209353_10001875_pt1 | contig 11748 bp, 15 predicted proteins | sample LauGreSpBDMM15SD_2_FD_187561 | JGI IMG/M metagenome (GOLD analysis project Ga0209353, IMG submission 187561) | Freshwater lake microbial communities from Lake Michigan, USA - Sp13.BD.MM15.SD (SPAdes) (version 2) | ecosystem: Environmental > Aquatic > Freshwater > Lake | place: Lake Michigan...
CAGCAACGATTTAATCCCCGTACTCGAAGCATTGACAACCATATCTGCCGAAGTGGTGGATGGTGGCACAAGCAGCTTTGAGCAAGACACCCGCCTTTTTAGACAAACCACAGAATTTAATATCTGCTGACAATCCGCTGGCATCGTTTATCGGCGTTTCTTCAGGAAGCGTAAATGTAACAGATAAAAAAGCGCTTGGTGTAACTACCGTATTCGATTGCTTGCGTGTTATCTCTGACGGCATCGCACAAGTTCCTTTAAAGATTTACAAATCTGAGGGTGAGAATAAAAACCCTGCTTCAGATCATCCGCTATACAATCTGCTGTACTTAAAGCCAAACGAATGGCAAACGTCATTTGAATTCCGCGAAAACATGATATTCCAGGCGGCCTTGCTTGGTAACTTCTTTGCGTTTAAAAATCGTGTGCGCGGTCAGATAAAGTCATTAATACCGTTCGAGCCAAACACGGTAACGATTAAAGTAGACGACAAGACTAGAAAGTTATCCTATGATGTTTCAGCCAATGGCGAACAAAAAAACTTTCCCGCTGAGTTAATATGGCATGTGCGCGGCCCTACGTGGAACACTTACGAGGGAATGCAAGCAATAAAGTATGCGCGTGAAGCGATTGGGCTAGCTATAAATATTGAAGAATCTCAAAACTCTTTACATGCTTCAGGCGTGCAGACAAGCGGCATTTACTCAGTTAAAGGCAATCTTAGCCAGACTCAAGCGAAAGATTTGACAGCATGGATTGAAAAATCTATCGGCGGCGCAAATCGTTTCCGTCCGTTCGTTGTGGATCGTGAAGCAACATTTCACCCTGTCACCATGACTGGCGCTGATGCTCAAACTATCGAGAACAGGCGATTCCAGATTGAAGAAATATGCAGGGCGTTTCGCGTTATGCCAATCATGATTGGGCAGGCAGACAAGGCAGCAACTTATGCAAGTGCAGAACAGATGTTTTTGGCACATGTTACGCACACATTAATGCCCTGGTATACAAGACTAGAGCAAAGTATTGATTGTAATTTGTTATCTGAGCAAGATCGCATGGGCGGTTTTTATTCTAAATTCAATGCGAATGCACTCATGCGCGGAACATCAGAAACTAGATCAAACTTTTACGACAAGATGTACCGAATGAAGGCATTCAATCCAAACCAGATTTTACAACTTGAAGATATGAACCCATATGAGGGCGGAAATGAATACTATGTTGAGCCAGGATCGCAAAGCTTTGGCGGGAATGTGGAGAGTGAACCGCCTATCTAACGAGGTCGCGGACGTATTTATTTATGGCGATATCGGTGGGTGGATGGACGGCTTATCAGCAAACGACTTTGCGCGTGAGGTTGTAGCTCTTGACGTGGGTAATCTTAACGTCAGATTAAACTCAGGAGGAGGTTCGGTGTTTGAGGGTCAGGCGATTTATAATACTCTCAGTCAGCATAAAGCTAAAGTTACAGTTACCATTGATGGTGTAGCGGCTTCAATTGCTTCCGTTATAGCCATGGCAGGCGATGAGATCCGCATTACTGAAGGATCGCATATCATGGTGCATAAGCCGTGGTCGATGGCGATGGGCGATGCTGACTCAATGAGAAAAGAAGCGGATGTATTAGATAGTCTTGAATCTGGCATTATCGACATATACGCAGCAAGAACAGGCAAAAATACTAAGCAGTTAACTGACTGGGTATCCGCTGAGACTTGGTTTAAAGGGCAGGCGGCTGTTGATGCTGGCTTTGCTGATAGTGTTATACCGGCAAAACGAAGAGAGAATTATGCACGATCAAATATATTTAATTCTTTTCTGCATACACCAGTTGACATACTTAATGAATTGTGCAATATTCCGCATGTGCGAGAGTTGGAAAGAGTTCTACGTGATGTTGAAGGCTTTTCACAGACGCAAGCAAAAAGAATCATAGCTTTAACGCAACAAACAGATTTCGATTACCGTGACGGTGATGGTCGACAAGAAGCAGCCGAGAAATTAGCTGTATTTTTACAAGACTTAACCGGAGAAATTGGTAATGGCAGATCCAACAGAAGTCGTAATGCAGGCGTTCAATCAATTTAAAGAAGCGAACGACGCAAACCTAAAACAACACAGCTCTGACCTTGAAGCAAAGATAGCTAAGATTTCTACAGTCTTAGACGCGCATGAGGCAGTAAATCAAAAATTAACACTTCAAGAAGCGCAAGCCAAAGCACAACAAGAACAATTAGACCGCATTGAAGAAGTAATCAATCGTCCTGGTTCTGGTGTTGCTGCTGAAGATCACAAGAAAGTAGCCTATGCGTTTGACCGCGTAATGCGCCGTCCTGCTCATGAGCGTGACCGTAATGATCTGGAAGTGATCAACAAATACACTAACTCATTGGTTAAGGCTGATGATATTAGTGCTGGTTACTTGCTGGCTCCTCCTGAAATGGAAACGATGATTATCAAAAAAATCATCGAAACAACCCCAATTCGCTCGCTTGCTACAGTACGCACAATTGGCGGCGATAGCCTGAAGCAACCTAAGAGACTTACTAGCGGTTCTGCTGCTCGTATCGGTGAGACTCAAACCCGCACGAATACCGGTGATCCTACCTACGGGATGATTGAGATCAAAGCGCCTGAAATGTACGCACGTATAGCCATTTCCCAGCAAATGCTTGAGGATGCTGGCTACGACATGATTGCAGAATTGCGCGAAGATGCTGCTGAACAGTTCGCAGTTAAAGAAGGAATCGAGTATATCTCAGGCATTAACGCAGCTAATCAAGGCGAGGGTATCTTGACCAATGCTGACGTTAGCTACACGGCATCAGGCGATGCAACTGCTATCACTGCTGACGGCTTGCTTGACCTCATATACGGCATTAAAACCGGTTACGCAGCTAATGCAATCTTGGGAATGAATCGCTTGACATTGAGCAAAGTTCGTAAGCTTAAGGATGGCATGGGCGGATATCTTTGGGTGCCAGGTATTGCTAACGCAGCACCAAACACCATCAACGGCGTATCTTACGTTGAACTTCCTGACATGCCAGACATAGCGGCTAATACATACCCAGTGATCTATGGCGATATCAGACGCGCTTACAAGATTGTTGATCGTATCGGCATAAGCTTCCAGGCTGATTTTATGACTGAGGCTGACAATGGCTTGGTCGTATTCCGAGCACGTAAGCGCTCAGGCTCTGCTGTTGTATTGCCAGAAGCTATCCGTAAACTGAAAATCGCTGTATCTTAAGGGGTATTGAAAATGGCCGGATTACTTAAAAATTGTAACGTTGTACGGATTCATGCTGGCGGCGCTGGTTCTGCAAGTGCTACACCAACAAAAGCAACCATCCTTGATATGCAGGGATACAAGAGCGTAATGTTCATTGCTGAAATGGGCAACGTTCTGGACACCTCAGTCGTATCGTTAAAAGCTGCCGTTGGTGATACTAACGACACTGGCGCAATGACTTTGCTCACAGATTTCCCCACAGGAACTGCGACCGCCGCAACTTACGACGATAAATGCGTATTGCTTGAATTTCAAGAAGTCAACAGCCGTTACATTGAAGCACAAATCTTTCATGTGACTGCTGACGCGCCTTTCGATTCTATCTTGGCGATACAGTTTAACCCAACAAACATGCCTGTAACACAAGGCTCGACTGTAGTTAATACCAAAGTAGGCTTAGATTAATCATGCCTATAAACTTCCCACAGGGTAACGAAAGCATGGTCTTTAGCGGCTCTGCCGCTTTAGATATTACCGCTTTCACAAATGGCACGCCTGGGGCTGGTTTCTCGGGCGGAACTGGGACTGTTATTAAGTCAAGCGTGTTTCAAGTTGGTGGCATCATAACCACACGATTCCTGATTGACTTAACCGGTCTAGCATCGTCTACCACTGACCTGGATATTATCGGAACCGGCTCGAGCGCGGCTTACTTTGGACAGATCACGGCGGCTAGAAATGGCACTGTGTTGTCCGGCACAATGACTTGTCTTGAAGTTCCGGCAGGTGGCGCGGATGACGTGGATTTATACTCAGCGACTGAAGCAACAGGCGTATTTGATGCGGGTATCGGAACACTGGCTGAGACGGCTTTAGTAACTGCGGCTGGCGCGTGGACTCTTGGGTTGACTAAGGGTTTATCGGCTGTCCCGGCTGCTAATGCTTATCTGTATCTTTGCGGCGGTGAGGCTGGAACGGCTGCGGCTTATACTGCCGGTAAATTCTTAATTGAATTGCAGGGATATGACGCTTAAAGTTAGGATGTTATCAAGCCAGCGCGGGTCAGAGGATGGATTTCACATCAAAGACTTTACCGCTGGCGTTGAATACAACATGTGCGAGGATTTGGCCGGGGTATTTTTAGGCAAACATTGGGCGGAGTTGGTAATTGATAAGCAAACTGAAGACAGCTCCGGCAACGGAACCGATAAGCCTGAGGCAAGCGAAAAAAAATCTACGCCTAGCAGTAACAGACGCAGACGCAGACGCTTATGATTATGAGGATGACTTAATCAGTCGACTCATAACAGCGGCTCGCGAATATGTCGAGCATTACACGGGCAAAAGGTTAGTTAGTCAGGTTTGGGAGTTGTATTTAGATAATTGGCCTGATGATGGGGTTATTACATTACCAGAGTCTGAGGTTATATCGGTTGCTTCTCTGACTTATAACGGCACTGCTTTTACTGACTATACGGCTGATTTGGTAAGTGAGACTGCGCGGTTAGTTTTAAATTCTGACTCTAACTGGCCTACTACAACTTTAAATGATGTCAACCCGATTAAGATCACATACACAGTCGGGTATGCCACTGTACCAAGTGCTGCAACCACTGCGATGCACCTAATAATCGGCAGCATGTATAACAACAGAGAGTCCTTTATTACGGGGACAATCGCAACGACTTTACCGCTTGGCGTTAATGCCATGCTGGACACAATCAGGAGATACACGTAATGGCTTTTGTACTCGACCCCAGCGGCGCAATTAGCGAACGTCAAATATTTAAATCTGATGTTGGTGCAACATACGCTTATAACGGATGGGCAGATCCAGGCACCGCAACCAGTGCTGCAACGTGGTCGATCATGCGCGAGACGATAGCTACAGGCGACACTCTGCAAGCTGATGGCGGAGCTTTTACACAGATATGGGATAACAGGGTTTCGTTAACTTATGCGTAGTGGCAAGCTTAACCGGGTTTGTGAAATACAGTATAAGTATGTGAATGTTAATACTGATTACGGGACTGAAGAAATAACATGGTTACCGCTTGCAACAGTTTGGTGCGAAAAGATGGACGTGTTGCCATCGAGATCAGAAAAGGTTTTAAGTGGACTAGAGGTTAGTGCTGATCAATCAAGAATCAGAATGGTTTACAGAACCGATATAGATAACACTATGCGAATGTTAATCGAAGATAAGCTTTACCAGATAGTTTCCGGCCCGGCTGAAATAGGACATAAAGACTTAATCGAGTTTGTTGTGGAGAAATATAGCGTATGAGTTACATTCAACGTTTCACAGTACCGGTAACAACCATAGCAGACGGTTCTGCCACTGCTTACAGCGCATCATTTAGCGGCAAGATAGTTCATATCGCATACGTTAAAACAGACTTCGCTGCCGGTGTTGATTTCACGATCACGGCAGAGAACACAGGCGAAACTATATGGACTCAGGCGGACGTTAACGCCACAGTTACAGTAGCACCACGTCAAGCAGTGCATAGCACGGCAGGAGTCGCGGCATTATACGCTGCTGGTGGAAGTGCTGTATTAGATCAGATCGCTTTGGCTAATGATCGAGTTAAAATAGTAATTGCACAGGGCGGAAACGTTAAAACAGGTACTTTTTATATTTTGGTCGAGTAATGGCAGAAATCCGCGTAAAAGGTCTAGCAGAATTGAATGCTTACTTGCAGGCTTTCCCTGTTAAGTTAGAAGCAAACATTATGCGCGGGGCCTTACGTGCTGGATTAAAACCAATTAAAGACGCTGCTGTATCAAATGCACCGGTGGGCGAACCATCAGAGAACAACAAAAGACAATATAAGCTTTATGCCGGCGCGCTGAGAGATAGCATACGCATATCAGCAAGAATCAGAAAACGTGAAGGAAAAGTTACAGCCAGCCTGTACGCAGGAGGCAAGTCAAGAAAGACCGGGGCGGATGTTTATTACGCTCACATTATCGAGCTTACAGGCGCACGCGCACACAGCCTGAGTGATGGCGGCAAGGGTGAAATTAATCATCCAGGGGTAAGATCGCAACCATTCTTGCGGCCTGCTGTTGACGCACAAAGTAATAATGCAATCTTGGCGGCTGCTAGTTACATCAGAAACAGGCTGCAAACTAAGCACGGTATAGACACAAGCGACATTGATCTGAGTATCGGCGAATGAGCGGAGTTTCAATAATTCGTAAGTTACTTATGGCTAAAGTTAGCATCCCTGTCATGGCTGGTGTTATGCCACAAAGCACAGCGTTACCGGCTATTGGTGTTATGCAGATCAGTGGTAATAAACATCAGACGCTATCAGACGATGAACCACTGGAAATTGAATCAGAAAGGGTTCAAGTTACAATCGTTACAAAGAATTACCCGGATCAAAAATCATACATGAGAACAGCACAGAAGGCATGTAAAGCGGTCGAGAAGTGGATCTCGCTTACTGAGGATACTGTGATCTGTAAGAGCATTACAAGAGAATTTGTAGGTCCTGATTTCTATGACATGGAAACAGGTGTTTTTATGCAGTCGGTTGACTTTATGGTGAAATATCAAAGGAGTACTTAAGCATGGCAGTTAATACAGCGTTAGGCACTACATTAAAAATATCGGCTTCTGTGCCTGCGACTTATGACGCGGCCGGATATGCTGCTCTTTCATACACGAAAATCGGAAGCGTTGAGAATGTTGGTGCGTTCGGAACTACTCAAGAAATTGTAACTTTTACGGATCTGGAAACAGGTATTCTGCAAAAGTTCAAAGGTACAAAAGACGGCGGTTCACCGAGTATCACGATTGCACAGGATACCGATGACGCTGGACAGATTCTACTTAAAACAGCACTGGCTTCACAAAACGCATACAGCACATTAGTGACAATGCCTAACGGTGATAAGTTCTATTTCATGAGCATGATAACAAGTATGCCAGTTACACCTGGCGGCGCTAATGACATTCCTAAAATCGAATGCGCGTTTGCAATTACAGGTCAACCGGGCGGGACAATCATAGTTGAGGTGTTAGCATAATGGCAACTACAGCACAAGGCAGTATTAATTTAGCGGTGGCAATGGATCTTGTTAAGGGTTTGGATATCGGAGAGGTAACTTATCCAATAAAGACCGGCGCAAACTATTCTTTTACAAATGGAACCGGCGCGAATCAAGCAAATATGGTTTTCGTTGATACCAGAACATTGGCGGCATCAGCTGCTGAGGATCTGGACTTATCAGGAACGGCTTTAACTGATGCGTTCGGTACAACCATAGCATTTACGGCTATCAAAGCGATCATCGTTAAAGCTGCGGCTGCAAATACCAACGATGTACAAGTTGGTGGCGATGCTTCAGCCGGGATAGCTTCGATATTCGGAAACGTGGCTGACTTTATCAGCGTTAAACCTGGCGGCATGTTTTGTGTGGTTGCGCCAAACGCAACTGGTTACGCATTGACGGCTACCACAGCAGACTTGTTACAGATTACAAACAGTTCTAGCGGTACTGGTGTTACTTACGACATTATCATCGTCGGAACTGTGTAAAAAGGCACTGGCTCGGAGTTCTGCCCATTTAGAGTGGGTGGGGCTTTGAGTACAGGCAATTGATTTAAACCACTCTAAAAGGCCACACATGGATATCAGAAAATACGCAGTTGAGCAAACAGGGCGCATTGAAGTTAGAGACTCTGAAGGCGAACTAATACCGGGCGCCGTGATTGTAGTTTATAGTCCTGGCTCTAAGCAATTTGCAAGGGCGCAAGCGAACCGCAGTAACCGCACACTTGACACGTTACGCAAGAAAGGCAAGGCAGATCAAACGCCCGAAAGAATGGCTGAGGAAAAAGCCAATTACTTGGCTGATTGTACGCATAGTTTTGAAGGTATTGAGATTGACAAGCTTGAAGGAAAGGCATTGTACAAAGCCGTTTATTCTGATGTGTCGCTAGGCTTTATCGCTGATCAGGTTGCAGAGTATTTGGGTGACTGGGCAAATTTTACGAAAGGCTCTACGACGAACTAAGTGTTTACGTCCGGCAAATGGCCTGGTATCAGGTCATACCGGATAAGCAGGAAATTAGCAGAATACAGCAGCTTGAATCGGATGGCATGGTTGCAGATATGCCGGAATGTGACGGGCTGTACATCGTAGGGTACTTAAGAGACATTGGTTTCGATAATGCTTCAAGCGTAGAAATAGAGTCATGGAGTAGGCAAAGCGGCATAGATTTAGAAGCATGGGAATTTGATTTTATCCGCAAACTATCGCGTGAGTATATGTCGCAGTATAACGATAAGAAATCAAACGCACCTTACGAACCCGAGGAGTTATCAGATCAAAATGCTAAAGCCGTTGCAGATAAAGTCAGGGGAGCGTTGAAATGGCTATCGTCGGGGTCTTAGAATTCCAAATGGCTGCGGATTTAGCGCGGCTATCCAAAGACATGGCTACGGCTAAAAACACTGTAGCCAGTACCGTAGCAGGCATTAATAAAACTCTTGGCGCGATCGGTGTTGGTTTATCTGTGTCATTTTTTACCGGCATGATTAAAGGTGTCGTTGACGCTGCCGATAAGATGAACGACCTGAAGAAGATCACAGGTCTAACTATCACGGAACTTGCTGGGCTTGAGAAGGTCGCGGCGTTAAATGGATCATCCTTAGATCAAGTATCCAAAGCTGTTGGCATAATGTCAAAAAACATCGTTGCAGGGTCCACGGCTCTGCAGTCTTTGGGCATAGCATCAAAACAATCAAACGGCGAGTTCAGAACATCTAACGAGGTGCTTCTGGATGTCGCTGACCGTTTCGCTAACATGCGTGACGGCATACAAAAAGCTTCTCTCGCTCAGGAAATATTCGGCAAGTCAGGCCGGGAATTAATACCGCTATTAAACGAAGGCAAGGCAGCACTGCAAGCGCAGATAGAAGCGTATGGTACTGCTTCCGGATTCACTCAGAAACTAGCCACAGACTCCGATCGGTTTAACGATATCCTTGTAATGCTTGGCGGCAATGTCACAGCCACTAAGAATAACTTTGTCGCCGGATTGCTTCCGGCATTGAATGACATAGGTGCTGCGTTTACTAAAGTTAGCGGCTCGGCTCAATTGTTTAATTCGATTGGTAGCGGTCTAGGAATGGCGCTCAAAGGTATCGTGATAGCAGTCGCTACTGCTGCAGGTGCGCTTAAGTCTTTGGGCTTTGCGATTGATGGCGTTGGTCGGCAATTGTTCGCTCTGATTAATCTTGACTTCAAAGGCGCGATTGCGGCCGGTGACAAGTACTTCGATAACATAGCCAAGACTGCAAAAGGTAACGCTGAGTTTGTCAAGTCTATTATTGATGGAGACAAGGCTATTGATGGCGCTGATTCAGGTAGAAAATCACTGTTAGACTTTCAAACGGTCTTGCCTACAGTTGCAGCCACTGCCACACGTGCAACAGAGAAACAGAACAAAGTTTTTAATACGCAGCTTTATCTACTCAAACAGTATGAGGATGAGGCAAAGCGCGCGCGTGATATAACGCAATCGGTAGCGACTGAGCAAGAGCTTTATAACCAGAAGCTGGAAGAATTAAACCGGCTTAAACCTTACTTGACAATTGAGACTTATGATCGTGCGCTGGCTAAACTTAATGTTACCAATAAGCAGGTAGCAGCAAGCACGCAGCGAACAACGGATGAAGTCAGTCAGTTATGGATGCAAGCCGGGCGTAACATTCAAAGTACATTAGCAAACTCAATATTCAATTTCTTTGACGATGGCTTAAATGGCATGGTTAAGAATGTGGCGATTGCGGTTGGTCGTATTGCTTCAGAATTCGCAGCATTGCGGATCGCTCAAAGCATCGGCTTAAGTTCAATGTTTGGAGTTGGTGGCGGCGGTGCTGGAAGTGCTGGGAATATAGCAGGCGCGTTTAATTTGGCAAGCATGGGAACAAGCATGATGTCAATGTTTCGCGGCGGCATGTCTGGAATAACTGGATTACTTGGGCGCGGATTGTCAATGCTACCGGGTGCGCTTGGCTCGTTTGGCACGGGCATGTTAGGCAGCGCAGGGGCTGGCGCATTCAGTGCGGCTGGTGGCGCAGGGACTGCATTCATAGGTGGCGCTGGCACTGCTCTCGGTGGTTCTGGTATGGGTGTTACTGCTGGATTAGGTGCATCGGCTGCGTCAATGGCAGCAATTGCGGGGCCACTAATAGCGGTGGATATTGCAGGCCGATTGTTCGGTGGAAATAAAACACTAGGCGGAGCTGAGATGATCCCGGTAATAGGTGGATTCTTAGCTGGTTTGTTTGGTCACGGCCCCATGAAATTTAGGCAGCAATCATTACAAGGTAATGTTAGCTCCGGTGGATTTGATGGTGATCTAACTAATGTATTCAGGGCAAAAGGTGGATTGCTTGTTGGTAATAAACACAGGTCTGTTACAGAACAACTAACAGACGATCAGCAAAAAACATTTGATTCTGCTATCAAAAGCTTTTACACGTCCGCGCACGGATTCGCTGAAAATCTTGGCTTAAGCACTGATTTGGTCGATACCTTTACGCAGACTCTACAAATCAAATCAGAGAAGGGCAAGCAGCTAACTGAAGAAGCTATCACAGAAATGCTGACCGGCATAGGTAATAGTTTAGCCAGGAATGTTATTCCTGCTGTTGATCAGTTTCGGAAAGTTGGGGAGGATTCATTCGCTACATTTACCCGGCTGAACAATGAGTTTATGTCGCTGAAACAGGGCGCTATCAATCTTGGTGCTTCGGCTGAGTACGCTAACAAGTTGGTGTATGGTTTGGGAATGGAAACCAGATCAGCTTATGTAGAGATTGCTGGCGGCACAGATCGCTTGCTTGAGTTAACTTCCAAGTTCAGCGCGAACTTTTTGACTGAAGCGGAACGTATGGCCGCCCCTATGAAGTTTGTTGAGGATGGCTTACGCAGTTTGGGATACTCGGCTGAGATAACCAAAGATCAATTTAAAGATCTGATTCAACAGTTAGTTTTGGCTGGTGATGAAACGGCTCTGCTGCTGCTTGAAAATCAAGATTTGTTCTTAGCTGTTCGGCAATATAAAGACGCTTTGGCCGGTGTAGTTGATGCTACCATTGAAGCATCGCAGGCGTTTAATCTGAACGATCAAGCCACAAATGCTCTAGCCAGATTACAGCAATCAATAGACGCTGAAAAAACAAAGTTAACTGACAAGTACAATCTGTCAGTGATCGAATCCGAAAAGCGCATAAAAGACGTGAGCGACACCATTGCTAAATTGGCTGATGTTTCTGCGGCTTTGAAGAGTTCGGTTAATAGCATAAATCCGCTATCGTTAGAGCAAGCCAGAAGCCAGGTAATGAACGGCGGATCAGATAGTTTAAATGTCAAGGACGCTATCGCTATATTGGGGCAGCAACAATCCAGCGCTGGATTTAGTAACGTTCTCGAATTCAAACGCAGCACTGCGGCGAATGTCAAGCTATTAAGCGGAATGACTG
>Ga0209353_10001880_pt1 | contig 11736 bp, 14 predicted proteins | sample LauGreSpBDMM15SD_2_FD_187561 | JGI IMG/M metagenome (GOLD analysis project Ga0209353, IMG submission 187561) | Freshwater lake microbial communities from Lake Michigan, USA - Sp13.BD.MM15.SD (SPAdes) (version 2) | ecosystem: Environmental > Aquatic > Freshwater > Lake | place: Lake Michigan...
CTACCATGCCTATTTGGAATTATATGAAATGGATCCTAATCTTATTTTTAGAAATAATTTAGTGGATCTACCCGATGATAAAAAAGACAGTATCCATAGTTTTTGGTTGATGACCTTTAGTGTATTCAATAAAAAACAACAACAAGTATTACAAAAAACAATAGTGCTAGGATTGGCTAAAGTATCGTCAATTGGAATAGGCATTGAAAATCAGGCTTCGGCAAGTACTCCAGTTTACCTATTCAATGCCATTACCAAAGCAATTGGCTTATTGTCACCAGCAGGCGAAGAAATTGAATATTTAGATGCCAAGCTACCCACTTCTTATACGACTGATAATTACTGGATGCCATTTATACACAATCAACCTAGAATATTATTTGATACCACTAAAAAATTTATAGCATATAACTATGCAAATAGGACTCATTTATTAAGAACGCCTACTGCTGTTTTAAATAAAATAAATATTAGAGACAAAAATCTTAATAGCCCTTATAAAAAAATAATTAGTTTAATAAAAAAGAATAGGATAAATGCATATAGTAGTGAGTATTATCAGGTATTACAACATTTAAGAGATGTGAAAAATGACCATAGCTACAATATAGAGGGCTATATGGAATTCAATGCTGACGCAGCAGCTGCCAATAGCCAATTGGCACTTGTTTTTTTGTCAGACTCGGTTCATAAAATTTACAATGATAAGGATAGCATTGGTTATTTTATGGTTAAAGAAATTGTACCAGAAAAAGATAAATACTTTTATCCAGAAATTATTTATAATGGATACGATAGTACAAAACAATATGCCTTGATAGAGAAACTAAATAAAGCAAAAAATCTTATTGTGCATGTTAAGTCAATTGACGGAAAAATAAACAATACAAACTTCTCAATTAAACTAAGCGCTGACAATACTATAAAAACAATTTTTATAAATGAGAAGCTATCGCTCATCTTATCTGGCAAAGAGAAGCCAGCACAAATGGTCGTTGTTGACAAGGAAGCCCCTGATGAATTAATTGATTTTTTAATCATGTTCTCCTTTAGTGAAATTTTTCAAAATCCAAATTAAATAAAGGAATGCGAATTGTAAGTTATAATGTAAATGGAATTAGGGCTGCTATTAAAAAAGGTTTAATTGATTGGTTGACCACTTATCCTGTAGATGTGCTATGTGTCCAGGAAACAAAAGCAACACCTGATGATATTGACTTGAAACTTTTTACAGACATGGGTTATCACGTATCCTGGTATCCAGCCCAAAAGAAAGGGTACAGTGGGGTTGCCGTTTTTAGCAAAAAGAAGCCTTCTTATATTGCATGCGGGAATGGATATGAAATGAGCGACTATGAAGGAAGAGTCATTCGTGTGGATATTGGAGACTTAACTATTGTGAATGCCTATTTCCCTTCTGGCACAAGTGGTGACGAAAGACAGGGATATAAATATCAATGGTTAGCTGAATTTTTTGTTTGGATCGAAGCTTTAAAAAATGAAAGGCCTCATATTATATTGGCAGGTGATTATAATATTGCACATGGCGAAATAGACATTCATGATCCCAAAGGAAACAAGAAGTCGTCCGGATTTTTACCAGCGGAAAGAGCATGGATGGATCAATTCTTAGGCACAGGATGGATAGATAGCTTTAGACACAAGCACCCTGAAGCAACTGGCGCTTATTCCTGGTGGAGTCAACGTTTCCCCTCTGTTAGGCTTAATAACAAAGGATGGAGAATAGATTATTTATGTACCACCAATGCACTTGGGGGAAAAATCAAGGACGCAAGTATTTTGCCGATGGTAAAACACAGTGATCATTGTCCTATTGTCATTGAGCTAAAAAAATAACGATAACTATTTTTACTATGCATGTATATAATATAAGCTTTCAAATTACCCCAAACCTGCAAGAACAGTGGCTTTTATGGATGAAAAGTAAATTCATCCCCATGTTAGAAGCAACAGATTGCTTTCAAAGCCATCAATTTTACGAATTGGAGCTAACATCGGATCAATCACCTACTTATACGATGCAGCTGTTTGCTACCACCCCCGAAAATCTAGCTCAATTCACGGAAACTTTTTCGAGTTCATTATTGGATGAACTGCAAAAAACTTGGGGAGATCAATGTTTTCACTTCGTTACCACAATGCGAATTGTGAATTGATTGTGGATAGTTTAATTGGCTAAAACACACTACTAGCCTATATTTCAGCTTTTTTATAGCTAATAATCAATGCCACAAAGGGTTTCAGCGTTAATTACTAAAAAATAATTTTAAACAATTAGGCCTATTGGGACTTGAAAACCTTGCTATTTAAGGGTTTTAGTGGAAAACAAAATTAAAAATAAATGGCAAAATATTTTTTCGTTTCATAAAAGCTAATAAATTTGTTATATCGTTTAAAACTATAAAAAACACATCTATGAACAAAGCAGAATTGATCGCACACATCGCGGACAGCGCAGAATTAACAAAAACATCAGCTAACGCAGCTTTAGATGCTTTTATCGAAGCAGTAACTAAATCTTTGAAAAAAGGTGACAAAGTAACTTTAGTAGGTTTTGGTACTTTCTCTGTATCAAAGCGTGCAGCTAGAACTGGTCGTAACCCACAAACTGGAGCTACAATCAAGATCAAAGCTAAAAAAGTAGCAAAATTCAAGGCTGGTAAAGAATTGAGCGGCAAATTGTAATTTGAAATTTATTTCAATAAAAACCCCCTTTTATCAGGGGGTTTTTTTATTTTTGCAATCCAATCACTAAAAAACACAACTATTATGGGCAGAGGAGATAAAAAAACAGCTAAAGGAAAAAGATTCTTAGGCTCATTCGGAAAGAGCAGACCTCACAAGATCGCTAAAGCTAAAAAAGCTACGAAAGCTAGCGCATAATACCATTTGCGTATTTATAAGATTCCCCGAACTGCTTTTGTAGGTTCGGGTTTTTTTATTGTAATTTTGCCTATATGAAGCGAATTCTGATGATCATTCTATTACAAGCTTATACAGCTAGCCTATTTGCACAATGCTCTATTTGTACGAAAACCGCTAGTCAAATGGGTGAGGAGGCCGGAAAGGGCTTTAATGGAGGTGTTTTGTACTTAGCTGCAATGCCATTTGCAATTATGGGATATATCGCCTTTAAATGGTGGAAAAACGAAAGGCAAGGATAATCTCTATCCAGCCAAGTCCTGCATGCTCCTTTACTAGCTACTTAATTTTTCTACCCTTACTTTCAAAAATTGCTTGGTGAATATTTGAACAGCAATGACTACCCAAACTATAAAGCAACCCAAGGCTTTTAAAGCATAGGGCATCATAATCTGTGTTCTCAGCCAAGGCGTGAAAATATCTGAGTAAGAAAAACTAGAAAAAAAGATAGCCACTATGAAAATAGTGTTCATCCATTTTGTTTTTTCTTGCAAACTATACCATAAACAAATAGCAGGTACGCCAATAATAAAAGTAGGCGACTCTGTACCTGTATTAAACACAATAATAAAAAGAAGTACCGAACATAACATATACAATCGGTAAACGGGATGTGTAAAATAATTGGATAATAAATATTGTGCCCCAAAAATAATTAAGGCGGGAATAATAAAATACCACTTGCCTAAATTAGGGAGATTAAATATTCTTTTTACCATTCCTTGCAAAGTGATGTCCACCATATTTTGATGCATGGAAACCGTAATGTCAAAATTAGATTTTAAAGATAAAGCGGCAAACCAATCTCGATAGCATTGCATTAAATTGGCAGGACTGGTAACTAATAAAGGCAAGCATATAATAACAATGGCCCAAAAAATAAAGTAGAATACAAATTTTATTTTTTGTTTGCTAAAAAAGAAAAACGCCAAACCCGTAATACTATAGAGTTTAATAAAGAAGCCCAATAGCATCATTTTAGCCGATGCGCTTTCTTTTTGATTGACGATAAATACAAAGGATAATATAATGGTAGCCGCCATAATACCATTGCTTTGTAAATTAGAACTTGCGTTCATCATTTCATTGGCAGAAAGCAATAAAATAAAATTTTGATACTTCGCCTTGATAGGCAATTGCCTAATTGCATAATACAAAATTCCGGCATCAAAAAAACCCCAAGCAAAAGGTCCTATTATATCAGGTAAATATGAAAAAGGAATCACGAATAGGGCAAAACTTGGACTGTAATAATAATGGTCTTTGTATTCGTTAATATATTCCAGGTATAAATTGGTATTGTTTTTTAAATGAAAAAAAGACTGTTTAAAAATGATGAAATTATTATACGCATCTCCTTTAAACGCATTTAACAAAGCAACGGCTACCAAGCCAAACCAAACGGTAGCTGCAATTTTATTATTTTCAATGAGCGCACTGAATTTGATTTTTGAATTACTCATGGTTGAATGATTGACCATATTGTTTAATCACATTCAGTAATTCCAATACGCCTTCTTTTGTATTGGCCGTTGTCTGAACGAATGAAGTTTTTTTATTGTCCACTACCCTATCTGCTAGGGATTGCTTCAAATGATTGGCAAACTTTTCTGCTTCTGGTCGATCCGATTTATTCACCACATAAATATTAGCCACTTCAAATAAGCCTGATTTCATCATTTGAATTTCATCCCCAGCTTCCGGCACCAATACCAACACTGTTGGATAAGCAATTTTTGCAACCTGCACTTCGGATTGCCCAACACCTACTGTTTCTAATATGACGTAATCAAATCCCGCCGATTGTAAGAGCAATACCATTTGGTCAATGCTTTTAATGAGTCCGCCTAAATACCCTCTAGTAGCCAAAGATCTTATATAGACAGCCGGGTGTAAATACCATTCTCGCATTCTAATTCTATCTCCCAATAGCGCGCCTTCATGAATGACGGAACTTGGATCCACCGAAAGCACAGCAACTCTTTTTTCTTCTTTTACCATCTCCCCTACTAAGGATGCGATCAATGTGCTTTTACCTGCGCCAGGAGGACCTGTAAATCCTACCACAGGCACTTTGCCAGCAGTTAGCCCAGCTATAAATGTATCTGTTCCAGCCGCGTTGTTTTCAATATGCGAAATTGCTTTTGACAAAAAAAGAAAATCTCCTTTTTTGACGCCATCCATAATATCTTGAATTGCGTATAACATTAAGGTCTAATAATTTGATGATTTCTAAAATCAAATGGCCTCATCCCAGTCCACTTTTCAAAGTAATATAAAATTCTATTTTTAAAAGAGAATTTCTTTTTAGAAATGTCTAAATCAATGACCCAATTTTTTCTTTGAATACGATCCAACATCACATTAGGATGCGTATCAGTAAATTTTTCTAAGGAATCAAATCCAGAAAAATCATAATAATCTGGACTAGCATTGATGGCCGACATTTTAGTATCGTCATTCCAAAAAGCAGCGCTCTCTTTTTGTTTTTTACGCATTTGTGCTGGACTCTTTACCCAACCATAATGATAAATGCTAGCATCAATCGCTGCTACAGGTAATTTGGACCTGCCAATTCTAAAACCTTGTGCATCCTTATAAGCACTGATGGCCTTATTATTTCTTATGATGCGCGTTTCATGTGCATACCATTTTCTGCTATCTCCTACATAATCATAGGTGCCGAAAAAGTGCTTATAACGAAATAGCAAACCTTGCACTGCTTCTTCCTTTGCATACTTTTCACAGGCTGTTAAAATATTAGAATGATATTTTTCATGTACTACTTCATCTCCTTGAATATAAAAAGCCCAAGTAAAAGAATCGTCTATCAATTGAAAAGCTTTATTGGTTTCAACGGCAAGTACCGAGCCCCCTTTTCTTAAATTTTTATCCCAAACTGAATGATGAATTTTTATTTTTGGATCACCAATAGACTCAATCAATGCGATGGTTTCGTCGTTGGAGTCGCCAATTAAAACAATCATTTCATCCACTACGGGTAAAATAGATTTAATCGCCTCCAAGATGGGAAAATCATTGGTCACTGCATTTTTTATAATCGTAAATCCGGCAATCTTCATGTCCTTTTCATTTGTTCTTCAAATAACCGAAATCTTTTTCAACTTGCCTATTGTTTTAAGCAAAGTTTGCAACAAAGGGTTTAAATTTGAGCCTAGTAAAAATATATGTCTATCACCATTTGTTTTGATTTTGGAAATACCCGATTAAAAGCAGCCATTTTTAAAGAAAATGAGTTGTTGGAAATTGCTATACTTTCCAAAGGCGATGAAGCGGAAGTAGCGGAGTTGATTCATAAATGGAGCCCGAAAAAATCCATTTTATCCTCTGTAGTTCATCATGACAAAGGCATAGAAACCCTTTTATCAGCAAAGACATCCTTCCATTTACTAGGCCCTAGCTCTGTTATCAATTTTACTAGTCCAGTGGGGAAGCCCGAAACCATTGGGGCAGACCGCCTAGCTATTATTGCTGCAGCAGTGGACAAATTCCCGCAACAGCATAGCTTAGCCATTTCCTTAGGCACCTGTATCACCTACAATTTTGTCAATAATCAACATCAGTTTTTGGGGGGCAGTATCTCTCCAGGTATGCAAATGCGCTTTAAGGCCATGCATGAGCAAACGGCCCTTTTACCCCTGATTACCCCCTCTTCCGAGTTCACGTTAGTGGGTTATGATACCAAAACCAACCTATTAAGTGGGGTGATTTTAGGAATTGCAGCCGAAATTGACGGTATTATTGGGGCTTATGAACAAAAATATGCCAAATTTAACGTGCTATTAACCGGTGGAGACATTTGTTATTTTGCGCCTCACTTAAAAAAGAGGATATTTGCCGACCAAAATTTACTATTTAAAGGACTTTATGCTATTTGTGAAAAAAATACTTAGGCTCATACCCTCAATCGTTTTAGTTTGTTCTCTATTACCTGCTAAATCTCAAATTAATTCTCCGTTTTCTAGATATGGATTAGGTAACGAGGTTTTTAATAGTCAAAATGCAACCAGTCAAGCTTTAGGCGGATTTACAGCTGCCTACACTTCTAGTATGAATGGAAGTTTTGGACAATCTCTCAATTTCAATAACCCTGCTTCTTACGCTAGTTTATACATGACTACATTTGATCTTGGCATGAATTTGACAAGTAATATTCTAAGAAGTCAATCACCGGTTTCTAAATTTAACTCTAACTATTTTGTACCCAACTATTTAGCAGTAGGCTTACCGATTGATAAAAAGAGAAAAATAGGGATGGCCTTTGGTTTAAGACCAATCACACAAATCAATTACTCTATTGATGAATTAAAAACATTATCAGCTGGAGATTCTTTATTCAATAATTATATAGGACAAGGTGGATTAAACCAAGCCTTTTTTGGTGCAGCAAAATCTTGGAAGCGCTTTAGCGTTGGATTTAATACGGGCTATAATTTTGGTAAAAAGAAAATTAATAACATAAAATCATTTGTCTACAATACCGACTCTACGAATTATTATCAATCTATTGCTAGCACCAATACATTATTTGGAGGATTTTTTATGCAATTAGGCGTATTAGGAGATGTTACTTTAAAAACCGTTCAGCATAAAGCAGCGACCGATAAAACAGAATATACATTAAGTTATGGTGGTACTGCAACTTTAAAACAAAGTTTATCAGGCAAACAAGATGTACTTAGATCTACTGGATCCTATACAACAGGGACCGAAACAAATTTAGATACGGTTTCTTTAGTATCTAACACTGCAGGTAAAATTAATTTACCTGCAAAGTATACAGCCGGTATTGCATTTCATAAAAAAGAAATTAGCAACAACGGTATCTTTGATCAATGGGTGATAGGACTTGAATATGATAGAGCGAATTGGAAAAATAATTATAGTTTTTATGGACAAAGCGACATGTTGTCTGACGCTTATATGACAAGGTTATGTGTTCAATTTTGTCCAAATGCATTAGATTTTGAAAACTATTGGTCAACCGTTACTTACCGAGCAGGATTCAATACTGGTAAAGATTATATCAATATCGATCAAAATGGCTTGAAAGTAACCAGCTTTTCAATTGGTGCAGGATTCCCAATTAGAAAGTATCGCTCCTATGACTATCAATTTTCTGTATTGAATATGGCCTTGCAATATGGTAAAAGAGGAAGTAGCTTAAATAGTTATCAAGAGAACTTTTTTCAATTTACATTTGGATATAGTTTAAGTGATATTTGGTTCAACAAACGTAAATATGATTAATTCTTATTTTCATACTAAATATATTACGGCAGTTACCTTACTATGTAGCTGCTTTTTTATGGCTTCTTGTGAAAACAATATCAACGAGGTGAAAGCAATGGGCAATAACAAAGGAGGCATTGATATTGGCAAAGATGTTGCCATTTACATGAGTGATGGCGGAAGAATGACTGCTAAAATGATGGCGCCCGTTATGAAAAAGTACCTACTAGATAGTGGTCAGATGGTTGAGTTTCCAAATACCATCAACGTTGATTTTTATAAGGATAGTGCAATCGTGAATAGCAAAATGAGCGCCAATTATGCCAAATACATTCAAGAGGAAAATTTGTTTTTTTTAAAGGGGGACGTTATTGTTTATACTACCCAAGGCGATACTTTATGGTGTAAGGAAATGTATTGGGACCAGAAAACAAATAAATTTCATACAGACAAAGAAGTGGTGGTAAAACAACATAACCCCATTTCTAAGGTATATGGGCTAGGATTTGAAGCCAATCAGGACTTAACAGATATTAAAATTTTTAAGCCACAATCCAATAGCTTTGCAATTATATCGGATACAACTGGATTATAAGAATAATATTCATATTTATGATTTTCGCCATCATTGCTTCTTTAATTTTAATAGGTTTTTTCTCAGGTTATGAGATAGGGTTTGTTAGTGCCAACAGATTAAGCCTAGAATTAAAAAAGAAAAACGGAGATCCCGCAGGAAAAATAATTGCTAAATTTTTACTAGCGCCTACTCAATTTATTGGTACCTGTTTAATTGGACTTAATATTTCCTTAGTAATATTTGGTATTTTATTTGAACAATTATTAGATAAATTTATTTGGCCGGAAAACTTAGATGGTTATGCAATATTATTGGGAAACACGGTGCTTTCTACCTTGGTTATTTTAGTTATTGGCGAACTTATTCCTAAGGCTATTTTCAAAGCCAGGGCTAGCACCATGATTACAAAGTTTGCTTTTATTGCGCAGTTTTTTCATGTACTTTTTAGCCCACTTACCAAAGTATTAGTAAGTGTCGCTCAATGGGTGGTAAGTAATTTATTTCAGGTTAAAGTAGTGAATAAAAAAGAGGCCTTTTCAAAAGTAGACTTAGCCCATTTTGTACAACAAAGCATTGAGCATCCCGAGCAACAGGAGTTAAATAAAGACTTGTTTGAAAACGCATTAAGTTTACCTGATATAAAAATTAGAGAATGCTTGGTGCCCAGAACAGAAATCATTGGTGTTGAATTAAATACAACCATTGAGGACTTAAAGGCCACTTTTGTAGAAACCAAACTGAGTAAACTAATTGTATACGATGATACCTTAGATACCATTGTGGGCTATGTACATCAGTTGGACTTATTTCAAAAACCAAAAAATATCGCTGCTATCATACACCCCATCTTATTGGTACCAGAAAGCATGAATGCAGCAGATTTAATAAACTTGTTTTCTAAGAAGCGAAAAAGTATTGCCTGGGTTGTGGACGAATTTGGAGGCACCGCAGGTATCGTAACCATGGAGGATGTATTAGAGGAGATTTTTGGAGAAATTGATGACGAATACGATGAACAGGAGTTTATTGAAAAGAAACTTTCTGACAAGGATTTTATTTTTAGTGGACGACTTGAATTGGATTATCTGACCGAAAAATATGGCATTGATTTTGGGGCCGAAAACTCCGAAACATTAAGCGGATATTTAATACATCACCACGAGGCCATTCCCAAGGTGAAAACCTTAATTACTTTAGCCCATTTTGACGCTGAAGTATTGGCTGTAAGCGATACTAGGATTGAGAAAGTGAAGATAAAGATTCGCTAAAACTATTTTAAGTAAATGACTTCCCTTTTTGCCTGATAAGCCTTAACTTTAGCCTTCATTGAATTCATAACATGGCAATATTTGATAGATTTAAAAAGAGTAAAGATGCAGAGATGTCATTTATTGATCATCTTGAAATTTTAAGAGGCACTATTGTCAGATCGCTATCTTCTATTTTAATAGCAGCACTTGTACTTTTTATATACCGTGACTGGATTATGGATAATGTGATAACGGGTCCATTAGATCCAAACTTTATCACCTATCGTGCTTTTTGTAACTTAAGTCATTGGTTGAATTTAGGGGATTCCTTGTGTATGCCACCTGTAAAAACACAATTACAAAGTACCACATTTGGTGGTCAGTTTTTAAGTGCCATTAGTATGGCTATGGTGGGTGGAATTATTATTGCTTTCCCATTTGTGTTTTGGCAAATTTGGAACTTTATAAAACCAGCTTTGAAAGAGAAAGAAGTAAAAAATACAAGGTTTGCTATTTTCTGGGTTTCCTTCTTTTTCTTTACGGGCGCTGCATTTGGTTTTTTTGTTTTAGGCCCATTCACTTTTAATTTCTTAGCCAGCTTTCAATTAGGTACAAAAAATATTATTACCACTACGCCTACTTTTTCTGACTACTTAGATAATTTAACCAATTTGATATTAGGTTGTGGTATTGCATTTGAAATGCCTGTGATTGTATTTTTACTTACTAAAGTGGGTATCATTACCCCTAAGTTTTTATCTGCCAAAAGGAAGTATGCAGTAGTCATTATTTTAGTAGTGTCTGCATTCATTACACCAAGTCCAGACTGGTATAGTCAAACAATTGTATTTATTCCATTATATACTTTATTTGAGTTTAGTATTTTTGTTTCAAGATGGGCCTATAAATCACTGCAGATAGAAGATGAAGAGTGGGATTAAGAGATCGCTTATTAAATTATAAATAGTTTAAACTAAATTACAGTATGTCATTTGTATTTGATACTTCAAAACCCATTGCAATCGGTGCAGACCATGCAGGCGTAGATTATAAAGCTCAGGTGAAAACTTGGCTAGAAACTAAAGGCTACACCGTAAAAGACTTTGGCACCTATAATGCGGATTCTGTTGACTATCCCGATTTCGCACATCCTACCGCAACAAGTGTAGAAACTGGTGAATCTGCTTTCGGTATTTTATTTTGTGGGAGCGCCAATGGCGTAGCCATGACAGCCAATAAACACGAAGGCATAAGAGCTGGCTTGTGTTGGTTAACGGAAGTGGCAGCACTAACCCGCTTGCACAATGACGCCAATATGATTTGTATACCTGCAAGATTTGTAAGTATAGAGGCTGCTAAAGAAATGATTGAAAAATTTATGACTACCGCATTTGAAGGAGGTAGACATCAAAATAGGGTGAATAAAATAAGTTGTTCGTAAGACATTCATTAAACCGTTTTAAAAAATCAATTACATGAAGAAATTAATTTGGATCTTATCGCTTTTAATAAGCGTTGTTTCTTTTGCACAAAAAGGAAAAGAGCTTACTAAATTTAGTACAGTGATTACAGCAGAAGCTTTAAAAAAAAAGCTCTCCGTAATTGCGAGTGCCGAAATGGAAGGCCGTGAAACAGCAAGCCCTGGACAAAAGAGAGCAGCTGCTTATATTGAGTCTGAATTTAAAAGAATGGGGTTACAACCAGGCAATGGGG
>Ga0209353_10001881_pt1 | contig 11735 bp, 3 predicted proteins | sample LauGreSpBDMM15SD_2_FD_187561 | JGI IMG/M metagenome (GOLD analysis project Ga0209353, IMG submission 187561) | Freshwater lake microbial communities from Lake Michigan, USA - Sp13.BD.MM15.SD (SPAdes) (version 2) | ecosystem: Environmental > Aquatic > Freshwater > Lake | place: Lake Michigan, USA...
CCACTTTAAAAAATGTTGATTTGTCTAAAGTAATAGAAATACAAGACAATACTAATTTTAGTGAATCAGTTGCTTGCGGTCCTGCAGGTTGTGAAATAACGTAATATGATATATATTAAAGATGATTTTTTAGATATTGATATAATCAATAGTTTGAATAAAGACAAGAATGTTTTCCAGGAAGTAAAAACTCCTGGAAAGTCTTTCTGGGTTAAGATGCCTTCTGATAATTTTGTAGAATTAGTTTGTGAAAAGATTTCTAAAATAGAAAATGTTATTGTAGAACCTATATTAAGTTTTTTTAGAGAAGCTAAGCAAGGTCAAGATAATGATTGGAGAATACATAATGACTCTATCATAGAAGGTCAACAACCTGATAGAGCAATAGTATTATTTATATCTGAAGAGCAAGACGAAGGTTTAAATGGAACAGCTTTTTGGGAACATTGGAAACACGGTGAAAAGTTTGAGAATGTTACACCAGAAGAATATGATAGACTATTAAAAGAAGATTCTAACAGTACTCAAAAATGGAGACTAAAATCAGTAATAGGTCATAAACAAAACAGGTTGTTATCGTATCCATGTAATTACTTTCACAGTAAATATCCTAATGAATTCATAGAAAGTAGAAAAGTATTTGTAATGTTTTATAAAATAAGAAAATGAAAGAACAAAGTTTAATTGAAATGAAGAACAAAGTAGAAGCTTTAGTTAGAGTTCTACAACAAGTGATTAATGAACAACAACATTTAACTACATTGGCCGCTGGACTTTTAGAGACTGTTAAGTTAATGCCGGGTTATGACGATGCTATTAAAGCGATGACTGAAAAAGCTAAAGAAGAAATTCATGCAAGGAAAGTAGAAGAAGATTTAAAAGTAGAGTAATAACATTTACAAATAAGAAAAGGGGATCACAATTAAGTGTATCCCCTTTCTCTATTTAGGAACGTTGAGTATGGTGCTCATTTTATTTGTTCCTGATTATTTCAATACCGGTATTTTTAGTTCTGGAGCTTTTAGTTCTGGAACTTTTAATTTACTTCTAGTATCAACTCCTCCTGATCCGTCTTCTATACCTAGATTATATTTAGTATATCCAAGTAATGAGAATATTCTTTGCCAAGGTTCGTTTTCTTCATTTAAAGCGTTTGAAACGTTATTTATCTTAGTCATTAATCTATCTGCTGGAAAATTAGTAGTGGCAGATGTTAAAGATGTTGCAGCTTCTATTGCATATTGATTATCTAGACTAAATCCTTTATATTTTATCTCGTCCATGTTATATTCAATAGCTTTATACGCTTTAGTACCAGCTCTAAGTTTAATACCTATAGAAGGAGCAACGTTTGCTAATTCTAATCCAACATCTCCATAACCTTTTGGATCACCACTTTTCTCGTACCATTTTATAAAAGCATTTTTAACAGTAGCAATTAAAGCTCCGTTTAAACCAGAACCTCTAAGTAATGAATCCATGGTACCACTTACTGCTCTAATTTTAGCAGAATCAAACTTACCTGCTTGTTGTTCTTCATCATCGTCCCATAACAAAGAGAATAAACCGTTTTGTAAGAAGTTAAACATCATGTTTTGAATAGCTCCATAATAAACTATTTTAGCCACGTTGTTTGGTACACTTCCCCTTCCTTTAGCTAAATCTATTACAGATCTTTTTATAAGTCTAGAGTATTGCAATGGGGTGTTTTGGAAGGCTAATATCAATCTACCTTTAACACTCGCTTGATTCATAGATATTTTAGAAACATCAGCAGACTGTTGTGATTGTTCAGATACCTGATAAAAATCTCTTTGAGTTAATCTTTCAGCTTCTTCTTGTGTGTTACCTTGTTTTAAATAAGTGTTTAATCTATTTCTATAAAAGGCAGCACCACCAAAAGCAATTGCTAAACTATCCGCAAATCTAGTTGGAGCATAGCCCATTTTTAATATCCAATAATTTGCTGCTTTAAATTTATCTAAAACACTTTTATTTCTTGGATCATTCATTACTTGAGCAAGTTCAGCTTCGGCAACATCATTCATCAAACCAGATCTTCTATCTTTTAAGTAATCTGAGTTCCATATAGTTTGAACGTCTTTCATGTATTGAGGTACGTTTATCAATGCGGCACCAGCTTTTAAGATATTGTTATCTGTAGTATTTATATAGTTGACAGCTCCTAAAAGTTGAAGTACTGCAGAACGAATATTAGCAAACATCGTAACTGCTGTAGAACCGTTTAACCAGTTTAAGAATTTGTCACTAGCACCTTCTGATCTGTTACTACCAGTTTTCATTCTTTGTAATGTGTTCTTTAAAGCTATTACATACTTTCTACCATATATAGCTTCTATCTTACTAAGATTATCTTTAGAGAAAGCTTTGTCAATGTTTTTAACCCAAGGTTCTAAGTATTTCTTTCTATTTGATTTAGATATAACATTGTTAATATCTCCAACAACACTACCAAATCCCCAGTTACTGTCTGGTTCAACGTAACCATTTGCTTGTTTAGATAACAAAGAAACGTCCGCAGCAAAAGCTCTTAATCTAGGATTTGTTCTTACTATTTCATTTAAGTTAAATAAGTCTTTTTTGTCAAGTCCAGGAATTGGGTAAGGAGCAGAATTCCATAAATAAACCCTAACAGCTTGATCTATTAAATAACCTCCGTATCCTGAATCTTGTTTAAGTTCTTTACTTATTCCTTTATATTTTTTGTTTATTAATTCCCTCCAGTCTTTATACATTGTCTGTCTTGCTTTCATCAAATTAAGCATCGCATCACTGTATGGTTTTAATAATGTCTCTCTTAGAAACTCAAGTTGCATTTCACCTTCTTTACCTCTAGCAGTTGCTAATGTGTATAGCAAACCTTCGAAGTCTTCGTCTTCAGGTGGTAAATATATATCATGTTTACCAATATTTTTACCTAAATTTTTAGCAGTCTCAGGAGAGAAAGTTTCGTCAGACGCAACTCCTTTGTTTGTCTCTATGAAATCATTTATAGTTTTTTCTATATTGTTAATTCTATCCCTATTCTTTTTATACTCTTCAGATTTAACATCTATAGTATTTAAAACTTGTTTAGTTAAAGGACCTTTAGAATTATCTTGATTTAAAAACTCAAAGTTATTATATCCTTCTGCTGCTTTTGAAATTATAAAATAAGCAATACCTTTGTCTGTCCTGTCTGATAGATCTGGTATTTGAAAATCAATCTCAGTATTAGTTGACATTTTTGCTCTTTCAAAAGCATTGTCAATGTCTCTAGCAACCACCCATTGTTCTGTAAAAGGTAACCCTTCTAAAAAAGGAGATAAACTACCGTTATTTCGTTCTGCTAAACTAAACTTTTTAATCTCTTTTCTTTCTGTATCAGGACTTTTAATAGTTTTTTCAATATAAACATATTCTCCTTGTTCGTTATAATAACTATTACGTACTTGTACTTCTTTTGAACATATACCAACCTCGCTTTTAAGAACAGATTCTATTAATTTATCTGTAATTTGCTCTTTAAAAAGTATAAAAGTTTTTTCTATACTTAAATTATCTGCAAACGTAAAAGAATCTATTTTTTCACCATCTTCTGCATTTATAGTTAAATTTAAATAATCAACTTTTTTTAATCCACTAATAAAAATATCTTTAGGTTTATAAATATTTTCTAAACGATTATGAGTAAGATATATTTCTCTAACTTTATTTGGTAAAAAAATAGCGTCTGCTAAACCTATCATATCAATCATTTCTACATTTCTTAGATTTTCAATATCTATACTAGTATTTTCTTCTTCAAGAACTTCTCTACTTAATTTAAAACTAGTTTTAAGACTAAAATTCATTCCTCCTAAATCTATATTATTTTCAGAAAGCATAAAATTATTAGCTTCGTCTATCATTTCAACATTTATATCAATGTTAAAATAAGAAGTTTTGCCTAAAGTAATAAAATAATCGCTGTTTTCTTGTTCTCCATTAAGATTTAAATCTAAACCTTTAGTTAGATTTGGTGCGTTAAACGATTTCACATTTAAAAAAGCAGTCATTCCTATTTTTTCTAAATTAGGCAGATTATATTCAAAACCATTACTTTCAGTTTCTCTTATTGTTATAAAATCAGCTTGTGGATCGTCATATAAAGTTTCTAAATCTTTAGTTAAATCTTTAACTTCTTCTAATAAATAATAATTTTCTTCATCTATTTCTATATTACCATCATCATCTAGTAAATCTACTAATTTTACATCTCCACTTAACAGACCAGCATTTTCTAATTCAATTTGTATTGGAGATAATTTAGATAAAATTTTATCTTTATATTCTTTGTTTAACTCAAATCTAAATAGAGATTTATTTTTTAATTTTTTAATATCTCTAATTAATTCACTATTTTCTTCAGGAGTATTATTTTCTAAAGAATTTATTTTGCCGAAAGAAATCACATCGTAAACAGCTTGTATTGCTTTTATATATCTTTCTTTTTGCTTAACATTTGATAATTTAAAAATTTCTACTATCGTTGGAATTTCTTTTAAATCAAAAGATTGTCCAGGTTTAGTACCAACAACTTCTCCAACTTCGCTTTTCTTTCTTTCGTCAAGTCTAACAGCTATAACTGGTTTAGTGTTGCCATCAGTAGATATAAAGAAATCTCCACTACTTAATTGACTTTTAGCAATAGTGTCAGAAGTTCCAGTACACCAACCTCCTTCTTTTTCAGTATTTCTAGCCGCTAATGCGTTTAAAGAAAATGCATCAATATCTTCATTACTTTGTTTAAACTTAAATATTTTAGTATCATTATAGTCTAAAACTTTTCTTTCACTTTCCCATCCTGGTTCATAATCTTTATTTTGATTTAATTTTAAAAAACTATAAACAAAAGCTGGATATTTTAATTCTAAATGACTAAAATCTCTATATACACCGTCTATTAAAAACTCTTGATAAGAATCAATTGGTTGTAATGTGGTTTTATATTCAGATCTTTTAAAAGGTTTTCTTTCAGAAGTTTCAGTTTTAAAATTAGACGTATATCTATTAGATAAAACATCATTTAAAAACAAATAAGTAAAGAAAGGATTAAATCTTAGATTATTTGGATTTTCTGTTTCTACAGCAGAATTTTCATTCCAACTTTTTATTCCATTATTTAAACCTGAAAAAGGAATACCATTATGAAAAGCATAAGTAAGAATCATTTCTCCAGTGTCAGGGTCTATTGTTTTTTCACCAGTATTTCTAAACTCAGTAACTAAATTAATTAAAGCATCGTATTGTAATAATCTTTTTTCGTAAAGATCTTTTTCTCTAAAATCTTCATCGTTTTTTATAGCAGTCCAATAATCTATATATTCTTGATCATCGTCATCTATAGACTGTTGTAACATTTTATCAATGTAACTCTCTTTGTATTCTTGTATTAAAAATGGATTTTCTTCTTGACCTTCTTTTAAACCCATTAATCTACCAAGTTCACTATTTGGATCTATTTTAGGAGCATCAGATTTCATACTTGGAGAAATCATCATTAAATTAAATAAATTATTTATTCTATCAACAACTTCTGTTTCAACTTCTTCATAATTTTTTAATGTGTGAAGTTTTTTGTTTTTAGTTCCATCATCAACAACATCAGAATATTCTAAAGCTTTTATATAATAATTTCTACCAGCATCACCCCACTCTATATCTCCTAGTTGTTCTATATCAAAAATATCAGTAAAATTATTTGTATATTTTTTATTAGAAGGTTTATATAATTCAACTCCTTCAAAACCTGATTTTTGAGACAATACTTCAGATAAAGTAAATTTAATAATATCACGTCTTTCAGTTGGTATAGAATCTGGACCGTAAAGTACATTATTAGCAATACCGTTTGTTAATGCTTGTTGTACTTTTACTATTGAATCGTATTTAGAACTTCTTTCAGTAGCAGATAAAGGTGCTTCTGTTTGTCTTAAAGTAAATTTAACAATATCACTTTTACCCTTAGACATGTTTTTTAACACTTCTGCTCTTATCACATCGTCTTTTAAAGCATTATATAAATTTACATTTCTTTCAGCAACTCTATCTAAGAATTCAGGTTGTCTAATTAATCTTCTAGCTTCTTGTAGAATCATAACGTCTCCAAACAATTCCATTAAAGCTGTTCTTCTATCAAAATGAGCGTTTTGACTTAAGAGTTTACCTGTTTGTGGATTTATTTCACTAGGTTCAAGTTGTTTTAGTTCCGCATTAGCATTATTACCTCCGTAAGTTTTAATTATTCGTCTAACATTGTCTATCTCATAAAAAGCTTGTAAAAATTTTACTCTAGTTATGTTTTTTATTTTTCTTATATTACCTTTTTCATCAAACTCTTTTAATGTAGGTGGTAATTTTTTAGAAGCATAACTCGACTCTCCAGTAACTGGATCTACAGGGTGATTAATAACATCATATAATAATTTCCAATTATCATACATAAACGATTCTATTTCTGGACCATTTTTAAATGTCATTCTTCTGGCCATTGTCTTAGACATATCAGATAATCTTTCTTTAAAATTTCTATATTCTAAAGTTTCAATGTTTGGAGATCTTAATATCTCACGCCCAACCTGATCAGAAATGATTTTAGCAGGCGTATCTTCAACAGAAAGAGCCTCAAACGTGTTTATCATCATTCCGCTTGAAAGATCATAAGATTTAAAAGATTTCAATCCTTTAAGTTCTTCCTTTTCATCGTATGTTAAATCTTTTTTATTTTGAAGTTCTAAACCTCTTTCTAATTCTTTTAATTGTCTTTTTAAATCTAATATATTATTAGGATCAGTTTCTGTTTTTAGTTTTTTATTGGCAGCAATTGTAGGATCTGTAACTTCTGTAATATAAGTACCAAACGGAACTGTTTCAATATTTAAAGGTTTACCTTGTTCGTCTGTAAATCTAAATACTGGATCACTAAGTAATACCGCTAATCTATTTTGTTCATCTTCAAAGTCTTGTTCAGCATCAAATATATTGTCTGACTCGTCTAAAAACCCATATTCTTCACCTGAATCACCAGCAAAATCAGATAGTATTCTAGTTTCTTTAAATCCTTCACCTTCTATATCTTCTGTAAATACTTTTGTTGTTACATTTCCAGATTTAAGTGCATTACCCATCTTGTTAACAAGTTGAGAATTTATCCATGCATTTAAATCATCGTTTTCTTTTACAACACCTTTTTTACCTTTGTATCCTTTTACGTCTTGTACTTCTACTTTAGTTTTGAATTCTTGACTTTTAGGATCTAAACCTCCGTCTTCTAATTCTTTTTTATATTCTTCTCTTTTTTCAAAAAACTCTTTATTAAAATTACGAATATGAGGAATTAAAGCTATTTTAGTTTCAGCTATCATATCTGAGTCGTCCTGAGTGTAACCAGGAAGTTTATCATATCTAAGAGCTCTTGCTTTTCCTTTTATTATATAATCATATTCTGATAAAACATCAAATAAAACTCTATCAATAGCAGGATTTTCACCTTTACTGTTAGTTCCAGCGCTCCATTTTTCTTTATCATAGTTTTTATTTACGTCTTTCTTAATGTTTTCAGATGATTTTTTTTCTGACAATGAGAATTTTGCTGCTGTAGTAAATGTAGAACCTTCTTTAGGTTTACTTGCTTCTAATTTTTGGTTTATTTTGCCTTTTATATTTATCTTAGCACCTTTATTACTCATCTTAGTTATAGCTTTGCCCCAGTTTCCTGTTTCAACACTACGGTTATAGTCTTTTACAAAATTATAAACATCTCTACCAGATTCAAATTTAATATCTTTTAAACCTAATTGTTGTAATACTCTTCTTATTATGTCTCCAAGTTTAGTGAAGGTACTTTCATTGTATGTTACATATCCTTGTCTTAATGCATCAGAATATATAGTTATAGCTTCTTCCCACATAACACCATCTAATTTACCTAAATAGTCATTGTGTTTTGCTTTTTCTGCAGCCATTAAAGAAGTGTCACCGTCAAAACCTTCCATTCTAATTTTATGTTGACCTATTTCTTCTGCTTTATCTTTTTGATTTCTTTCAATATATTGTCCAAGTTTTTGTAAAAATTCTATTGGAGCGGCGTTTTCTTCGGATCCTTTTTTCTGAAGAGCATTTTGTATTTTAAAAAGTTCGTCAGTCAAAGCAGTACCTAATAGTTTTTGAGCTTCTGGATTGTCGTTTAAAGTTTTTTGTAACAAACCATGTAAAAATTCGTGTTGTATAACTCCAGCGTCTTTAGAAGCCGATTCGTTTACTATTATTATTTGTTTGTTATCTGCTATAGATTTCGGATCTTTAGAATATCTTCTTAAAGTAGTAGCATTTAAAGCAAATCCAGTTTCTTTAACATAATCATTGGCATCTCCTTCTGACATGTTTAATTCATTAATTAAGTAACTTTTAACTTGTTCATCACTAGAAAAAGTTTTCATCTCAACGCCTTTAGCTACTCCTTTTTTAATAGCGTTAGATATAGCTTCGTTCTTTACTTTTAAATCACTTTCATACTGTATATCTACAATGTTTTGTCTTATACCTTCTATCTTTTGATCTATTTGAGGATGGAAAGCTTTATCTACACTTTGCTTTTCATCTGTTAATTTAGTGATTTTATCTAACTCCCTCATTATAGGCATGGCTGCGTCTGGAGCTATGCCTTTAAAAAGTTTATTTATATTATTAGCATAAACGCTTACATCAGCTTTAAGTTTTTCTATTTGATCTGGAGTAAATACTTTTTTATCTAATAAACCATCGGCAATTTTTTCAAACTCTTTTTTGTTTTTAGCTAAAGTACTAAGTGAGGTTAGATCATCAATTGATTGATTTCCAGCGTGAAAACTAGGTAGTTTTGCTTTTGACATCAAACCTGAAGAAATAAAAGATAATATAGACGTGTTCATAAAGTCATCACCAGACATAACGTCGTTCATGATTTTTTGACCTGCAGCAGCATTAGTCATCTTATTTACACTAATCTCACCTACTTGTTGAATGTTCTCTTGTACAACTTCTTTACCTCCTTCTTCAGCAAACTCTACTAGGTTTCTAGGAGTATTTTTTATCATGTCATCTATATACTTGATAAATCCTTTTTCGCCAGTTTTAGTATATTGTTCTATTGCTTTTTTAATTATATTTTTAGAACCAAATATATTTTCAACTAATTTTGTTTGTGGGTTTATAACACCTGTAGTACTATATAATACAGCCATTCTTTGAGCGGCAGAAGTAGCTAATTTAAATGCGTCTTTGTCATTTATACCATTGTCTCTTGCAGCCTTTAAAGTGTCTTCATATCCTTGAGAATAACCCATTGCACCTTGAGCAATCATAGAATAACCTGTTGATCTATCTAAAGGAACTTTTCTTAATAACTGAGAAGTATCATTTACTAATGATGTAAATTTACTAGTTTGTCTTGTAGCATTTAAAGCTATTCTAGTTTCTGAAGCTATAGCACCAATACTTCCAACGCCTCTAGTTAATGCTGCTTGTAACAACATATCTGCCATTACTCCAGATGTTTGCACAGCTGCTCCTTGAGTACTAAACGTCCAATCTTCTGGACCATATTTAGACTCTTCTAATAATTTTTTATAAGCATCTTCATTAAAAAGATCAGTAACACGTATTTTAGCATCAGCATCGTATATCTCTCCTTTTGAATCAACTATGTAATTTGTATTATTATACTTAACAGTTTTTCCAGATACATAACCAATACCTCTGTCATCTGGTCTTATTAATTTATTTTCTTCATCTAGCATACGAATTTCTTCGGCAGTTGCATCCATGCCAATAAAATCGTAAACTGTAGAAGTAAATTGCTTGGTTCTATCTACAATAGCGTTCCAACCTGCAGAACCCATTTTACTGGCTGTGTCCCAAGTCCAAAAGTCAGTTCCACCTTTTTTAGACTCTTCGTATATTTTAGCGTTTTCTTTATCTTTATCTTTTAATTTTTGAGTTATTAAAGGAAAATATTTTTCAACATAATTAGCAATTCCGTTTGTATTAAACAACTCGTTTCTTACTATTTCTTTTTTATCTCTCATACCAGAAATGATTTCTATTTCTTGGTTTAAGTCTTGTCTAGTAAAATCACGCCTCTGCATATCTTCCATATACATGTTAAGTAGTTTCTTTTTAGCTAGTTCTTTAGCCAAACCTATATCATAACCACCCCATGCACTTCTACCTTGTCCTTCGTATAAACCTTTAGCTTGCTTATCTAAGAAATCATTTTTATAATCTTTTTTATTTATATAACCATCAAAATCATCTATGTTTATTCCTAAAGCTTCAAGTTCTTTGATATTATAATTATCTTGTAAAAAAGTATCTTGTTGTTTTTGGTTTTTTGAAGAATAAAACAAATAAGGATGCATTAATTCAGAGTCTGTTTGTTGTATTTTTTCATTAACAATATCAATATCTCTTTTAGCATTAACACGTTCTACAGAATTATTTTTTATAGAATAAACTTCATCATAGATATTTTCAGTACTTTTATTTTTTTTATTTGGCTTTATATTTTCTAATCTAAATTTAGTATTTTTGTCAAAACCTGAAGTTAATGACTTTTTTAAAGCATAATAATCTTTATAGTTTTTTTGTTGAGCATCGAGAGGACTACCGTACATATCATCTAAATTCATAGTTGTACTTTTAGTCGCAGAAGGAGGAGGAACTAATCCTTGTTTCTGCATTTTTTCAAAATCATCTTCAGCTGGTAATCTATATTTAGTTACAGAAGCCGAAGAACCAGTTGTTGATTTGGATCCCGTAACGTTTGTTTGTGCTTGATTGTTTTTCAGCGTTACGCCCGCACTCTTCGCACCGCCTTTTATCTTTTTTGCACCTGGATTTTTAATAAGAAAACTAGTTACTTCAAATTGTGATTTACCTGATAAGTCTACTTTAGAACCATCTGATAGGATATATATTTCTTCCATATTTTATTTTAAATAGATTTATTTGCTCTTTTAGCGTATGCTTCTTGTGATTCTCCAGCTTTTATTGGATTTTTTCTTACCCAATCCATTAGTTTAGCTTCTTTTAATTTGCTTTGCAATGCTTTTCTTTCTCCAGTATTAGCAGTATAATTTAAAGCTAGTTTAATTCTATCTGTAGCATTATTAAAATCATAGTTTTTTACAGCTTTATAAGTTCCTTCTCCTTCTTTAGAATAAATATAACTATCTCCATAGATCTTTTTAACAAAGTCTTTTACAGTACCTTTTACTTTACCTTTAGCAATAGCTTCTGATATTGTAAGTCCAGTATCAAAGTTTCCAGATTTGTAAGGAGCATTACCATATTGTTTTTCAAGGTCTTCTCTAGTTATAAATCTATCTGCTTTACCTGATAAGTCATTTAAAGTACTAACTAAACCAGTTCTAGTTCTATATGCTACTTTAGCTCCGTTAACTTGTTCACCTGGCTGAGGTGTATAACCATTAATTAAATTATCGTAATATTCTGTTAAATAAGTAGGTTCTTGTTGTTCTTCTTGATTACCAGCAGTAGTACTTTCTTTACCTTTCAAACCAATATTAGCACTTGGTGCCCAATAAACTTTTTTACCACCAATAACAGAACTTTCAAGTTCTCTAGTCATTTTACCCCAAGCATGATCCGTTAGCATTTGAGCTAATGCTTCTTTTTGAGAGGTTGGATCTTTT
>Ga0209353_10001884_pt1 | contig 11727 bp, 7 predicted proteins | sample LauGreSpBDMM15SD_2_FD_187561 | JGI IMG/M metagenome (GOLD analysis project Ga0209353, IMG submission 187561) | Freshwater lake microbial communities from Lake Michigan, USA - Sp13.BD.MM15.SD (SPAdes) (version 2) | ecosystem: Environmental > Aquatic > Freshwater > Lake | place: Lake Michigan, USA...
GAAATGAAGCAGCTTACAAATTAACAAATACTGGTGATGGTTATTTTGACGTCAATGACAATTGGGTTGCTACGGGTGACTATGTTAAAACTGAAGAAATCAACGGACAGAATGTTTTAGTTTTATCTAATGTAGCGGATGCAGATACTGACCAATCAAAAGTAGACCAGAAGAAATTCAATTGGTTAGAATATTATAAAATAAAGTTTAAAGCAGATTGGTTTACAAAAATTTATGGTAAATTAGTACTTCGTTCTTTAGGTGAATTTGGATTTTTGGGGTCTTATAATAAAGACAGAGGGTTAGTTCCTTTCGAAAGATTTTTTGTTGGTGGTGATGGATTAGCTAACTTTGCCTTAGATGGAAGAGAAGTAATTGGATTGAGAGGGTATCCAAACCAGTCACTAACACCATCAGATGCTACAGGGTCTCAAAATGGTGCAACTGTGTACAATAAGTTTTCATTAGAATTAAGATACCCTTTGACATTGAAATCAGCAGCATCGATATATGCCTTAACATTTCTTGAAGGTGGAGCAGCTTATGATTCTTTTAAAAATTACAACCCATTTGTATTGCAACGTTCTGCAGGATTTGGTTTGAGAGTATTTATGCCAGCATTTGGATTGTTAGGTATTGATTTTGGTTATGGCTTTGATGCATTGCCAATTCAAGGGTTAACAAAACCTAATGGTTGGGAAACACACTTTATAATTGGACAACAATTTTAAATAAAGTTTTAATTTTCTAATAAAATTAAGTTATGACAAAACATTTTTTACTAATTTTGACAATTCTATTTACGAGTTTGTTTTTTGGACAAACAAAAAGCGTGAAAATTGGATACATCGATATGGAGTACATTTTACAAAATGTACCTAGTTATGCTGATGCAAAAAACCAATTGGAACAAAAAGCCCAGAAATGGAAACAAGAAATTGAGGTTAAGAAAAATGATGTAATAAAACTTAAAGACGATTTAAAAACAGAACAAGTTTTATTAACAAAGGAACTAATTACTGAAAAAGAAGAAGAGATTTCGCTTCTAGAAACAGAATTGTTAGATTATAATCAGAAAAGATTTGGCCCAACTGGTGATTTGATAATTCAAAAATCAGTATTGGTAAAACCAATCCAAGACCAAATATTTACTATAGTTCAAGATATTTCTGAATCAAAAAAATATGATTTTATATTTGATAAATCGTCAGATTTAACAATATTATTTGCAGCCAAAAAATACGACATTAGCGATCAAGTTTTAAGGGTTTTAAACAAAGCCGAAAAAAGAGAGCAAATGACTAAAAAACAAATTAAGTTAGAAGAAGAAAAAGAAGCTAAAGAAGATTTTGCAAAAGAAAATCCTGAAAAGTTAGAAAGACAAAAGGTTCTTGACGATAAAAAATTAGCACGTGAACAACTTGCAAAAGATAAAAAAGCTGCTGCAGAAGAAAAGAAAAAAACTGCGGAAGAAAATAGAATAAAAGCATTAGCAGAAAAAAAGGATGATTTAAATAATCCTAACACTGCAAAAGACTCATTAATAAGTAAAGCAGCGACAAAAAAGGCGGAGGCTGAAGCAGCGAGACAAGCCGCAGCAGCACTAAGAGCAAAAACTCTTGAAGATAGAAAAAAAGCAGCTGAAGATAGGAAAAATAAAATTCTTGAAGAAAGAGAAGCGGCAAAAAAGGCAAAAGAAGAAAAATTAAAAGTAAAACCAATAAATTAATAATTAATACTAAAAATGATGAAACAATTAAAATGCTTATTAATAGCTACAATCTTTTTCTTAGGAGCAAACCAAGTTTCTGCACAATCAAAAACTGCACACGTAGAAGTAGGTGAAATTATGGCAAAAATGCCAGCTATCCTAGAAGCTCAAAAACAATTAGAAAAATTGAGCGTAGAATATCAAGCAGTTTACAAAACTATGGGTGAAGAGTACCAAGCCAAACTTAAAAAATATGAAGGCGAAGTAGCAACTGTATCTGAAAAAATGAATATCGAACGTCAAAAAGAAGTTCAAGATATGGAAAAAAGAATTCAAGAATACGGTCAAACGGCTCAAAAAGAGTTGCAAACTAAAGAAGCTGATTTAATGAAACCTATTCAGGAAAAAATTAGAGCTGCAATTCAAAAAGTTGGTAAAGCTAAAGGATTTCAATATGTGTTAAATTCAGAAAGTCTTTTATTAGCTGATGGTCCAAACTTGACTTTAGACGTAAAAAAAGAACTAGGTTTTTAATCTAACTCCTATAAATATTTTAAACTGCTCAATTTTTGAGCAGTTTTTTTTTACATTTGTTTCTATGAATAACAATAATAATCCCATTGGCTTGTTTGATTCTGGTATTGGCGGCACTTCCATTTGGAAAGCCATCCACGAGTTAATGCCTTATGAGAATACCATTTACCTCGCAGACAGTAAAAATGCTCCTTACGGTGAAAAGTCAAAAGAGGAAATCATTTCGTTGAGTAAAAAAAACACCGAATTATTATTGGAACTTAATTGTAAGATTATTGTTGTCGCTTGTAATACAGCAACTACAAATGCAATTAAGGAGCTTAGAGCAACGTACGACATCCCTTTTATAGGAATTGAACCCGCAATAAAACCAGCCGCTCACAACTCAAGAACTCAAACTATAGGCATTTTAGCAACCAAGGGAACTTTGAGTAGCGAACTATTTAATAAAGCGGTGGAACTATATCAAGATACCAAAATTATAGAACAAGTTGGGCATGGACTCGTAGAATTAATTGAAAAAGGCGCAATAGATTCTCCTGAAATGGATAAATTATTACACTCCTACATTACCCCAATGATAGAACAAAACATAGATTACTTAGTTTTGGGATGCAGTCATTACCCCTATTTGATACCTAAATTAAGAAAAATCCTTCCCAAAAACATTCAAATAATAGATTCTGGGGAAGCTGTTGCTAAACAAACCCAAGCGGTACTAAAAGATAAAATTGGAATTAGCAACCTCATTAAAAGCAACGCTCTTTTTTATATAAATAGAAACCCGAAAGTGCTTTCAGATTTATTAGAAAATAAGTATCCCGTTATTGAAAAAGATTTTTAAAATTATTCTTCTTCTTTGAACCAACTAGAATACATTACATAATTATTAGAAATGCGTTCAATTTCTCCAGCAAAATCAGACTGATCAATATCTTTTACCTTTTTGGCAGGAACGCCAGCCCAAATAGTTCCCGATGCTACAACTGTATTTTGAGTAATAACAGCTCCAGCAGCAACAATCGAATTGCTTTCTATAACACAATTATCCATAACTATAGCACCCATTCCAATCAAAACATTGTCATGAATAGTGCAACCATGAACAATGGCATTGTGACCAATTGAAACGTTGTTGCCAATAATCGTAGGGTGTTTTTGATAGGTACAATGAACTATAGCTCCATCTTGAATGTTTACTTTATTTCCAATGGTAATAAAATTCACATCTCCACGAAGAACCGCATTGAACCATACGCTACAGGACGTACCAAAAGTAACATCGCCAACAATAGTTGCGTTTTCAGCAACATAACAATCTTCTGGTATTGAAGGGGTTTTCCCGTTTACAGATTTTATCAACATACTTTAAAAAAAATAGTCCCGACGTGAATCGGGACTGAATTGATACTCTTTAAATAATTAATTAATTGCAGGACAATTACAGTGGTATTTTTCTGGGTCACAGAATAAATTCAAACCAATAGTAATTTGGTGAAAACCACGATTGTCAAACTTAACATCACCCAACAATTGTGAGTAGGTGTAAGCAAACATGAAATTCTTATAGTTAACCCCTAAAATTGGGCTCACATACTGTAATTTTTGTTCAGCAATTCCATTTCCATTTATATACTGCGCTCCATCAAGACTTCTTCTGTATGACAAACCTCCCCAAACCTTTCCTCCTTCAAAGTTTTTGTATCCTTTCAAGTTAAAGTCAATTGAACTTTCCTTCGTTTTTTCAATAGTTTGAAACATAATTGAAGGTTCCCATAAAAAGGTATCCGCTTCTCCAAAAGAATATCCAGCACTTAAAATAACTTTTCTAAGGTTGTCACTTTCGTATTCAGTATAAATATTTCTTCTTGTTTCAACTGCATTTTTTATCGTTAAATGCGAGTAAAATTCCAAATAATTATAGGATGCTCCAATATCAAAATTTACATACGACTCTTTTTGAATGATTGTTCCATCAACAATTGGATCATAATTGCCAGAGTTTCTAAATTGTGTTTCGTCCAATTGACTCTGAACCAAAACACCACTAATTCCAAAAGACAATTGATTCAAATCGATATTATCTCTCGAAAACATCAGATGATGCGCATAAGTAAACTTTACACCTTTTTGGGAGTGGTAGCCATTTTTATCATTAAAAAGTATCATTCCGACACCCGACTTTTCGTCAAGGCGACTATTAATACTAAGTGTTTGCAATTGGGGCGCATCTTCTTGACCAAACCATTGCTTACGAGCTGTTAACCTAATTTTAGTACAACTTGAAGCACCTGCCATTGACGGGTGTAATAAATAGTAATTATCTGATAAATAATCTGAGTAAACCGCAACCCCTTCTTGGGAGAAAGAAATTTGAGCAATAAATAGTAAAGCTAATAAATACAGTTTTTTAAAATTCATTTTTATTTAATCTTTTATAAGGTGGAATATATTTCGTTAATTTAGGTTAGTTATTAAAAAAAATTAGTTTTTCTTTATGGCAAGCCTAATTAAGGCAATAATTCAAAAAAAGTAAATTTAGTTTAGAATCCAAATCCCATTCATTTACTATATAATATAGCGTTCAAATATATAAATTTTTGTCTAATTAATCAAACACAAGGTAATATATTTAAAACTAGACTAACATTTAAAATATTAAAAAAAGGATTTAAAAAAACCAATCACGTATTTTAACAAAAAAATAGCCTTTACTTTTCCGATTTCAAACCTAATTTAATTGAAATGATTTACCTTTGTAATTCAAAATAAAGCGCAATAAAAGCATCGAAATGACAATAATAACTATAAAAAGCACACAAAATCCAACAATTCTAAAGTTTGAATTTCCAGATTTCATAACCCAAAATGAAAGTTTCGAGTTCAAAAACATAGACGAAGCTAAAGCATCGCCTCTCGCCCAACAATTATTCTACTTGCCATTTGTGAAAACAGTATACATTTCTGGGACTTTCATCGCAATTGAACGCTACACTATCGTAGAATGGGAAGATGTTCAAGATGCCGTTGCGGAACAAATTGAAGAATTTGTGAATAATGGCGGCATAATTATCTCAGTTGATGAGAATAAATCTAAGAAGCAACCCATTACAGTTTATGGTGAAACCACGCCAAATCCAGCAGCCCTGAAATTTGTTGTGAGCAGAATGTTGACTAAAAACGCTGTCGAATTTAAAAATATTGATGCTACAGCAGCCTCACCATTGGCAAAAGCCCTATTCAATTTTTCGTATGTAAAGGAAGTTTTCATAGATGAAAATTATATCTCTGTAACCAAATATGAAGTCAACGAATGGAACGAAATTACCTTGGAGTTGCGTTCGTTCATCAAGCAATTTATTGAAAATGGCGGTACCGTTTTAGACGAAACCCTATTGGTAACCGATACAAAACAAGAGAAACAGCAAATTAAAAACTTCGACAGTTTAGACACCACTTCTCAACAAATTATCAATATTTTGGAAGAATATGTAAAACCTGCCGTTGCAGCCGATGGTGGAAATATCCTATTCGATTCTTACGATGAAAAAGAAAAGCGTGTAAAAGTAATCTTACAAGGTGCTTGTAACGGTTGTCCTTCATCGACTTTTACACTAAAAAGTGGTATCGAAAACATGCTAAAAGACATGTTGAAAGACGAAGATATAAAAGTAGAAGCGGTAAACGCTTAACTTATTTATTAACAAATTAGCGTTTTTCGAAACGCTTTTTTTATTTTAGGAGCTACCGGCGGGCAGGTTTCCATCTATTAGATGCAATCCACATAAAGATGCGGTATTTTCATTACTACCTGCCTGTCGGGAGACAGGTCTGGGCTAAAAAACACACCATGAACGAGCTACATTCCGAAACCAGTCCGTATCTTTTGCAACACGCAAACAATCCTGTGCATTGGAAAGCTTGGAACTCCAACTCATTGGCTACAGCCCAAGAACTGAACCAACTTATCATCATTAGTATTGGTTATTCGGCGTGCCATTGGTGTCATGTTATGGAACACGAAAGTTTTGAAAATAATGAGGTGGCACTCACCATGAACCAGCATTACATCAACATCAAAGTGGATCGAGAGGAACGCCCCGACGTCGATGCGGTTTATATGAAAGCGGTTCAAATAATGACAGGGCGAGGCGGTTGGCCACTGAATATTGTGACACTTCCAGACGGAAGACCCATTTGGGGTGGCACCTATTTTCGAAAAGAGGAATGGATTTCAACGTTGGAACAGTTACAGGAACTCTACCAATCACAGCCCGAAAAAATGATTGGATATGCCGAAAAATTACACCTTGGAATTAAAAGTTTAGGAATATCCAACGCTACAATTTCATCGGACGATTTAAACCAAAATAGCATTGAACCCTTAATAGAAAAATGGGTTAAAAGTTTCGATATGGAATTTGGGGGAATGGCACGCGCACCAAAATTCATGATGCCCAATAATTATACGTTTTTATTGCGATACGGTCATCAAAAACAAAATCAGGAAGTACTAGATTTCGTAAATCTTACCTTGACAAAAATGGCTTTTGGTGGGCTTTTCGACACCGTTGATGGTGGATTTTCTCGCTACTCGGTCGATATGAAATGGCACGTTCCGCACTTTGAAAAAATGCTTTATGACAATGGGCAATTGGTTTCTTTATACTCTGACGCATACAAACTAACAAAAAATTCCCTTTACAAAGAAGTCATCGAAAAAACATTGGCCTTCATTTCAAGAGAATTAACCAATACTGAAAATGCTTTTTTTTGTGCCTTAGACGCCGATAGTTTAAATGAAAATCAGCACTTGGAAGAAGGTGCTTTTTATGTTTGGAAAAAAGCAACATTGCAAAACATTCTGAAAGAAGACTTCGACTTATTAAGTCAGGTTTTCAATGTCAATGAATTTGGTTATTGGGAAGACGGCAATTATGTTTTAATTCAAAATCAAGAATTGGAAGCAATTGCAATCCAAAATAAAATCACGCTTTCTGAATTGCAATCCAAGAAAAAAGCTTGGGAACAATTGCTTTTCGTAGAACGTGAAAAAAGAAACAAACCAAGATTAGACGATAAAGCATTGACGTCTTGGAACGCAATAATGTTAAAAGGTTTTGTGGATGCTTATAAAGCACTGGGCGAAGTCAATTATTTAGAAATCGCCATTAAAAATGCAAATTTCATCATTGAAAAACAATGGACAGCAGAAGGTAATTTATACCATAATTACAAGAATGGAAAAAGCACCATAAACGGTTATCTTGAAGATTATTGCTTTGTAATTGACGCTTTTATTGCGCTTTATGAAGTGACATTAGATGAAAAATGGTTGCAAAATGCCAAGCAATTAACTGATTATTGTTTCGATACTTTTTTTGATGAAAAGTCAGGATTTTTTGCCTTTACTTCCAAAATTGACGCACCTTTAATTACTACTCATTTTGAAACCGAAGACAATGTAATTCCAGCTTCCAATTCGGTGATGGCAAATAATTTATTCAAGCTGAGTATTTATTTTCACAATCCCTATTATGAAACTATTTGTATGAAAATGCTCCAACAAATCATTCCAAACATTGATTATCCATCGGGATATTCCAATTGGCTGAATGTATTTATGAATTATTCCGAGCAGAATAAGGAATTGGGGATTTGCGGACAAAAAGCATTGGAATATTTATCCAAAATCAATCAGAACTACTTTCCTAATGTCGTTATTGCAGGAACAAAATCAGCAACTTCCCTACCCTTTTTAAAAGACCGTTTTGTTGAAAATGAAACGCTGTTTTATGTTTGTGAAAACCAAACATGTTTGTTGCCTATAACTAATTTTGAAGAGGTTTTAACACGATTTGAATAGTGATAAGAAGCGTTGTTAATTTATTAACATGCGTCAAAATTAAACTTACTAAATTATAGCACCACTTTAAACCCAAATTCTCCTGCTCGTGGATGATAATTTTCATTGCCATTAACGAAGTTTTTGGCGATTCCTTATAAGTTTACCAAAGATTATAATGACTTTTCTCTACCGCTACTTACTTTGGGTTTCCACAGCAGCAATTTATTAATACATTTCCTCATTATTACCTTGTATTGCACCATTCATTTGTATAAATTAAATTCAGGAATAATTAATACTATACGTGTAAGAAAAATTTACAAGTTTTTATTGTAACTCAATTCATCTTAACTATTTTTTATGTTTAAAATGCTCCCAAAAAGCGCTTTAACGAAAATACTTACAGTTTAAGGATTAAAAATCAGCAACCTCAGTTTTCTAAATACATTCGCTCTAATAAGTTTTAAAAACAATAAATTATTAGAAAATGAAAAATTATACAGACTATCAAACGCAATTATTAGAAAAAAAACGGAACTCTTGTAGGGGGTTTTTAATTCAAAATACAAAAGCAATTTTGAAAAGAACATCAAAGACTAAAGCATTCCTTTTTCTCGCTTTTAGTTTGTTGAGTTCTCCTTTTTTATTTTCACAAACAACGCTTACTTCGCGAACTTCCGGAAATTGGAATGCAAATGATACTTGGATTTCAAGCGCGCTAAATGGAACAATTTCAACTTCAACATCTACAAATAGAACTCTAGTAACAGGAGTTGGAACAAATTTTACTGGTCAGTTGTCAGTTGGTGGTGCACTTTATAGAACTGACGGCACCACTTTAATTGGAACAATTTCTTCAATTGCCAATGACACCTCCTTAACATTAACTGGAAATGCTGCCAATGCAAATTCAGGAGTTGGTTTTAGAACTCGAAAAGTTCCTAGTGTTTTGGATATGGCTATTGTTCTTAAAGATAACACCATTGTGACTATTCCATCGGGAATAGCGGCAATTTGCAAAACATTAGAAATAGGTTCAAATGGCTCTAATAGTAGTGAAAATTTGACTTTTAATGATAATACATCTTCACTTTCTGTGACTGGAAATGTTATTGTTTATGGGCCGTTTGGAAATAACGATAGAGAAATTACCTTAAATTCAGGAACAATGACAGTAGGTGGAAATTTTGAATTAGGAAAAGGGCAATCAGACAGACGGAATGATAGGATAACAAAACTCACAATTACAACAGGAACCATGACTGTTTCTGGAAATTTAACATTCAATAATGTTAGTGGAAGTGATCCAGCACAAACACAAATTATCATGTCGGGGGGGGCGGGCACTTTTAATTTGGGGGGTGTTTTTACAATAAACAATAATTCAGGAACTCTTTTGCCTGGAACTTCAAGTACCTTTAATTTTAATGGTTCAGTGGCGCAGACTGTCCCTATTGGAGTCAGCAATGTTGACTATAAGAATTTAAATATAAACAATACTCATCCGAGTGGTGCGACTATTTCAGCAGCCATTTCAACTGCTAATGTAACCGGTAATATAAAAATTGAGACCGGAACTTTAAATAATGGAGGTTTTGCTATTGTTGGAGGTTCAAGCGATGCCTTTTCTGTATCAAATGATGCTATTTTAAATTTAAGTGGAACTTCAACATTTCCAACAGGTTTTGGAACCACAACTTTGGAAGCTACAAGCACTGTAAACTATAACGGAACCAATCAAAATGTAGCAACCAAAACCTATGGAAATCTTGCGCTAAGTACTTCAGGAAACAAAATATTTGCAGGAGCAACCACAATCCTGGGGAATTTAACCTTGAATGGAACTGCTATAGCTTTATTACCTAATGGTACAACATCATCGGCGGCATCATTATATTTTAGCGGATCCTATCAAGGAGCGACTTCTTGGGGAGGAAGTGGTTCAAGTGCCACAAATAAAAACGCAACAAAATTTGGTTCAACAACAACTGGAATAGTAAACAATGGAAACTCTTGTAGCACGGCTTCAATTTCGGGAGGAACAACTGTTTGTCCAGGAAACAACGCTACAACATTAACGTTAAGTGGTAATATTGGTGGCATTCAGTGGCAAACCTCATCAAATGATATTACTTTTTCAAACATTATAGGTGCTACTTCATCATCTTACAATCCAACTAATATTAATTCCACAACCTATTTCAGAACGGTTGCCACCAATGGCGTTTGTAAAACTGCAAATAGTCCAAGTGTTTCAGTTGCTGTTAAAACCACAACCTTTGACGGCTCTACTTGGAGCAATGGAAACCCAGCGGCAAACGTAACTGTAGCCTATAATTTATCAGGAAATTACACTTTAAGTACTGATATTAGTGCTTGTAGTTGCACCATTCTATCGGGAAATATTACGGTTCCTTCGGGAAAATCTATGAACTTGATTAATAAATTGACGGTTTCAGGCGGTTCGATAACTTTTGAAAATAACGCCAACTTAATTCAAACCAATTCAGTAGCCAATTCGGGTGTTATAACCGTTAAAAGAAATTCGGCCCTTCAAGTTCGCTTGGACCATACTTTATGGTCGTCGCCTGTTGAGAATGTAAATTTATTTGGATTTTCACCATTGACTTTAACCAATAGATTTTATACCTATGCAACTGCTACAAATTCCTATATCAATACTGGTTTGTCGGCATCATCAACTTTTATTCCTGGAAAAGGATTTGCCGTTCGAGCGCCAAACACATTTCCAACAGTTCCTCAAACTTGGGAGGGCGTTTTTACAGGAATTCCAAATAACGGGAATATACCATTTACATTAGAAACTTCTGGAACGGGCTATAACTTGGTTGGAAATCCCTACCCGTCTCCAATAGATGCGGCAAGTTTCATAAGTGGGAACCCAAACATTGGTGGCTCATTATATTTTTATGCCCACACATTAACGATGGGAACCAACGGATTATTTCCCACAGGAACTAATTATGCTGTTTGGAATGCCTCAGGTTCAACGGTCGCAACATCAGGAACTTCGGGTGTGCCATCACTAACCCCAAATGGAATTATTCAAGTTGGACAAGGATTTATTGTAAAAGCAATTGGATCAGGTACAGTTAATTTCAATAATGGGATGCGCGCAAACAACAATCAAAATCAGTTTTTTAGAAATGCTACACCACTTGAACGCCACCGTTTGTGGCTGAATCTTTCTAACACTTCGGGGATCGATTACAATCAGATTATGGTTGGATATATTGAAGGAGCAACGATGGGTTTTGATACCAATTTTGATGCTATGGCATTTGGTAATTCAGGAAGTGCTTTGGCTTCTAAAATTGATGGATTGGATTATACCATTCAAGGTCGAGCATTAGCATTTTCAGATAACGATAGAATTTTGCTAGGTTTTAAAGCTGAAATAGCTGGAAATTACACTATTACGCTCACCGATAAAGACGGGTTATTTTTAGGAAATCAACCCGTTTATATCTTGGACACAACAACAAATAGTACCCATGAAATTAAAACAGCTCCCTATACTTTTTATTCCGATGCAGGAACTTTCGACAACAGATTTCAACTAGTTTACTCTACAGCCCTTGGAACCCCTATTTCCGAATTTAATTCTAATTCA
>Ga0209353_10001889_pt1 | contig 11707 bp, 15 predicted proteins | sample LauGreSpBDMM15SD_2_FD_187561 | JGI IMG/M metagenome (GOLD analysis project Ga0209353, IMG submission 187561) | Freshwater lake microbial communities from Lake Michigan, USA - Sp13.BD.MM15.SD (SPAdes) (version 2) | ecosystem: Environmental > Aquatic > Freshwater > Lake | place: Lake Michigan...
TTTGATAATGGTTGGCATAAGTGCCCTCGACTTTCTCGGTCGGTAACCACCTTACACAGGTTTTTTAGTGACTGCAGGTATTAGCCCAAATACCTTATTCCAAGCCTGTTCTGCTAGTTGTTCGCTGTGTGCCATTACTGGGTTTATTTCTATATGAAACCAGTCGCCATGCTCGCAGTCAAGCGCGCGCCAGGTTGCACGATCACAACGCCACGACCTTTTAGTTGCATAATCAATAACTAGTTCTATGCCTAGCGTGTCTGCGTGTTCTAAACATTTGTTTATAAATGCGCGCGATACTTTGCGGCCGTCTTGTCTGCCACGATTCTTTGCTGATTGCCACTGGTACGACAAGTCAACTGCAACACCTTTTTGATGGTTGGACATAATGCCGGGTTTGCCTCGTACCTCGCGCACAACCCAACTGCCGTTATTCCATAATGATTTGTCTGAGTGTTTTATTGCGCGTGTCAGCCATGCGTTCATTCCTGCTAAAGGTTTTGTTACTGCAGGTGCTGCGTTAACTGTGTAAGGCTTCACGCATCTTTTTTGTCGTCAGGGATAAACATGCACGCTAAATCTGGGTCACCTATTTTTGTGCTAATCCATGCAAGCACACTGGCCGCGACTGGCACAATAAGACCAATAAGCACCGGGTCAACATTGTTACGCGACATCGCATAAATCATGATGCCGAGCAAACCGCCTTTAGTTGTCTGGTCGCCTATCTGTCTGTGTGATTTAGTAATTTTTTTAGAGTTCATACGGTACCCATGATTGCGTTGCCTCATTCCAAAATGTTTGTGGTGGTGCTGGTGGTTGTGGCACTGGTGGTTGCCAGATGTCGTTATTGTCAAGTGTCCACGATGGGTATGGCTGTGGTGCAATAAAATTATTATTAACTGCATCGTATGTGTAGCCAATGCTTGCATAATTTTTGCCTGCAGTGTCAATAAATGTTTCAACCCACGCACCGCCAAGTAAGTTGTGCGCAAATTCTGCGCCGTCTACTACATCATCGTTAATAACAATTACATCAGTAACAAGGTCGTTGACTATTTGTGCGTAATATGCCATCAGAATGTGATCGTTCCTGAGCCTGTGAATGTGTAAACCGTTCCGCTAAGACTTGGCGAGCCCGTAGTCGACGCGGCGACTACGCCTGCGTCAATTATTACAACACCGCTACCGCCAGCACCGCCGTTGTTTCCAAGACCGCCACTCGAGCCACCGCCGCCGCCACCAAGATTTGCTGTACCTGCAGCAGCAGCATTTCCAAACCCTTGCGAACCGTTACCGCCACCGCCAGCCCCACCATTGCCGCGCGTTGTTATGGCTGCACCACCGCCACCACCTGCGTAGGTTACTGAACTACCAGTAATTGAAACTGCAACACCAGCGCCACCGTTCCCACCAACACCGCTAATACTTGTCGTCACACCCACTGCACCAGCGCCACCGCCACCAGAACCAGCATTAGTTACTAAAACATTGTTGTAACTGCCACCAGCAAAACCTTCATTTGCAGTACCACTACCACCGCTGGCAGATCCAGTCGTTGAACCAGCGCCACCGCCCGACCCACCTGCGCCACCCGGTTGGCTGGCGTTGTCTCTAGTTCGTGCACCAAAACCGCCACCAGTGCTAGTAATTGTTGCGAACACAGAATTGCTACCCTGACTGCCATTTGTTGATGTAGCACCGTTACCACCCAAACCACCTGCACCGCCAGCGCCAACAGTCACTGTGTATGCAACACCAGTTGATAACGATAAGGCTGACTCTAAACTTCCACCGCCACCAGTAGCAGTAACAGTTGATCTAAGGCCACCAGCACCGCCACCGCCGGCGCCGTATTGCGTATCATCGCCACCGCCGCCGCCACCACCGCCAGCAACGACCAAATAATTTACAAGTACGCCGCCAGCATGTGGTGCGCTAAGAATTTGCATTGCTTACGCCTTTAGGTTGCCGACAACAAACCAAGTGTTTGTGTCAGTTTTAACACAAGTTGCTACCGCGTACTGTGCGTCTGTTTTTAATTTTGCACCAGCACTGTTAAGTGTCACGCCAGCGCCTGCGGTAATAGTTACTGTGCCAGCGCCAAGTTGCGCAATATTAATTTGCGTGCCGATGCCGTAGGCCACTGATGAGTTTGGTGGAATTGTTAACGCAATGGCTGACGCATTAGAACATGTAATTAGTTTGCCGTCATCAGTTAATACTGTGGTATAGGTCGTGCCTGTCTGGGCGTTAATAGCAATAATTGCTGTGGCAAGTTGGTTTTGCTCACTTGCTGTGAGCACTTGTGAGGCGACAAAAACTGGGCGTGTGGTCATGATGCTCCTTAGATTATCCTAGAACATTGTCTGCGTTGATGATGCCGTAAACCGCGTCATTAAGTATTAATTCAAAAACGATCGTTGTAGGGCTTGTAAACAACGCGATGCTGTGCCCGTTACTGATGTTGATGTTGTGCTCGATACCTTCAATGGCTAATTCTTGTGCCAGTTCTGTAGTGCCAGCACCGCTAGCAAAAGTTTTTTCTACCGTAATCGTGTCGCCAATATCTATGACCGCCAGGCTGTCGCGCTGGGCTGTAGTCAACATATTGAATTGCGTTTCTACACTTGTGTACCGCGCCTCGGGTTCGCCAGATAGCAAATAGTTTGCCAATGTCAACGCTGCAGCGTCATTGTGTAGCAACGACTCTGTGATGCTCTCAGTCTGTATAAAGTACACGCCCTGGCTAATTAGGTCCTCTGCTACCTGTGGTGTGTTACCGCCAGCAATAGTCACTGACGCGCGATTAACTACCTGATCTGCCTCAAAAGTTATGCCAACACCGTTGTACTTAAAATTTGTGCCGTCATCGTGAAAGTCTGCAACCGAGCCTGACAGCGTGTTGCCTAGCCGCGCATCAAAAGTAATGTCGCCATCTCGAGACATATAAAGCCTGCCCTGCTCGGCCTGTTGTATGCGCGAACAATACTCAAGCACATTTGTCCCGGCATCAACTGTGTACGCTGCAGAGCCACCCAATGTTTGTGTACCTGTAGCAATGTCGCGCTGGGCTATCGGAAACGCGACCTCAGGCAAATCTAAGACCGCGCTAAGTCGAGCGCTACTTAACTGTTCGCTGACATTAAATTCTGCAAAAAATGTTTGTGCCAATAAATAAAAATCGTCTGCACAATAAACAGTAACCGTATCAATACCGCCCAACGCAAAATTGTAATTAAAATTAACGATGTAGCCAGTAAACAAATATTCTTTAACATTAATGTCTGAGTATCTTGACAGTCGCACTTTGCGCATAGGCGCTAGACCAGGCTTTTGTGTTGTGCTGTCGTAATAAGGTGACTGCTGGTCAAACGGATTAAAAATACCGCTTGTGTCAAGCATTGTAAATGCCATAGTTCCAGCGCTGAACTGGTCGCCTTGATCGCGTCTACCGCGCTTAACACTTACATTTGTGCAACCGTCTAACACCTCTGCAAAATTAGTTGTACCGTCAAGCACATAAATTGTGTTGTTTAATACACCTGCAACCGCGTCATCTAAAATAAAAGCATCTTGCACAAACCCTGTGTCGATCTCTAGCGAGTAGTTACCAGACCCGACAACAGCAACGCCAGCCACTACGCCACCTGAATATTTGCAGGCCCTGCAGACCTGTTATAGGCGCGCAACGCATTCACCACTGCTTGACCTATCTCCGCGCTGGTCGCAAGACCGCCAGTCACATTGACAGTCACGCCACCGCCACCGCTTATGCCTGCACCAGCGTTAGGGCCAGTTAACGGGATGATCGCTTCTGGGCCTTTTTCGCCAACCATTGCCAGCGTAGGTTTTGTAACAATGCCACCGTTAGCAAACCCAGGGATGTTTATGCCTCCTAAATCAAAACCGCCAAGACTTTCACGCAAACTATCTAACTTGCGCAACATACCAATAAGTACACCTAATGGCCCGGTCACGATCATGATTGAGTTACCGAACATGTCAAACGCTCGAGACATCGCAGAAAATTTGACCTCAAGAAATACCATTGCTGCAGTCAACGCAATCACTGCGGCTGCAACTAAGACAAATGGGTTTGCGCTTGTTGCAACATTTAGCGCAACAGTTGCAATCTTTGTTAGCACGAGTGTGGCTTGATAAATTTTCATAGCAACATTGGCTGCAATAATTGCTGTTGCTAATGTGCCGATAACGCCTATAAAGATTAAAAACACATTTGTGTTTTCTTGCGCAAATTCTGCCATAGGTTTAAGAATTGTCAACAACTTTTGCAACGCTGGCAGTAGCGCCATTCCAATAGATTCTTTAGTTTCGTCTAACGCAATAGTCATACCTTTCATTTGGCCTTCAAACGATTGTGCTGCGACAGTTGCCGAGCCACCGAACGAAACAGCCAGCGCCTCAGTAATGTCAGTCATTGTTGACTCTGAATCAATGACACCTTTAAGCGATGGGTCTAGTTTTGTTAGCGCACTAGTAGACCCGTTGTAAGCCTTACCAAGTGCCAGTGTGACAGTTTCTAAATCTTTGCCAGTAGCAGTGCTTATGTTTAACGCTGTCTCAAGTAACTTTTGCGCTTCCTCTGCAGACCCAGTTGATCGAGTCAGGCTCGCCATTGCAGGTCGTAACTCGTCATCAGTCACCGAAAACGCGCGAGACGATGCAGATATAAAACTTTCCATGCTGGCAATCTGTGCATCAGTCGCGCCAGTACTCGTCCGCAGTTGTTGCGCTAATAGGTCTTGCGCTTTCTGATCCTCCACCGCTGCTTTAGTCGCCAGGCCAAGACCTGCAGTAAGACCGCCCAGCACAGCAATAGCAGGGACCATAGCCTTCTTTAACGCAAAGCCTGCCTTAGCGCCAGCGCCTTCCAAATCCCTAAATTGCGCAATTGCTTTCTTAACGCCAGCACCGTCATACTCAGAAATAATTGGAATAGATAAAGCCATTACAAACCTCGCTGCACAGTCTTAGTCACATCTTTAATTAGTTGCGTTAATTCTTTTTCTATTCCATCCTTTGCACCGTCTACCGCTGGTTGCAGTAGTCGAGTCTTGCCCGAGTCAAGAGGCCCAAGTTGATTGCCTAATTTGTTTGCTGTTCTACGCCCTGCAGTTTCAAACACCGCAGTAGCAACATCTTTTTGAATAATGAGAATTACACCGATTGCTTTACGCCGAGTGTCGTATTTCATTGACACGCCTTTAATAGAGTTAGACACCTTTAATGGAAAAAGTTTGCGGCCTGTTGTTTTATCTTTCCAATTTCGTGACATGCCAGATAGCGCGTAAGGGTCAGAGTCATTAGCAAGTCGAGCGTAAGATTTACGCCCAGCCTCTAACGCAGGTTCTGCAATTTTTGTTGAGTCTGCCTTGAATTGCTTTTGCAACTGTTTATCTATTTTGCCTAACTGGTTGATTGTGTCTTTAACGCCGTCAATGCGTACAGTCGTTGACACATTCATTGTTTGCGATCTTTGTTTATAAGTTCTATAACAGTGTTCATATCGTCAACATCAAAACTGATATCAGCAGGCCAAAACCCAGTAGCCACAACAATTTGCGCTAATCCGTAGCGGTATGAACCGCGTCTACTTTTGGGGAGTTCTGTTCAACCACCTCTAAATTCTTTAACGACTTAATGTATTCGTCTAGTTGCGCTGGGACTGTTATGCCTGATGTGCGTGACGCTTCATATGCCATGTATGCCAGGTCCTCAATACCTAGCCCGTCAGCAATCTGTGACACTTTGCGTTTGTATTTGCGTTCCCATGCAACGATTGTCATTAGGTTTGTTGACACTGTTACTTGTGTGTCGTCGTTAAATGTGGCTTTAAGTGTTAGTTGCATGCGTGTACCTTCCCGGTTGGTCTTGCGTTGTTAGTTCTCAGCGGCCAGTGCCGCGCGATCATGAGGTTGCTTTGACGAGACTTCCGCCAGAAAATGTCAAAGTCAAAGTTGACAACTCACCAAGGCTCGCGTTAATTGGTGTATGAGATTCAAGGTAGCAGCCTGTCAATGTGTAACTAGGATTTGTTGCACTTACTGCAGCGCTAGTTGGCTTGATAACAACTGTTGTTTGAATACCGACAAGCCCAAAGATTGTTGCTTCAGTTTCTGACGCTGCATAAGACTGGTACAACTCAACTTCAATGCTGTTGTTTTGCAACGATGTCACTGTTGACGCACCGTACTTGCGCGCAGCATCGCCAAACGCTGTTGTCTCAAGTTGCTCCAACACATAATTAACAACTGCCATTGTGCACTGATCTTGGAGGTCAACGCTATTTATAGTGCAACTAGGGTTGCTGAGGTAGACGGAAGTGGCCATAGTGATTAGTCCTTTTGCTCTGTGTCTATAGTTTTAACAGATTTTTTAGGTTTTAGTGGGGATAGATGCCCAGCCTCAACAAGAAATAGCAAGTCAGTAGTCAGATCGCCCAGGTCAGCATGTTTAATAATGTCGCCTCGTTTGTGGCCGTTTAGACGGTTGCTAGTTACCTCGTAATCCATCAAGTTGTGCTCGCTTTCATTTGTATGTTTAACGACAGTGCAGGGTAATCAACACCGCCAATAGACAGTGTGCTCGGTCTACCGTCAGTAACCGCGACTTTGGCTGCTAATACTTTGGCTGCAATGTTTAGACAGTTCCGGTAAGCGTCAGCGTTGCTAGGCCCAAGACTGATCACCATTACAGGTATTGACATGTCAACAATGTTTGAGTTAAACGCGGTAAATGACATTGCATCTAGCAGGATGCATGGCGCTTGCACATTGCGTGGGTCAGTGATGCACACAAGCCCGGTAATTGCGTTAAGCGTGCTTGCAAGCGTGTTAATAGATGTGTTAAATAGATCGTTGTATGTTTGCGCTGCCATTACGCAACCTGTGGTCTGTCGACACCTAGCAACTGTTTAACAATTGGTGACAGTCCGTTAGTTGACCCTGCAGACATGCCGTCAAATGATGCAAAGTCGCTTATGCCACCGCGCTGGCGGTAATACGCTGCGCCCAGCATTATTGTTGCGAGCGTGACATCTCCGCCGGGTGATGTTGTAAGGCTGTCAAAATATCCGCATTCTTGTCGCCTGCGATACGCAAAATTGTTTGCAGCGCTTGCGCACTGTGTCACAAATGTTGTGTCGTCAGCAGTTGCTGTAGCGATACCAAGGTATGTCAAAATTTGTGCTGCAGTAATCCAAGTACAGGTTTGTGTGTAGGTGACAGTGCCAGAAAAGTCAACAACAAACTCAACATCGTTACCAGTGCACGCATACAAAATTTGGTTAGGTACAGCAGTGTTTTCGTCATACAGCAGTACACCACTAATACCGTCAACACCAATAAATAAATATTGTGGCAACGCCAACACTGTAAATGTGCCGGTAAACGGTGCAGCCAAACCTGACACCGCTACAGACTCGCCTAAAGCAATTTCGGTTGCTTCAAGCGTGCTAATGCAGGCGTAGTTATCTAGTAACTGTTTAGTTTGTGTTTTATATGTTGCCATGGCGTTTGTTTCGCCATGTGGTTAACCACTGACGACAATTTCTTTGACCATTGAATTGTAAGGGATAAAGGTTGCAACATATCCGTAGTAACTAAATGTGCGACCTAAAGTACTTGGCACCTCAACTGACAACAGGCCACGCACTTGTTCGTAAAATTCAATTGCGTTTGCTCTTGCGACAGTTAATGTGCCGTCTGCAAATGCTCGATCAGCCACAAGGTTTAGACCAAATGGGTTAAATGTGTTTGCTACTGTCACATTTGATGTACCTATTCCGTTAACACCCATCAAACCTGCAGCGCCTGTGTAAGGGAACACTGGGCGCTTGTCGCCGTCTAACTGACTGCCAAGTTTTTTCCAAACATCTGGCGAGACAAAAACTGTGTCTGGCAAAAAGTTTGTTGCACTAAGAATGTCAGTTGCTGCGTCATACATTGCTGAGATCAATGTTGACGGGTCGTTTGCAGTCACTGTCCATGTTGAACCTGATGCAGAGCCACCGTTTGTAATTGCGTTGCACGCAACTGCGTCCGATTGCAACATGTACTGTCCGACTAAATCTTGCATAATAATGTCCATACTGGCAGGACTCGTAAAGTCAATATCTTGAACGGAGAAGGTTACTTGGCCGCTAAGGGTAGTTTTTGTGATTACATTTGACGCAATTAAAGGTGTCGTTGCGCTAACTGCTGACAGTTCAGTACTTTGTGCACCAACGCTTACATGGGTTGTCCATGTTGGGCGAATAAAAGTTTTTTGATTTCCGCCGTCTGGCATTGCGCGTGCACCAATCGCTGTTACTACAGGCCTTTGGTATCCCAAGTTGGCCATTACAGGTCCAAGCACTGGCACTGGTAAGAGTCCAGGCGTGTCGGTTGTGATTACATCGCCAGCCGCTGCTTCAAGTGCACTGCGTTTTGTGTTCACAAATTCTGCTGTTGCTGCTTGAACATTGCGGAATGTTTCGCCACCAATGTGCATTGCTGCCATGTATTCGCCTGCTGTTGGCAAATCAAATTTGCGTGCAGGTTTTGCCCACAACTTTTCAACTGTTGCTGCAACTTCGACTGTTGGTTCTACTGATTCAATCATAATTTTCTCCTGTGTAGGTATAAGTTCATTTAACTCTATTCGTGATTCGGTTTGTGGGATACTCGCTGCAACATCTGTTATGACTGCACCGCTAAACGCGCCCTGGCTAACCATGCTTAACTCAGTCCAGTCAGCAGTTTCAACAATCATGACACCATCCTCGTCGTAACTAAACTTTGTTGGGTTAATGCCGACCGATACTGAGTCAATTACACCGTCGTTTGCGAGTGTCAAATATTCGTCACCAAGTCGAGTAGCGCTGATCTTGGCAACAAACATCATGCCCTCTGGCGTGTCCTCGCGCTCTGTAACCATGCCCAAAATTTGACTTGAGTCATGCTGACCGTAAAGTTTAGGATTGCGACCGTCAACAGGTAACGCGCCCTGCATAATGCGTACTTTTGTACCGTCTGCAACTGTTGCTATTTCATCGTAAGTTACTGCTATGCCACTAATTGAGCGCCGCGGTAATTCCCCTACCGCAGCCGCGTCAACCGTGATCTGTGAAGGGGTTAACTTGATCATGACTGCGACACTACATCAACGGTCTCTGGCATTTGTGCATCATCACGATTTGTTAGCGAATACTCGCCAGTTAAATAATTTTCGACATCAAATTCACAATAAGTGCCCGCTGGCAAAACATTGTTTTGCGACAATGTGCCAGCGATGCAGTCAGCGTATGCGCGGACACCAAATGTCCACAAATCCATTCGAGACTCAGCACTTGACTGATAAGAATACGAGCCGACACTAATGCCTGCAAGGTATGGCGGTATGTTGCATAGTCGCGCCATTTCCATTGCCTGGAACTCTGCGGATTCAATTAACAACATTTTGTCAGGGCTTGTCAATGTTTCTGTGTAGGTCACAAATTCGTTTAGCGCTGCAGTCTGATTTGACTCACGCGCATAATTAAACGAGGCTGCAAGGTCTGCAAGTTCCTGTCCGCTAAGGGGTTCCCCTCCTGTTTGGCGCAATATTCCTGCCGGAATTGCTGACGATGAGTTGCGATAGCGCGCTGCCTCAAGTTTTAGCGCTGTCGCTACAGCCTGTGTTGACTGATACACAATGCCCTGTATTGGTGACAAGAATTGCACAACATCATTTGGGTCGAGTTCGCCACCATTAAAAATTATTTGTTTTGATGGAGCAAACCAGACGGGACCTGCCTGATCGAGTGTCTGACACATCGCGGCAGGCAAACGCGAATAGGAACGAGGTAGGCCATCTGCATAACGAGCCGTAACATACCAGAATGCGCGCCCGTAAAAAAACAAATCGTCAAATGTCCACGACAAAATAAAATTGTTAGGCACTGTCGGGTCAATTTTTCTAAGCCAACTGCGTGGCGCTAATGGCAACTTTTCCATTTCATCGCCATTCCAAATTTCGTTATACATTTTCAAACCCATGCAACCAATAACACTTGCCATAAGGTCGCGCGCTCGACTAATAGTCGGCACACTCATTGCTTTATTACGCGCTTCACCTTCAATGTACGAGTAGTACTGACCGATCATAAACGCGCCACTGTTATTAGTTGGTGGCATCATGTAGCCAGCGGCTGCTGCTTTAGTCGCTGGTTGCGCGTTTGCAGTCTTAGTTATTTTGTCTGCAATAAATTCAATCAAAGTTTTAGCCATGCGTTAAGTATGCCACTGCAATTACTTTGCATGTTGTATAGGTGCTGGCCGCAAACAGACCGAGAAAGCAGGTAAACAGCCAGCCACCCGTAGACAGATTAGCGTGACGCAACCACGATCATAGGTTTGCCTACCGCGACAGGTTTGTGCACCATGCTTACAGCGAACACTAAACACCGCGCCAACTCAATAGGCCCAGGTGACCGGACTGAGGACAAAGTTAATGACCCCTGGTTCTTGACACTTACTGCGCGTTCGCAATGTTGACTAAGTAGCGCTGTCCCGTCATGCCGTACACGGCCTTCAATGATGGCGGCTCGAGCAGTCTGAGTCCAGCGCATCATTTCACGATTGCCAACCATCTGTGATCTGTGCGCAAACTTTTGCGGTAACGACATCTCAAACGCTGGCGTAATAAGCAGTCGAGTCGTAGCATCTTTGCAACAGTCGTCTACAGCCTGCCAACATTCTGCCAAAGTATCTTTAACAAATTCTTGACAAATCTGTATGTTGCCATCAGGATTTAGCGCTGCTCTGACACCTACAAATCTTGACTCGTCTTGCGATTGCTCAATAGCAAGTACACCGCCTTTAGGCATTGGCAGATCAGTTTTAAGATTTGCCCACACACCCGGTTGCAACCAGCCGTGAGCGCTTGCTGTCCACAAATTTACCGACGATCTAAGAAACGCATTGCGATTAGGTTGCTCAGCCTCGGCGCGCAAAACATCTACCGTTAATGTGTGACCGATTGCAGGGTTGGCCTGTAACCATGCGTCAACACTCATCGGGTCTGTTGTAGACGCTGGCGAAAATTCGCAAAAATATAACGACGACTGCGTACCGTCATCTATTGCACGCAATCCCTGTTCTCGCCAACGCAACATTTCTACGCTCGACTCGTCGCCACTAGTGCTAGTCATAAACAGCAAAGGACTTTTGCGAGTACGCATAGTTGGCAACAAACCGACCGACACGGCATCTGGCGACACTGCCCAAAGTTCGTCAATGCAAACGAGATCAGCCGTTAACCCGTGAAACGATGTAGGCGTTGCAGCGCGCACAAGCCAGCGCGTACCGTCAGGCAAATTTGCTTCGTTACGGCCTACAGCCCAAGTAAGAATTGCGCCAAAGTGTTGTTCTAATATTGGTGCGATTTTGTGGAACAGTTCAATTGCTAAATCTAATTTGTGTGCAGTAGTAATAATTGTTTGTGGCTCACCGCGCAACTTAGGCATCTCAGTACACCAAAACCCAACCAAACTTTCTAACAATTTTGACTTGCCGTTTTGTCGAGCAACTGATACAAGAGCCTGACGCGCCAACAGATCGCCATGCTCATCATGCGCAAGAAAACCACTAGCAACATATTTCTGCCAATCCATTAACTCACAATTCAAATACTCGCGCGCCCACGCAGTAACACGATCAGCAAG
>Ga0209353_10001890_pt1 | contig 11705 bp, 4 predicted proteins | sample LauGreSpBDMM15SD_2_FD_187561 | JGI IMG/M metagenome (GOLD analysis project Ga0209353, IMG submission 187561) | Freshwater lake microbial communities from Lake Michigan, USA - Sp13.BD.MM15.SD (SPAdes) (version 2) | ecosystem: Environmental > Aquatic > Freshwater > Lake | place: Lake Michigan, USA...
TGGCATCAGTAAACCGCGTATATTCAGCCTTGAAAGATTTGGTCAATAAGGACCAGCGTGGCTTTGTTACGCCTGCTGTTTTCAATAACTTCGCTCAGGTGGCTCAGATGAACCTATTTAACGATATGTTCTCAAACCTTGACCGATCTAAAATAGTACGGCTACGCAATGCAGACCCTAAGTCAGAGAAGTCTACCACCAAAAGGCTAGAGGAAGATTTGTCTGTGTTTGTCAAGAGGGCAACAATAACTCAGGCAAATGCTGTTTTTGCTAAGCCAACAGATTTAGCGAGGACTATATCAGCAACATCCTCTGGCTCTATTCTTTTAGACAGGACCACTAAGATTAACATTCCCTTTGAGTACGATACCTTTAAGTTAGACTACATCTTAAGCAGCAGGCTGTCGATGCCCACCGAGAGCGCTCCTATAGCTACAATGCTAAGCGACATTGAGGTATACCCAGCCTCTATCAAGAAGATTATCTTGACCTACTACAAGCAGCCACAAGGTCTTGTGCCCTCTACGGGGGCCAAGACCACCGCTATGCCTAAATTCGGATATACGGTAGTAGCTGGCAAGGAGCTGTACAGCGCTACAAACAGCGTAGACTTTGAGCTTCCGGAACACTACTTCGCTGAGATTGTCATTGAGATTGCAAAGTTGATTGGGGTAAACCTTCGCGATAGCGATGTCTATCAGTTCGCATCACAAGAAAAACAACAGCAACAATAAGCTATGGCACAGAGTTACGTAACGGTTGACCAAGTAGTAAAAGACTTTATCATTGGGGTAGAGTATGACGATTTTGCCAACAGCGCATCAGACGTTGTCATCAGGAGCCTAGCCAAGCGGGGAGTTAGGGAGATGGGCTTTGATCTTTTAAAGAGGCTAAAGGCTACCAGTCTTACCATTGATCTGTCCACTAATACCGTAGAGCTACCCTGCGACTATGTCGACCTAGTAAAGATTGGCATCGTTGGAGCCGATGGCCTTGTATATATATTCGGAGAGAATAAAAACAAGAACATACTTCCGGAGCAACAGCCATATCAGGTTCCCGATTACCTGCTTGGATTTGATGACTTTATCTACCGCAACTATGTTTATGCCACAACCAATGGCCGATTATACGGCTATGGTGGTGGCCACTACAGCGGAGAATACAGGATAAACCTAGAGCAGAACAGGATAGAGCTTACCACTGGAACAAGTGTAGATACTGTTTACCTTGAGTACATCGGTGACGAGGCCTTAGCGGAGAACCCATCCATCCACGTATATGCAGAGCAGGCGCTTAGGTCCTATATGTACTACCACCTAGTGGAGCGCAAGAGCAATGTACCCCTAGGGGAGAAGGCTCGTGCTCGTCAGGAGTACTACACTGAAAGAAGGCTCGCCAACTCAAGACTAAAGTCATTCTCTAAGGACGAAGCACTAAAGACGATTCGCAAAAATTTCAAGCAATCGCCTAAGTATTAATAACTTATGATTGACAAACTCATACCCAAATACCTCAACCTAGAGGACGACGAGCGATTGGTTAAGTCTGTTGAGATGACTAACGCCATAAACGTCAGGTTTTCTTCTGAGCAGGACGGTGATGGCAATATCGTAAAGAATGCTTACGGTAACCTTCCCGTGGCTTTTGCCACCGGAAGTTCCCTAGCGGCGGGTAGTAATGAGGTTATCGGGGTTGTTGAGAATAACGAGGATGGTGAGATATTTTACTTCGTGTGGAACAGCAATGATGACCATACCATTTACCGCTACTCCACCTCATCCGACGAAGTTAAGATTGTTTACCGAGACAGCATACTAGCGTTCTCTAAGTTTTACCACGTTCGTGCTTCGGTTATACGAAATCTTGCAGGAGAGACTCTTTTATACTTCACAGACGCTAACAATGCTCCTAAGAAGATAAACGTAACACGAGCGCTCCTAGGCCTATATCCTGCCTCGTTTACCTCTGGTACTGACGCGGAGAAGCTGACCAACATAGCGGTTGCCAAACAACCGCCTATGACGCCCCCTACGTTTTCGTTCTCTACTAACGTTAACTTAAAGCAGAACAATCTATACGAGTCTACATTTCAGTTTGCTGCTCAGTATGTTTATCAAGACGGAGAGCGTTCTGCAATATCTGCGTACTCTGAATTAGCTGTTGCTCAGAATCAATTATTTGATGGTATTATCACTGATGAGCAGAAGCTTGAAAACAATACCCTGACGGTATCAGTACCCACATCTGTTGCTGACGTAAAGGAGATTATAGTACTTGCCCGAAATGGTAATGCGGGTGCATTCTATGAGATTGGCACGCTTGTAAACAGCTCATCTGTGACCGCACAGATAATATCTTTTGATAACTCCAAGCTTTACTCCGCCATTTCTCAGGATGAGGTTAATAAGTTGTACGACAACGTTCCTCAGACGGCTGAGTCCTTAGACATTGCTGGCAATCGACTTATAATGGGTGGATACACTGAAGACTACCCAAACATACGGACTGACGTTTCTGTTTTAACTAATTACTTTCCAGAAGTTGGTCAGTATCAGATTCCGGTAAAATATCCACACATAACCACACCAACACTATCGGGGCAGACAAAACAATTTTCTATTGATCTCTCGTCATTACCTGCAACCGTAGATCAAGACTCTATAATTAACATATCATTTGCCTTAGATTTTGGTCAAATGGCTTTTAATCTTAACGGTTACTACCTACAGTGGGTTCAACGTGATAAGATTACTCAAGAGGAAAGTGATTATGCTGGACTTGTTGCCAACCCGGATGCTTTCTTCCCGTTACAATCTTTAGATGAGTTCAACTACGGAGTAAAGGTTAATTCATCTCCACTGTCAATATCTGAAAACATCAAGGTATTGGCCGGATCTACGAAGGCTGACATTGTGAATTTAATTACTGAATTTATAGAGGGAAACTACACAACAGTATTAGACTCAGACATAACTAAATTCGAGTATGCAACTAGGATTACTAACGTACTAGAACTTGAAGCAGTAACGAATGCCAAACCAGATAAGTGGATGTTTTTCTCTGGCTCATCTCAAATATCAATTCAGGAGACCTCTACGACTTCTAATGAAATCATATTCTCCATCAATATTGATGCAGCTGTCCTTTCGGCAAAGGCTGGATATAATTTTAATGTTGCGAGTATTCTAAACTCAGCCGCAAACTTTATTCCAATTCTTGGACCATTAAAGTCACTATTTACACGAGGTAAATCTTTAGGCCAAGCATTTCCGGCCACAAATAGTCTATTTAATCAGATAGAATTCATAGACGTACCATCTATCGTTTATCAGGGAGACAGTTCTCAATATGTACTTTACACAGGAATTACAATATCTAACGACGCATTTTTTCCATTTTCTATAATCACACCAAACTTAAAGGACTCAGACAGTGTTTTTCTTTTTGGAGATGACGCACTAGATAACGCTGTTGAATTTGATGCGAATATATTAACGGATGGCGACATTAATGGATATGAAACGTTTAAAGCGGGAGCCACTCACTCATTTGGCCTTGTTTATTATGATCAGTTTAACCGAAATGGTGGCGTTCAGCCAATAAGCAGCTCTTATGTAAACTGGTATGGGGATAGGGTAACTGAAAATAATTTAGATGGACGCGTCGATACGGTGCTTAGAGTAAAGCATCAGGCACCGTCTTGGGCCGTTAAGTGGGCTCCTGTTTACGCTAAGCTAAATAATATTACTCAGAAGTTCCAATACTCTGTTATACGAGCATTTTCTGCTACAAACCTTCAAGCTAAACCATTTGCTGGTATATCTAGTTTTGAAGATGTGACATACCTTTCTATGAGGTCACTAGAAGGAAAGAGTGATTCATACAAGGAGGGACTTGGTGCGAATCTAGAGTATTCATATCAACAGGGAGACAAGCTGAGAATCGTATCATACAATAAGAAAAATGGTCAGTATCGATTCTATGTTAGTGCAACTACTGGCTCTGTTGCTGTTGGTGACATCCTCATTCAGTTTAATATCTCAGGCGTATCTACGCTCGAGGTAGTTGATGTTAATATTATATCTGGTTCTGGGACACTAACAGCAAGACTGCTAAGCGGATCTGTAGTTCCAAATAATTCTGGAGCGTTAATTAATGTTGCTACTGGAGTTACCGTTACATATACTAGCAAGATAAAGATTGACCTTGTATCATATGAGCCGGAGATTAATCTAGATGTTCTTGAGTATTTTGAATTTACCAATGACATTAATACCAATCCAATATTGGATTTAACAAGCGACGAAGACACCTTTAATACTACTGGCAAATTCATTGCCGTAAAGTCCTCTAAATTAGATGACTGGAATAATTATAGTATTATTACTAATAGCGACAACTGGGGCAACGAATGCATTATTGAGGTATATCGTCCAAATAAGATATCACAGCAGGAAATATTTTATGAAATTGGAGAGAACTTTCCGGTTGTAAATGGAATTCACGTTGGTCAAAGAACTACAGTAAGTCCAGTATCTGCAAATGTTGTAAACATTGGTGACAGAAATAATCTCATTGTTTACTCAAACATTAAGGTGTATAAGGGTGATATTCTATCAGATGGTGCCGGAAACGTATTATCAGTTAAGAACGTATACCCTGAGGTAAATAGTACGTATAACTATGTGTTTTATGCAGCAACCGTAAGTGGGTCATTTACTGCAACAACCTATACACTTAACTTAACCAACAGCAATGATGCTGTTGTCCAGTCCTCTAATGGTGACTGCTACTATCGTCCAAGACTAATTAAAGTGGGGACCAAAGCATACGCTAACAACTTTAATATTTTGTTTATTGAGGATTACTCAGTAAGCGACTTCTTCTCTTCTAAGTCTACATCTGCTGGTCGTCCTCACGCTGTGCAGCCAGACGCTCAGACAGTATTCCGTAGCGGCTCTGTAACGTATTCAGACGCATTTGTAATCGACAGCAAATACCTAGGCCTGTCTAGCTTTAACCTATCCCTTGCCAACTTCTACGACTTTGATTATCAGCACGGAACTATCAAGCAAATCGTTGGCGACAATGACCGTATGTATATCATACAGGAACGTAAGGCAGGATGGGCTCCAATTGGCCGTAACATAATAGAGTCTAGCGACGGAGTTCAGTCAATTACTTTGTCAAGAAATGTAATTGGTTCACCAAATTACTATCTCGGCAACTATGGCATTAACGACAACCCAGAGTCTTTATCGACTGACAGGGGTCGCATATACTTTGCTGACATTCGTACTGGTAAGGTTGTGCGTATATCTAGGGACGGAATCACCCTAATTAGTGAACAGCTAATGGATGCCTTCTTTAAAGAGAACTTTAGGTTCATATCCTCTCAGGCATCACGTCAAAAGGTAATCGCAGGCATTGACTCCGAGTCTGATCAGTACATCATATCAACAGACTTTATATCAAACGCTACCATCGAAATAGATAGTTCGGTTGGTGGAGAACCTAGCTACTTTTACACTGCTCAAACGAATGCTGATGGTGATGCTATCGTTGTTGAACTAGAGTTTGATGACGATGATTTGTTTACCTTTTCTACGGAGATTAGAGAGTTTCAAGTTCTTTGTGACGAGTTTGACGATAGCCTAAATGCTATCGTCTTCTTAGACAAGATAATAGATGGCCAGCCTGCATATGTAGGAGAGGAGTTTTTAGGACTTGGTGGGGTTATATACGGTGTTGCAACAAACACATCGTATGACTTCTTTGTGACTATAGCACTTGACCTTTCTGTTGGGGAGTTTTACTTTACCAATGACTGTGGGAACTACTCGGGAACCATAGGAACACCTAGTGTTTTAGTCAATGATTTTACCGCCGCATATGATGTATCGGATAACGTATGGACCACTCTGTACTCATTTAGACCAGAAGCTATTGCTTCTATCGATGACAATATGTTTAGCTTTAAGGGCGGAACTATGTACAAGCACTCTAGCGCTGCTCCAAGGTCTCGCTACTATAATGACGCAACATCCTACACGGAGATAGAGGTCATTGGCAATAACAATCCGTCGATGGTAAAGAGCTATGAGTCCATCAGCCTAGAGGGCAACAGCTCTTGGTCTGCCGAGTTCTTTAACACAGACCAGTCGACGTCTTTATTGACGTCTGACTTCAGCGAGAGGGAACGCAACTACTACGCATACATACCTAGAGACTCTAGTGTAAATACGGGAACGTCTACCATCACAGCGCTAAGCGGAAGTTCTGAAGTGTTCACCCTTGGAGAAGTAGCCACTGGCGGTGTAAGCGGCTCTACAATCACATTTACCACACCTGTGGGAGACATACCATTCCCTATGGGAGCCACGCTGTACAGGGTTGTTGGTGCTACACTTGTAACCCTTAACGTAACTGTTACTTCCATTAGTGGCAACAAACAGATTACCGCAAGTGGTGCCATCGTTAACGTTAGCAACGGAAACACAATTGTAGCTATTGGCAATGGAGGAATTGAGGGAGATCAGATGAGGGACTACTACATCAAGACAAAGCTTGTAAATACGTCTGCCAATAGTGTTGAGCTTTATGCAGTAAACCTTGTATACGCTAAAAGTAACCTACACAACCAACTGGGACAATAATTAGTACCTTTGTAATATGCGATCAAAGAAGAGTAAAGAACCAAAAAAATATGTAACTGGCGGCTTTATTGCCGCTGGTGCCCTAAGTGGGCTCCAAGGATTAATTGGAGCTGGACAATACATAGCTGGTCAGTCTGCTGCTAGTCGAATTAAAGAGGCTTCAACGGCTAGTCCTTCTGAGTATGCGGAGATGCTGAAGTTAGCTAGAGGTGCGGAATTAGAGACAAAACGCCTTGAGGAACTTAACCGCTCTATAGCCACAGGAATCAATGCCGCTCAAAGTGCTGGTGGTCGTGCTGTTATCGGGGCGTTACCGGGTATGATTCGCGCATCAGATACCGGTGCTTTACAAATTTTAGGAGAGCGTCAAGATCGAACTATGCAGGCTCTTGGTATATCAGCACAAGGCTCTGAGCGTGAGATTGGGCGTGAGATTAATCGTGAGATGATGGAGCGTGGCGCTGCTCAGGCCGCCATTGAGGGCGGCCTACAGAACTTTGCCGGAGGGCTTGGACAGATTGGCTCTGCTGCCATCTATGGTCAGATGGAGAAGAATAAGATGGGTAAAGACTTTGGGGGAGCTGAAAAAGCAAGTGTTCAACCTAAAGGACTTGCTAGCGTACTTCCAGAAACGCCAGGAGCAGGTAGGATTGGAAGATATGAAGCTCCTATTGCACTTCCTGACTTAGGTATTAAAAAACCAGGACCTGGAAATATTATGCGATCATTACCACCATTTACGCTTCTAAATGAATTAGAGGAATCACTTACGGGTAGAAATAGGACCGCTTTCTTAAAAGAAGGCGGTATGGTCACAGGCGGTAAGTTTGACCACAAGACCAACCCAATCGACATCGTAAAGAAAGGTCAGAAGATTGGCGAGATGACAGGCGGAGAGGTTATCCTCAACCCAGCACAACAGCAAAAGCTCAGCAAAGAAAGTGCTTACTTCCGTCAGCTGTTAAAGAAATTCAATAAGCAAAAATAATGGCTAAACTTATCCCAAGTGGCGTAATTCAGCTGCCAAACTTTGCGGAGCTTCAGTACAAGCTCAATGAGCGTGAGCGCGAAAAGCAGCTTCAGTTTGATGAATGGTCCTCTCAGTTCACCAAGAAGTCGGGAACATATCTTGATGGAGACAGAGAGGCTGTTCAGACAGCCTATGGCGCGGTAGAGAACTCACTTAAAGAGCTTGCTAGAGACCCAGACAATATAGACCTACGGCGTAAGGTCCGTGAGGCTAATGCTGGATATAACGAGGTTGCAGGAACAGCACAGTTCTTAGCTGACAACTACCGCCAGCAATGGTCAGCATACAATACCAAGCCAGATCAGTTTGACTTGGGTGGGAGAAATGCTTCGGAATTATTTGATGCCGAGCGCACCACTAAGCGTGATGCTAATCAGATTATGTCCCTTGCAGCTAATCCATTTACCTTGCTTCCAAGGTATAACTATGATATGCAAAGCCCAACTCAAATTGCAGATGAGGCTGCTAACAACTTCAGAAAGAATATTAATGACTATATCCTTCCCGATGGAAGGATTGACGAAGCTAAGGCTCGAGAGTATATGAATAACTTTATGAGCGCTCGCTATATTGACCCAAAACAGGTAAAGAATGCTATCGTTTATGAAGGCGTTCGTGAGGGAACTATAGGTCGCAATGGAGAGATTACAAGCCGAGCTGACTTAGATATCCTCGATACTGAGCAGTTCAAGCCACAGGGTGATCGTCTTGCTAATAAGTTTTCCAATGACGCTGTTGATGCATTTATGGCTGTTATTCCTCGTATGGGAGTCAATCCTGCCGAAATGCGTTTGCAACAGCAAAAGATTGCTCTTGAGTACGCAAAGCTTAATGACAAGCAAAAGGAGAATAAGTATTCCGGAATTGATATAGTTCCATACGCTCAAAAGGTTGGAGACAAAACAATCGGTAGTGGGTTTATGGTGCCAATTGACTTTGCACCAGTTGCCTCTGCAGGAGGCAAGATTGTTCGCTTTGGTAAAATTAATGGCACTCCATATGTAATTGAGATAGTCAATGAAAAGCAAATGGTTACAAACACTGAAGGATTACCTATTCAGATTAACGTTCCTGTAGAAAAGGGCAGAGTCGCAAAGGATAGCGATCTATCATTACTAAGAAAGGCAACAGATGGCTTGTCTGACTATTACTATAAGATTCTTCCATCTTCTCAAGCGCCGCGACGTATTACAACTCAATCCGCAGCGGCTGGACAGTTTGATGTGACTGGAGCAATGGAGTCACTTGGGATTACTGAAGAACAGGCACCACAGGATGGAGAAGTTTGGTCTCCTGAAATGTTTGGAGAAAGTCAATTCTCTAAACCTAGAATACCCACCATTCCAGGTATCACCATTATCGACAAAAAGTAATTAGTATCTTTGTAATAATGAACGAAGAGCTACAATCTTTAATCGATCGCGCAATGGCCGCAGGTCGTAGTCCTGGACAAATTATTTCAGCCTTAAAGCAGAATGGTCTTGATGATGGCGGAATAATGTCTGCAGATTCCTATATTAAAAAAAAAAGTCCAAGCGATTTAGGGGGATCAAGTTCTCTATCGGATCTACGACCATCTGTATCGGAATCATTAGGTAGCGAGCGAGTACAGATAGGCTTTGATGATGCTGCTATACAGCAGAAGAAAAAGGCTATCTCAGATGATGCTGCCGCACAGGTATACACTGCTGTAGTTAAGACTAGAGGTGACCTAAACAAGATTGAAGACAAGCAGGCTTTTGCAGATGCCTACACCACCTATAGGTCTATGTCCGACGACCCTATTGTGTCGTCTCTTCCTCAAAATCCAGTAGCTCAAAACGGTCAGATTGACTTTGCTGTTGTTCCCGCGCTGAAAAAGGGGGCCACTGAATACATCAACGACTTAATCAAGCAAGAAGAGTCTCGGAAAGCCAAGCTTGGAGAGAAGATTACAGTACCAATATTAAGCGAAGCAGCAGCTGGTGCAAATGCGCTTATTGGCGGTGTCTTGAAGTTCAATGAAATGATTACTGGAAGGGACAGCGAGCTTGCTGATTTCTTTCTAGATGATGCATCAACTAGAGGTCGTGATGCTCTTATTGACTATGGCCTTACCGAAGAAGATATTAGTAAGGGTCTTATCGGCAATATATCAGAAGGAAATATCGGAACTGGTTTAGCTATATTTGGCTCTACTTTGGTTCAACAGTTACCTCAGCTTGCTGCTGTTGCTCTGACTGGTGGTGCTGGACTTCCACTGCTCGCTGCATCTGCAGCTGGTAGCGGTTATGCCTCATTCGAAGATCGATCTGATTTAAGTGAAGGAGAGAAAGTGCTTTACGGAATTGGTGTTGGAGCTGCTGAATATTTAGCAGAACGGCTATTCCTAGGTGACATAAACGCAATCCGAAAGGCGCTTGGCAAAGAAGGCATAGAGGGCCTTACTAAAAAAGAGCTGGGCGATATGATGTTTGGCGCACTACCTAAAGGAGTGCGTGGGGTAATGGAAGAAGGAACAGAAGAACTTCTTACCAGTGTAGCCCAGCAGACTCTCGGAAAGATTATTGCAGGCGAGGAGTTCAATCCTATTGAGATTGCAGAAAGTGCAATCTATGGTGGAACTCTTGGTGGCAGCATTTATTTGTTAAGTCGCGGAAGTGGTGCTATTGTAGATCCAGAAAATGAAGCTAAGATTCAGGACTTAAAAAAAGATCTGAATAAAACACAACAGGCAAAAAGCCGACCAGACATTGCCGAGGAAGAAAGAGAAATACTGTCTAGAAAAGAACAAGAGACTCGTCAGGCGATTAATGATTTTAAAGCGAAGGATGATGATTTAGTTGCTCGTATGAGCGAAGAAGATCGCGTGGCGCTAAAGAGTATTCAAGACGAAATTAGTTCAATCAGAAGAAAAAATACTATTGTAAAGACAGAAGAGGGTAAACAGCAACTTAAAAAAGAGTCTCTTGCCGCTATTCAAAAGTTAAACAATCTAAAGACTAAATATGATACTCAAGAAGAAGCAGGGATACCAAGTCCTATCGTCGAAGGGGAAGCCCCTGTCGAAGTCCAACCTATCGAAGGAGCAAGCCAAGAAACGCCTCAAGCAGGTGGAGTTCTTCAAGTACCTGTCGAAGAAGGGGCTGAAGTAACAGCCCCAATACAGGCAACAGTATTTGCTGCTCCGTTCTACGACACTAAAGTCAATAACATTCAGGAGGCTAGGGCTATTCGTCAGAGTGAGCCATACATTAATAATCTAGACACGGTACGTAATGCGTCTGCATTATTTAACCTAGAGATTGAGAACATAGACGAATCCATTGGAGGATTCGTTAACGAAGCTGGAGATAAAATTGTAGAGATATCCAATATCATTCGAGTCAAGGGAACTCCCGAAGACGTACAGAACTACGCCGCGTTTCTAGCCACTTCATCGCCAGAAACTCAGGAGGCAACTATTGCCGCTACTTATGTCGAGCCAGACAGCGAAGCCCACAACATTGATGAGTTAACTATCAGTGTATCAGATGTTGACGGAGCCATTGAAGCGCTCAAGGAAAACGATATTTACGACTTTACAATCAACGACTCCAACAACACTATTACATTTTTAGATTTTTCTAAGGGTGCTGATGGTGATTTTATGGATAATGTTGGTAAATTTGCTAAATCTTTAGAACGAAAAAACATAAGTTATGAAAAAAGAGACATCCGAGCCATCGACTCAAAATATATCGGACCGAGAGAAAGGGAGGGAATTTTTAGCAGGATTCAAGAAACTCTCGTACAACAGGGACAGACTGGGACAGAGCTTTATAAGCAAGTCGAACAAGCGATAGCTAGAAACCAAGAGTTTCTAGCTAAGACGTCAGCCCCAATATCTGAGGCTATAGTAACTGAAGATGTTACTGAACAAGTTGTAGAACAAGAGCCTATAAAGAATAAGAAAGGCTTAAGCAGTGAGCAGGTAACTGAAGCTGTATCTGGTGCTGAAAGACTAGCTAAACGGCTAGGTCTTCCTACTAAGATAA
>Ga0209353_10001894_pt1 | contig 11694 bp, 7 predicted proteins | sample LauGreSpBDMM15SD_2_FD_187561 | JGI IMG/M metagenome (GOLD analysis project Ga0209353, IMG submission 187561) | Freshwater lake microbial communities from Lake Michigan, USA - Sp13.BD.MM15.SD (SPAdes) (version 2) | ecosystem: Environmental > Aquatic > Freshwater > Lake | place: Lake Michigan, USA...
ATAAATGATTCTCCTATTTTGACCATACCTCCTATAGACAATGCCAACAGTGGGCAATTGTATGCTTACAATACAGGGGCAGTTGACCCAAATGGGGACAGTTTGAGTTATGAAATGATTCCCACCCAACAGGCGCAGGGAAAAGAAGTTGAAGGGTATGTCAGTCCGAGTGATTCTAAATTTAATGGGACAGCACTAGCCGGAGGACTTGCTACTTTTAAAATCAATTCAAAAACGGGGGACATCACCTGGGATACGCCAGGACAGGTGGGGATTTATAATATTGCCATTAAAGTTACAGAGTATAGAAATGGTACCAGGATTGGCTATGTCGTAAGGGACATGCAAATTATTGTAAAAGATGGAAAAAATAAACCACCCAAATTAAAATTACCCAATGATACCTGTGTTGTTGCCGACGGTTCCAAGCTTATATTCAATGTGATTACAGCTGATCCCGATAACAATTCTGTTGCTACAGATGTTTTTGGTGCTCAGGTTTTGTTTGGAAAAGCAATTTTGAATACAACATTAATTTACCCGGTTCCTCCGTCTACAACACAATTGAATTGGCAACCTACTTGCGGTGATGCGCAAGACCAACCTTATACTTTTAATTTCATGGCACAGGATTATCCTCTTTCTGGGGTCGGGGATAAAATGTATGACTTTAAAACCTTAAGTATCAAGCTTAATGCGCCGAAACCTACCAACCTTAAAGTGGTAGAGCTGAATAAAGCTGCGAAACTTACCTGGGATCCTTATAGTATTACTTGCCCTGTGGCTAAATTTCAAGATACGGTACAGGCTGTAGTGGAAATTTACAGACAAGAATGTGATTCCTTGTTTGAAAACAATGATTGTAATCAAGGACGCTCACCTTATTTGTCAGGAGAATTGATTGCAAAAGTTCCAATCACATATTCAGCGTATATGGATGACAATGATGGAAAAGGTTTGAAAATAGGAACGTATTATTATTATACCATCAAGCCAAGGTCAAATGATCAGAAATTGGGTGGCGGTGCCGGCATTGCAGCGACTCCCGTGGGTATTATTTTGTCCCCCAAAGTACCCTTGATCAAACAAATTACGGTAATGACAACTGGTGTAAATGGTACGTTAAAAGTTTCATGGATGAAACCTTTCGATACCTTAGGTTTAAATCCTCCATTTGTGTACCAACTGATGAGGGCCTCTGGATTAAAAGGTACCCAATACCGCGAAGTGACTAACATTACCAGCAATAAATTACTGGATACATTTTTTGTTGATCAGGTAAATACTGTTGATTCCAATTATTTATATGTTTTGAAATTTAGTGCTAACGGAGTTTTGGTGGGACAAACAGAACCTTCTTCCAATATTTTACTTACCACAAAAGCTAGCAATGCTAAAGTTAATTTGGACATTCACCATAAACCTACTTTTATCATTAACCATTATAATATATACAATGCCAATACAAAAGCACTGATAAAACGCGTCACTCCTCTATCAGATACCCTCACGAAAGTAGAAATTACTAATTTGACCAATTGTGATACGGTATGTTTTGAAGTGGAAAGCGTTGGCCGATATTGTATAGATACAGGTGACGATTCTATTTCGAATTTCTCTCAAAAAATATGCGAAGTTCCAAGAATGGGCTCGAAGCCTGTGGTACAAATTGGTGTGAAGGAAAGTATCTGTGGTAAATATACCTGTGCTGAAAGTTTCCCTGAACCACCTTATAGCAATGTGATTTTCTGGAAAAAACCACTTACAACACCTTGTGATCAACCTAATGGGTACAATGTTTATTATGCAGCAAATGACAAGGCTACTTATTCAATTATAGGTACAACTTCAGACTGTACATTCGTACACAGTGATTTGCTTACCTTTTCCGGGTGTTATTATGTAAAAACACTTAACTCCAATGAAGAAGAAGGCGATGCAAGCAATACTGTTTGTCAGGACATTTGCCCATGCTTTGAATTGCCCAATATTGTAACTCCCAATAATGATGAGTTGAACGAATTGTTTGTGCCATTATTCCCTCCAAGATTTGTTGAAAGCGTAAAGTTTTCTGTGTTTAACAGATGGGGAGGAAAAGTATTTGAATCATCGGATATTTTTGACATCAATATTCACTGGAACGCCAAAAGTCTTTCCGACGGGATTTATTACTACCATGCAGACGTGACTTTTTCGAACAGGGCTAAAGAAAGTGACCGTAATAAAACATACAAGGGCTGGGTGCAGGTGGCCCGTTAATTTTGAACCAATACATGAAAATTAAAAACCGACTTACCTATCTTTTTGCAGTCATTGTAGGTGCCTTGTTGTTGGTGTTTTCTGTTTCTATTTATTTTTTTTACGCCCAATACCGTGAACGTGATTTCACGCAAAGGCTTAAAGTTCGTGCACTTACTACTGCTCAAATTATTGTTGAAGTAGAAGATGTTGATCCTGGACTTATTAAATTATTAAATGCAAAAGACAAATCGGTTTTGTACCATGAACACGTGGTGATTTTTCTGAACAGGAAAGAAATATTTAATACTGGTGTTGAAAAATTAATGATTAGCAAACCTGTTCTTGATAAAATAGAAAAAAGAAATGAGTACCGTTTTGAACAAAATGAAAAGGAAGTTATTGGCATTACCTATAGTGACCACAATGGGAAATACATCATTATCGTTTCGGGGTATGACAAATACGGCTTTGACAAGCTTCAGAATTTAGAACTGATTTTGTTGATTGGATGGTTTATTTTCATCTTAATTGTCATTGGACTGGGAAGGTTTTTTGCTGATAGGGTTTTGAGTCCGATATCAGAAGTAGTAAGCCAGGTAGACAATATTACCGCATCAAATTTAAGCGCGAGGGTTCAGATAGGAGAAAGTGTCGAACAAGATGAATTGCATCAACTGGCGGAGACATTTAACCGCATGCTTGATCGGATACAATATGCTTTTGAGTCTCAAAAAAGTTTTGTTTCAAATGCGTCTCATGAATTAAGAACGCCTTTGACTTCTCTTGAAGGGCAATTGGAAGTGGGACTTATCAGTGACAGAAGTATTGATGAATACAAACAGATTTTATCGTCTAGTCTGGAAGATTTACTCAGGTTAAATGGCTTACTCAATGGCTTGTTAGATTTGGCACAAACCGATACTGCGACTTTAGACATAAACTTTGGTCCAGTGAGAATAGATGAATTGGTACTTACCGTCATCGATGAATGTCAACGGAAATTTCCCCATATTACCATTTCATTTGAGTATGAAAACATGCCGGAAGAGGAAGAAAAATTGGTGATCCAGGCAAATGAACAATGGCTTAAAACTGCAGTCTTAAATGTTATTGTCAATGCCTGTAAGTATTCAGACAATACAAAAGTGCAAGTATTGATTAACGTGACAGACGTATGGATTGTAATCAAGGTCATTGATTTTGGAATAGGCATTCCAGAGAAAGAGATCACCAAAATTTTAGAACCTTTTTACCGTGCCGACAATACAAAATCTATTGCCGGGCATGGAATAGGACTTTCATTGTCCAATAAAATATTTAAAATCCATAAAGGAAATATACAGTTGTTTTCAAATTTAGGGTTTGGTACCCGGGTATTTATGGCCTTGCCGGTAGCAAAGTAGAAGTTTTAAATCTGTTTTTTAATACTCCAAATTAATTCCCGAATATTCAAATTCCAATTCTTGGTCGCCAATGTCGGAATTGTCTACGTTTGCTTTGATAGTGTTGGTTTCTCCTGGTAAAATGGAAATGTAATTGTCTTCCCAAAACACAGGCAAGATCCACTGTTTGGACGTTTTACCTTTTAGGGTCAATTCAGTGAAAAAGGCAATGCTGTTTCCCGTGTTTTTGAGTTGCACACTTATTTCTGTTTGTTTTTCTGTTTTAGTGAATTGGTGGATTACTGTCAATTTTGTTTTTGGTAAATTGTTGATATAGGTTAAATCTCCATCTGCCACTGTCGGGGTATATATCCAGCTGGAATTTTCGAACATAGAATCCATCACATCTGCCTTGGTAGACACCCAATAGAAGTTATTGCTTAATGTTTTGCCTTCTTTCGTTACCAGAGAAAGAGAAATGAAATAGAGTTTGTTTGGGTCAGTAATATCGCCCAATAAAGCGATTTCCTGTATGGCATCTGCTTTCAGGTCAATGGTTTTGGTAATTACTTTTACCACTTCTGAAGAAGAGGAGAATACTTTGATTTCCGCATTTAATGCTGCGTAGTTTTTGTAGGTCTCATTGGCGACGTACACTTTTTTGTTGCCATAATTGTAGGCAATCAATACGGGTTGCGTGGCTTTTTTTGTGCCATAAAATGCGCCTGTTGGATACAAATAATAATCATACAGCTGCCAATACGTTTCTGGCCAGGCCGAGTTGAGCATCCATTGTACAATACCTGTTGTTTTAGGTTTATTCAAAATAAAAGCTTCAAACATTGGTCGCATCACTTCATAGCTTTGCATTTGTGATTTGGCACAAAATGATGCAAGGTTATTGGGCTTGCCATAACGGGTTTCTAGAGGTTTACTGAACCTAGTCATGTTGGCAAAAGCATGTCTGCCACTATGGTAATTCCACATGATGGTATCCATTGGCCAGAGGTTTTCAGCAGGAATCATTTTTTTGGTAGATTCCAATACTGGAGGTTGCGGGCCGGGTCCAGTTTCTGTATTGAAACCAAATGCTCCTCCTCGTTTGGTGTCTGTGAACCAGTATATTGGAGGCACATAGTCATAAGGGCCTTCCATCTTTACTCCGGTTGATCCGGTAAGAGTACTTTGTTTCATTTTAGCTGCGCCACAGTATAATCCTTGTGGGTTTTCAGCTTTCATGATATTCAGGTATTTTTGTTCCAATGCAACTTTATGAAGTCTGTCACTTCCCGCCATCCAAACCAGAATACTTGGTCTGTTGCGCAACCAAAGCGTCATGTCTTTGAAATATTGGGCAACCAAGTCGATTTCTTTAGAGGTTTGAATTGCGCCAAAACCATCTTCGTCCTCATTGAATTTTTTCCCTCCAATGTAATCATGCCATTCCCACTGACAACTAAAACCTACCATGGCAAACAAGCCATACTGGTCACAAAGTTTATAGATTTCCTGACTGGTTCCCCAATAGCCTTCAAACCTGATGGTGTTTAAACCCATGTGTTTTACATAGCGTATTTGTGCCTCATTGTTCCTGCTATCATTCCCCAAAAACAATTCATCTACCCATCCTGCACCTTTGATCAATACTTTTTTTCCGTTGATGGTATAACCACGAGCACCTTCTGGTGTGAAATAGTCTTTCACTTCACGAATACCAAATGTTTCAGTTTCCTGGTCTGCAACAATTTTATTTACTTCTGCCGTTAAATGGAGTGTGTACCTGTCAGGATTTCCCAATCCGTTTGGCCACCAAAGTAAGGGGTTGTCTATGATGTAGGTATCAAAATCTTTGCTTTCAAAAATGATTTTTTTAGTTTCGTTGGCATTGATAAGAATTGTTTTAGAAATCAAAATGGGTTTAGCTGAAGCATTATCAAGTGGATTGACTTTGCCCTTAAAAGTGATCGTTTGTGGTTGGTTGGTATAATTGGTTGATTCGGTACTGATTTCTAGGAATGCCTTATTGAATTTATCCTGTTCAGTTTTTCCGTTCACAAAATGGGATTGAACAAAGGTGTTTTTGAAACCTACTGTTTTGTTGATTTCAAGGTAAACCTCTCTCCATATTCCCATGTTTTTGTCTGGTGGCACAGGAGCCCAGTCAACAAACCCCATGGTAAAATCGCCTGCTTTGGGAGCAATGATTTCTACTGCGAGTATGTTTGTTCCTTTTCTTAAAACCTTGGAAACATTGAAATCAAATATACTGAAAACCCCCAATGCCTGAGTGGTATCCGCTATCAATACGCCATTGAGCCAGATGTTAGCCTTATAGTTGATGCCTTCAAACCTTAAATTAGCATATTCGTTCGTGGCAATAGCATTGTCTAAAATGATTTCTCTTTTGTACCACCACGATTTTTCAAACTGTTTGGTGTCAACCTTTTCTAAATTTTTACCGAAAAATATGTCCGGGTAAACTTTGTTCTGAACCAGTGCATTCATGATTGTGGTCGGCACGGTAGTGCTGTACCAGAAAGCATTGTCTGATAAATTGGAAGAAATCTCGGCTCCTGTTTTATTCAGTTTTGTGGACGATTGTATTTTCCAGTCGGATTTTAAAAGTGTTTTTGTTTGCGCAAATGTATTTAATGTGGGTAAGATACACAACAAACAAATATATAGGAGTTTGATAATTGGGGATATACGAATCATTCGAGGTTGATTTTAAATAAAATATTTTTAAATATAACGAATGAGACTTATTGTGCCAAATTTTAAAATAAGTAAAAAATCATTAGGGTTTATACCGCTAGTTGTTGTCGGTTTTTTTAATACTTGTGTTTTTCGGGGTATTAATACTAATATTCTATTTTTCGATGGATGAAATAGGTGTTTGTTTATGATTATTTTACTAAAACTATATAACTATATCAATATTGTTAAATCTTAATGATTTTGTAACTGCATAAAATTGACATTTATTTTAAATTATATATATGAGTATAGTTATATTTATTTATCTATTAAGTGATATATTGATTTGTTTTATCATATTTTTCAATGTTTTTTATTGAAATGCTTTGTACTTAAGTTAAGTTGTTTTATGTTTGTATTATATTAACAGTTTAAAATATGTTGTTTCAGCTAATGGTGCAACTAATTAATTAAATAATTCAATATGAAATCCCCAATTTTGAAAATTGTTTTGGTATTTATTGTTACTGTAGTGCTTTTTGGAAGTGTTGATGCGCAATCAAAAAGAGAATTGAGAAGATTAGAAAACAAAGCTTACAAAGCATTTAACCAAAGAGATTATTCTGGCGCACTAACCCAGTTTTTGCATTTGGATTCAATCGCAGCAGATTCTGGAAATTATTTCAATTACATGATTGGTATGTGTTATATGAGTTCTTCAGAACAATACAAAGCGTTGTCGCATTTGGTGCTTGCTAAAAATGGTAATGAAACTTCTTTCGTTGTGGATTATTATTTAGGAAGGGCTTATTTGATCAATAAAAATTTTGAAGCTGCAGAATTTCATTTGAGGGCTTATATCAAGCAATTGTCAGTGAGAAAAATTAAATTCATCAACAAAGAAGAGGTTACAGGAATCAACAGAATTCATTTTGAGAAATCGATGAATGATGTGGTTGCTTTAATTGCACTTTGTAACAACAACCAAAGAAATCAATATTCAACGTTAGTGAATAAATAAGGCAAACATTTTTCAACAAACTATTGCAAAACACAGTGTCAGTCCATTGACACTGTGTTTTTGTTTTCAGGCAATGCTATTTTTGTTATTATTCAGTAAGAATAACAAATTCAAACACCAAGTATTATTTTTTCCTTTATATTTGACTTCTTAATCGTCTGATTCAAATGAAACAACCTGTTCAATACCTGATTATTCTATTTGTATTGTTTTTTACATTTGCTTGTAATGAAAAACGAGTGGATTCTCGACGCTTCGCCCAAGAGATGAAAAACCGTCAATTGAAACGGGTGAATCAAGGTGCTATCATGGAAGAATCATTGTTGAAAGGACAAATGATGGTAAGTTTGATTGATACGACTTTCAAAAAAAGACTACAAGAAGAGTTGTTGAAAAATGGACCTACCAAGGCCATGCAACTTTGCAATATCAATATTTATGGCATCAAAGATTCTTTGGCGTCGTTGTATCATGCGGATATCAAAAGGGTAAATAAGGGAATTCGGACATCTGGAAACAAAGTGGAGCGAGCGCTATTTGATGCTTATCTTTACAATGAGGAACAAAATTTACCTATGGATGATAATTTACAGGACATGAAAAATGGATTTGTGTTGTACACGAAACCGATTATCCTCAATCAACAAAATTGTATTTCCTGCCATGCAGCTGGGAGTAAGGTTGCGGATGTTTTGCTCAAAGCATATCCTGCAAGTATTGTTTTTAACCTTAAAAAGGGAAGCCTCATGGGCATGTGGAGCCTTAATATGTCTCAACAGGAAATTATAAAGCGTATGAAATAAGGATGAATGGTAATTTTAACGATAGTATCAATTATATCTCAAAGCTTTCTTTTGGCAAAATTGTAAATGCTACCAAGGTTTTGGGATCTTACTATTGGTCGAAGCTTACTGGAAATCCTACGCATGGCGGTTTACCAATAAGCATTGCTTTTGAACCTACCACTTCCTGTAATTTAAGATGTCCGGAATGTCCAAGCGGTTTGCGTTCTTTTACACGACCAATCGGGATGCTGGCTGACAATGTATTCCAAAAAACCATTGATGAACTGGCCCCGACACTCACTTACCTTACCTTTTATTTTCAGGGAGAACCTTATTTGAATCCTCAGTTTTTGGAAATGGTGTCGTATGCTTCCCAAAAGAAAATATATACCGCTACATCAACAAATGCCCATTATTTAGACGATGAAAAAGCAAAACTTACGGTGCAATCAGGTTTAGACAGGCTGATTATTTCTATTGATGGCACTACTCAGGAAACTTACGAACAATACCGCGTGGGTGGAAAGCTCGAGAAAGTGATAGAAGGTACAAAGAATATTTTAAAATGGAAGAAAGTGCTTAATTCTTCAAGGCCCCATGTTATTTTTCAGTTTTTAGTGGTAAAGCCAAACGAACATCAAATTGAAGACGTGAAATTACTGGCAAAAAATCTTGGTGTAGACAAAGTTGTGTTTAAAACCGCTCAGATTTATGACTATGGAAATGGTTCGGAATTACTGACTACCATTGATAAATATGCCCGCTATAAACTTTTGCCCGATGGTACCTTTGCCATTAAAAACAAACTGGATAACCATTGCTGGAAAATGTGGCAGTCGTGCGTGATTACCTGGGACGGCTCCGTAGTGCCTTGTTGTTTTGATAAAGATGCCCACCATCAATTGGGTGATTTGAAAACGATGACTTTTAAACAGGTTTGGCAAAGTGTGCCATACCGACAATTTCGAGGAGCATTGATCAAATCCAGGAAAGAAATTGACATCTGTAAAAACTGCACTGAAGGCACTAAAGTTTTTCAATAAAACTGTTTTTTAAGTTGTTTCGCTATAAGCATACTAGGATTATAGAAATAAAGATTGATGGTAATCTTGCGTTAAGGATTGTCCTGAGAATATCGCAATTGTTTGATCCCGCTTTTGCGGGAGAGTGCTGAAAGCCTGACCAGTAGGGTAGCGCCCCTATTATAGGTGTCTTCTTACCAAAACATTCTATTAGCCCTAAACTAAGTTGCTTACCATACTTTATTAAAATTCAACACATCAGGAAACTTGTCAACTAAGGATTTATTTGTACTTTTGTTTTGGTCTAATTAAAACGCAAAGAAATTATGTATAAAGGAATGGTTCATACCCACACATTGGTCGTTATTCTTTTTTTAATCATGTTTGGGTACAAAACATATTTGTTGCTTACCAATCAAACCGTAAAATTGGAATTGGTACGGAATAAAACTAAAATTTTTGAAATGATATTTGGCACCGTGATATTACTTACTGGTGGATATTTATTGTATGGGAAATATTTGGTTGAACATTCAATTCCTACTTGGTTGATTACCAAGTTTGCCTTGTTCATGGTCGCCATTCCTTTAGGTATTATCGGTATCAAAAAAAGTAACAAGGCACTTGCTTTGGTTTCGTTGTTGTTGTTCATATTTATTTATGGCTTGGCAGAAATGAAAGGTTTTGGTCCTAAAAAGACGCTAGAAACCCCAATGGTAGGTGATGGTGTTGTGGATGGTAAAGCTTTGTTTATCAACGAGTGTGCTAAATGCCATGGTACAGATGGGAAATTGGGATTGGTTGGTTCAGCGGATTTGAGCCTTACTAAATTATCTGTGGAGGAACTGTCAAGTGTGATTAAAAATGGCAAAGGAACCATGCCTAAATTTGACTACTTGACGGAAGCAGAGATAGCTGGTTTGACGGATTATATCGCCAAATTGAAGTAAATATACGGTATCACTTAATTTTTAAACTTGAATTTTACGTATGAAAAAGAATCTAAAACTAAAGCTTCACGAAACTGTAGCCAAGCCACAAACTGCGGTTTTGGTAGCAGTGAGTTCTCAGAAACAAACCACCGCTCAGACCAAAGAATATTTGTCTGAGCTGGCATTTTTAGCGGAAACTTTAGGGATTCAAACCTTGCGCTGGTTTACTCAAAACCTGGAAAAACCGGATATCCGTTTGTTTGTAGGCAAAGGGAAACTCGAAGAGATTAAGGCTTACGTGACGCATCATGGCGTTGACATGGTGATCTTTGACGATGACCTGAGTCCTTCTCAAATACGTAATGTTGAAAAAGAATTGGGTGTAAAAATATACGACAGAAGCTTATTGATTTTGGATATATTTTTAAAAAGGGCACAAACTTCACAAGCCAAAACGCAAGTCGAATTGGCCAGAAATATTTATTTATTGCCAAGGTTGACCAATCTTTGGACCCATCTTGAACGTCAGCGTGGAGCTACGGGTACGCGTGCGGGTTCGGGGGAACAGGAAATTGAAACAGATAAGCGTACCATTAGAACCTATGTGAGTTTCTTGAAAGAGAAGCTGAAGAAGATAGACCTGCAAAACCAAACCCAACGTAAATCTAGGGAGAACATGGTAAGGGTAGCCTTGGTAGGGTATACCAATGTGGGGAAATCGACCATCATGAACCTGTTGTCGAAATCAGAAGTGTTTGCAGAAAACAAACTTTTTGCTACTGTAGATTCTACTGTTCGTAAAGTAACGCTCAACCTATATCCATTTTTATTGAGTGATACGGTTGGTTTTATCCGCAAACTGCCACATACTTTGGTAGAATGTTTTAAATCTACCCTTGATGAAGTGCGTGAAGCGGAAATTTTGATGCACGTAGTAGATGTATCTCATCCGGCTTTTGAAGACCAGATTGCAGTTGTAAATGCAACTTTGTCTGAAATTAAAGCCGTAGATAAAAAGGTGATTTTGGTATTCAATAAAATTGACCAGTATGTAAATCCAGAAGCGGATGATTTGATGACGACCAAACCTACATTGGAGCAGTTGAAATCATCTTACCTGAATCAAAAAGACATGAAGGTGATTTTTATTTCCGCTTTAAACAAAGACAATGTTGAAGAGTTGAGAAATACACTGGCAGAAGCGGTGGAAGAAGTTTATCACCTGATTTACCCAAATTATTTGCATAACAAAACAGATTATGTAGCTTTGCAACAAGAATGGGATGAACAACAGGAATCATCAATGGATGATATTGTTGAATCAACTCAATTTTAAAATACTGGTTTCGTAGTTCAACGGATAGAATAGATGTTTCCTAAACATTAGATATGAGTTCGATTCTCGTCGAGACCACCACCTGAAAAACCGCTTTAATTGTATAATTAGGGCGGTTTTTTGGTTGTTAAATGCCCCCAAATAAAGTTTTTATTTTTAGCCATGTCCAAGGTCACTTCTTTTACTAGATTACGTTTTTCGAGACTAATTTTCTCCAAAACGTTTTTGATATCCTCCGCTTTTGTACCCATTATTACGGCCACCAAAGTACCCGATTT
>Ga0209353_10001896_pt1 | contig 11688 bp, 9 predicted proteins | sample LauGreSpBDMM15SD_2_FD_187561 | JGI IMG/M metagenome (GOLD analysis project Ga0209353, IMG submission 187561) | Freshwater lake microbial communities from Lake Michigan, USA - Sp13.BD.MM15.SD (SPAdes) (version 2) | ecosystem: Environmental > Aquatic > Freshwater > Lake | place: Lake Michigan, USA...
GCCAGTTGAAGCGGCACGACACAATCTGCAGACTATACAGTATCGGTCTGTTGATAATATTTCACTCGAAGAGTTTGAAAGAAAGAATGTACTTAATAATCTAATAATTCGTGTACTAAACGTGATCGATAACGTGTAATCAAAAATCAAAAAAAAAGGAGCCAACAATGCCAATTACAGGAAAAACCCCAATCGCCGATCTAGGCGACAGTCGCCCAATTGATGATGCAACACTAGGGTTGCCATCATCAGGATTCGGAGGAGCACCAGCATCAGGATTTGGAGCAAGCACCAACATTGGTGTACAACAAAACTTTCAAGCGCCAGCCCAGGCACAAACTAACCTAACTGCAGGTGCCAGCGCAGCGGTTGCTGGCGGTGCAGAAAGCAGTGTGGAAAATACCAACACTGATTGGATCAACAAAAAATGGCGTCCTGTCATGGGCTGGATGTACATGATGGTGTGTGTATGTGACTTTACCTTATTCCCAATTTTATGGAGTGTGCTACAGGCAGTAAGTCATGGGTCAGTCACTACCCAATGGCAACCACTTACACTGCAAGGAGCAGGATTGTTCCACGTAGCAATGGGTGCTGTTCTTGGTATTGCCGCATATGGCCGTACAAAAGAAAAAGTAGCCGGCGCTGCCTAATATAAATATTTGCGAATGGTAAGCTGATATTGCCTTTCCGGGGATATCAGCTTGACACATGGTTGAAAGACGTGTAAAATATGCAAATGGACTATTACTCTATACTAGGTGTTCCTAAAGGAGCATCAGAAGCAGACATCAAAAAAGCCTATCGATCGTTGGCAATGATACATCATCCGGACCGCGGTGGTGATCAATCTAAGTTCCAACAGATACAAGAAGCCTACGCTACACTTAGCGACACCGGCAAACGGCAACAATACGATAATCCGCAACCACAAGGCGGTGGATTCCAATTCCACTTTAACTCGGGTGATCCGTTTGCTGATATCTTTAATCAGTTTGGGTTTAGTGGTGGCGATCCTTTTGCTCAACATCGACAGCAACAGAGACGCAACAAAGATCTCCGCATCAGGATAAACTTGTCGCTACGAGAAACACTCTCGGATCAACAAAAAACAATCAGTGTGCAAACCAGTACCAATGAGCGCCAGACTGTGAACGTGCAGATTCCCAAAGGAGTTACCACTGGTAGCAGTATCAAATATCCAGGCCTTGGTGACAACATGTTTAACACATTACCTCGTGGTGATTTATATGTGACTTTTGTTATCGAAGCTGATCCATTGTATCATGTTGATGGAATCAACTTAATATACAATCTACAGATAAATGTACTAGATGCAATGGTTGGCACTGCTGCCGATGTACCAAGTATTGAAGGTAGAGTATTCAATATCAATATCCCAGCCGGAACCAGTCATCAAACTAAATTCAGAATTCCGAATCAAGGTCTATACAGTTTAGATCACAATGGACACATAAGAGGTAGCTTGATTGTGAATATTGAAGTTATAATTCCACAAGTAACCACACCAGCACAAATCGGCCTTGTTCAGCAACTTAGAGAAATCCTATAACCATTAACCAAAGTGTTCATTAAATGATACAACCAAATCCTGAAATTGAAGTTATTATCGGCGCCGCAACAGATAATGCTAAAAAATACAATCATGAGTATGTGACCCTAGAGCATCTGTTACATGCTATTGTAACCTATAAACCGTTTAATGAACTATTAACAACCTTTGGTGTGGACGTAAATTTCTTGATCAAAGATATCAACGATTTCCATGACCGTGCGGATTATCTGGTTAGTAAACAACATGACTCACAGCCTAAGAAAACTCATGCACTGGAACGTGTGTTTAATCGTGCGCTGACACAAGTATTGTTCAGCGGGCGCAATTACATGCAGGTGCTTGATCTGTTTCTTAGCATGCATGGCGAAAGCAACAGTCATTCTACTTATTTTATGGCTAAACATGGACTGGATAGAAACAAGATAGTTGAATTCTATAACACCAACTATCACGAAGGTAAAGGTCGCAAGAATGCAACTAAACAACGTGCCGACGATATTCTCAAAGAATACTGCGAAGATCTAAACCAGCAGGCTAAAGACGGAAAAATTGATCCTGTGATTGGTCGCGAGTACGAACTAGAAGAAATTTCTCATGTGTTGGCCAAGCGCAATAAATCAAATGTATTAATGGTAGGCGATCCCGGCGTAGGTAAAACTGCTATTGCAGAAGGATTAGCTAAAAAGATTGTGGATGGCGAAGTTCCAGATTATCTACGAAACTTTGTGGTTTACAGTCTCGACATTGGTAGTTTGCTTGCTGGTAGCAAGTACCGCGGAGAGTTTGAAGAAAAACTCAAGGATGTGCTAAAGGCGCTGGCCACCAAAGGCAATTGCATTCTATTCATCGACGAAGCACATCAAATGCGCGGTGCAGGTGGTGGTAGTCAAAGCAGTGTAGACTTTGCTAACATGATCAAACCTGCACTAACCAAAGGGCGCATCAAGGTTATTGCTTCTACTACATGGGAAGAATACACCCAGAGCTTTGAAAAAGATCGTGCGCTGATGCGTAGATTCTATCGCATGACTGTGGATGAGCCCACCCCAACTGTGGCCAAAGACATCCTTCGAGGACTACGAAAACACTTTGAAGAATTCCATGGTGGTACAATCGGCGATGACGCAATTGACGCCGCAGTTGATCTAAGTGTACGCTATCAGACTGATAAGAAATTACCAGACAAGGCCATTGATCTTATTGATACTGCTTGTGCTAAATTAAAAATTTATCAAGTTGATTGGACTGCTGGGCGTACACACATTGTGGATGCCCTTAGTAAATTTACTAAACTGCCAGTTGATCAAATTGTTACTGCTGAAAACAGTTCCAGTCTGACAGGATTAGAACTCAAAATCAAAGACAATCTGTACGGACAAAATGAATCTGTTGACAAAGTATTAGAAAAGATCTATGTTAGTCGTGCAGGACTAAAATCATTGAACAAACCTGTAGGCAGTTTCTTGTTCTTAGGACCAACCGGTACAGGTAAGACAGAGTTAGCTAAATTACTAACCGAACACCTTGGGATGAAACTATTACGATATGATATGAGCGAGTACCAGGAGAAGCATAGTGTCTCCCGCCTAATTGGTGCGCCCCCGGGGTATGTAGGTTACGAGGATGGCAATCTAGGTGGTGGCCTACTGATCAGCGATATTGAAAAGAATCCCAATGCTGTGATTTTATTTGATGAAGTTGAAAAAGCCCACCCGGATGTTACCAATATCTTGCTTACCATGATGGACGAAGGTCTGATCACAGCCAGCAATGGTAAAAAGGCCGACTGCCGTAACTGTGTAATTATCCTAACCAGTAACCTGGGTGCAGCCGACAATGAACGCAACAACATTGGCTTTGGCCGAACTTTAGAAAAATCTGGTGAAGACGACAAAGCTGTCAAGGAGTTTTTTAAACCAGAGTTCCGTAATAGACTAGATGCTATCTGTAAGTTTAACAAACTAGATCAGTTGAGCATGAAGAAGATCGTGGTTAAGTTTATCAATGAAATGAATGAACTATTAGTCGACAAGCAGATCCGTGTACGTTTAACAGAGTCGGCAGTTGACTTCTTGGTCAAAGAAGGTTTTGATGCTAAAATGGGCGCAAGGCCATTGGCTCGAAAAATCAATGATTTGATCAAAGTTCCACTAAGCAAAAAAATGTTGTTTGAATCTATTCCAACTGGCAACACAATCACAGTTGATTATGTTAACAACCAAATAGTATTTGACACACAGACCACTGTACTTGCAACCTTACCTATGATTGATTCTAATGGATATATTGTCTTGGACCAAGTTGAATCCTAATATTCGCATTTGCAATGTGAATAAGAGATTTTACAACCAGTATTACTACAAACTCGAAGTAACAGTTAATGGAAGCGGATTCCTACGGCATCCTGAGCTGTCTCTTGCCGCACAAGCAAATGATCGCAAAAAACACAACCAACAGCGTAAGATAAACTTTGGCGGTACTTGGCGTTACAATTGGTCAAAGGATACAACTGATCAAGACCTTGGGCTGTTGGAAAAAGTTCGAACTGCTCAAAAAAATCACACCGATCTTAAAATTCGAATAGAAGAGCCAATGTTTCAGCTATATGCTGTTAACGAAGAAGACCTCTATAGATTTGCTCTTGAGATTGAAAACGATGACAACCATCATATAATAGCCCTGCATAGACCCCAAACTGCCGAACATCTTGATCTGCTTGTTCAGGGCTATACTGTCAGCCGAAGACTCAAGGATTATCCGGTTAAGGTACACATACGCGAAGGTCGTTATAGCCTGCAGACCAAAAGCCAGGTATTAAATTATTTGCGTAACATGCCAGATGAAGTGTATTTGCCAAAACATTTTGTAGAAGCATTTAGTAGAGAATACGAAAGCGTTTGGAACTGTTATTTTTATACAAAGGATAGAAGTATTTTGACTATGTTAGGATTGATTGCACCAATGCTTGTTCGTGCAACAGAAGAATATCGTCTTGCTCCTAAGGAATAAATAATGTATAGTTATTATCCAGGAGACTAACATGGCCAAAGTACACGAAGAGGTAATTGTTATTACACTAAGCAAATTGGTAAAAGACAATGCATCAACAGAAGCTATTGCAACAGAAGAACTTGTGTCAGCACTTGCCTCTGTCGCAGAAGAACTTGCAGGTGCTGGTATTGTTGTAGAAGCCAACAGAGCATAAAATTTACAGCGGTAATGAGGCCGCTGTTAAATACATAAACTAATTTTCAAAGAGGACCACATGTCAAATCAAAACAACCCACGCAAGGGTAAAAAAATTGTAATTCCTGGCAGTCCTGCTGCCCAACAAGAAGCAGCCGCGGCTGTGGGTGCGGCAGCGCCGGTTGCTCCAGCGGTTGAAGCCGGGCCACCTGGCACATCACAGCAACGAGCCGTGCTTGACGAAATTGCTAGAGTACAGCAAACACAACAAACTGGCCCAGGTCAACAATTTGACTTTAGCCAGGTACACCTACATATTGGTATTCCTTGCTACGGTGGCATGGTATCAGAACCCACAATGACCAGCTTCTTGCGTTTTGTGCTAATGGCCAGCCAAATGAAACTAAACTGGAGTTTAGACACAATGGTCAACGAGAGCCTGGTAACTCGCGCTCGTAACAACTTGATGGCTAAAATGATGACCAATAATCAAGCCACTCACTTTATGTTTATTGATGCAGATATCCGCTTCCAACCAGAAAGCATCTTCCAGATGATTGCGCATGACAAGGATGTTATTGGTGGTTTGTATCCTAAGAAAGCATTGCCAATCAACTATGTTATTAACCTAAAGCCTACTGTTACAGTACAAGGTGACATCTACACAGTTGATACCATGGGCACAGGCTTCCTGCTGTTCAAGCGTCATGTGTATGAGAAGCTGATTGTGGCACATCCTGAATGCAAGTATGTAGACGACATTGGACTAGGCAAACAGTACGAGCCAATGATGTACAGTATTTTTGATACGATTATTGACGAAAAAGGTCACTATTTGAGCGAAGACTGGACCTTTTGCAGACGCTGGCAAGCAATTGGTGGCGAGATCTGGGCACACAGTAAAACCCTGCTAAATCACGTAGGACATTACGAATTTGCGGGCGATATCAGCAAGCTAGACATCACCAAGATGGCCGCTCCGCAATAACAGGGCAGTCTCCAAAAAGCATAAATATTGTGATACACGCGAGATCACAATGTTTATCGTAGACCTATTTGAATCAGATGCAAAACGACTGGTGGTTACATATCCCGGTCGTTTTCAGCCTTTCCACCAAGGGCATGCCGATGTATTTGCCAGCTTGCAAGCACGTTTTGGCAGCGACAATGTGTACATTGTTACAGGCAACAAAACCGACAGTGAAAAAAGCCCTTTTAATTTCAGCGACAAAGTTCGCTTCATGCATGCCGCAGGCATACAGGATCACAGCATAATTGAAAGCAGTAAGGTATACGATGTGCCCGATGCGTTTCAAAGCCAAAAAGACAATGTGATTTTTATTACCGCAGTTGGTGCTCCAGATGCACAACGACTAAATCCGGGCAGTAGCAAAAAAGACGGTACTCCAAGCTACTTCCAAAAAATGCCCGATGACATGAATCAGCTGGTAACAGCTGACCAGCATGGCTATGTTATCATTGCAGAAGAAAGAGCTAAACAAATTACCATTGGTGGGAAAGGCTATGATGTGAGTCACGGCACACCTTGTCGTGCGCTCTGGAACCAGGTGCGCAATGATCCAAAACAACGTGCAGAATTCATACAACAACTGTATGGACGCAATGATCCAGAGCTTGGAAAAATACTGGATAAGATCCCAACTGGTGAAGCACCACCGGCACCAAAGCCAAGTCCTAGACTTAAAAAAGTAAAAGACCCAGCAGAAGTTAAAGAAGAAGCAGGCGGAGTTGGTGTAGTTGCAGGCAAGAAACAAGCCAACGATCCTCGCTATTCCATGAGCCTCACCAAAGATGTGCGCCCCGGCGAAATCAACAGACAGCTACGCAAGATGAAACTAAAAGACAGCATACAACGCTTGTCAGAAGAACTCGGCGTAATAAAAGAAAAACAACGTCAACGTCAAGAACTTGAAGAAGGTTGGAAGCAAAAGGCCGCGGCAGCAGCATTAGCAGGATCAGCTGCACTAGGCGGAGGCGCAGCTCAAGCCGATGTATATCAAGACTTGATTGCAAAACCAATTTATCAAGTGCAAAAAGTACAACGTGATATCGGAAATGCTCAACGCAACGTTGATCACGAAATATGGAAACACCGTCATCGTGCAGGCCAAGACCTATCTCGTATACCTTACTTTGGAATTGATAAAGTTGGCAAAGCCATTGCAGGCCGTGGAGAAGTACCAGGTGTGCAGGATCGTAGTCCTGGTTGGGAACAACGTGCTGAACGCAATGCACAACGCCAGGCCGAACTAGATCAGGCCCGAGCCGAACGACAAGAACGTCAGCAATGGGGCCGGGCTCAAAATAACTAAATATAACGAATGAAGATTTTTGAAATAGTTACCACTAAGAAATTACCAGTTGCACAAGAAAGTGCAACAGCAGGTGGTACCGGTGCAGGCAGTGTGGCAACCAGTATGAACAATGGTAATGGATTTGGTGTTAGTGTATTTTATAAACAACAAGATAAGAAGGCTAGGAAGAAAAAATGAGCGATATGAAAAAACTATTGGAAGACATCAGCAAGTTTAGTTTTGCTGATCCTAAAGGTCCAGCTGTGGTAAAAACAAACAAACCCATTGGAAGTCGTGTTGCTGACATTGGGCCTGGTGGTAAAGAGTATAATGTCAAGACCGACAAAGCCTGGGACGATGCACACAAAGATGATGACGAAGAAGATCTAGCCGAAAGTCTCATGCGAGAGTACAAGTATTTTGTAAAAGAGGCCCCGGTAGTGGCAACTGCCGCACCCACAACATCTAGTCCTGTTGCTGCCATCAACCCTGCTGGTGGTGGCAATCCAGCAGTAGCATCAACCACTCCTCCAGCAACAAACACAGCAACAAGTCAAACAGGCACAGCACCTGCACCAGGTACAGCGGCAGCAGGCGCACAGGCTCAAGCCGCTAAACCTCCAGTTGCAGGACAAGCACCAAAGCCCGGAGCACATGTTGCAGGACAACCAACTCCTCCTGCTAATCAAGCACAGCCAGCTGGACAAGCACCAAAGCCTGGAGCACCTGCTGCTGGCACAGCAACACCGCCTAACCCACAACAGGTTAAACAACAAACTGATGCAGTTACCAAAATGTTAAACAATCCCGCACACCCAATGAATGCTCAACTACAGGCATTGATTAAAAAAGCCGGATCCGTACCAAGCTAAAGGAATAGAGCATGAATGTCTGGGAAATGTTTGGCGAGGGTAACGAAAAACCAACGTCACATGAAAAATTTAAACGTGGCATAAAATCAGCTGGATATGATATGGATGCTGGTGCCAAGCGCCTTGAGGATCTGTTGGCCAAACAAAAAGCTGAACGTGAAGAGCGTGAAAAAGGCGAACAGAAGAACGTTAGCGAAGCAAATGACGAAGTTGACTACGATGACGATTACCAAGACATGGTTCGTCGTGTGGGCGAAAAAGCCAAGGCCGCTGATGCACTAAGAGCACAAGGCAAAGAACCACAGACCAAATTCAATCCCAAAACTGGCCGGTACTATGTTGACCATGGACAGGACAAACCAGCAAAAGAAAACGCAGAAGAACTAAGCATAGGCGACCCTGTTATTATTACAGGCAATGTAGAATTCGAAGGCAAGACTGGAGACATTGACAGCTTTGGCGACATGAAACGTTTTGTTGTTGTTAACTTATACAATCATGGCAAGCACAGTTTCCACTCCAGCGATGTTAGCTATAACGACCATGCTGATATAGAAGAAGCAGGCTACGGTCGCAATCGCGGATACACTCCCGGTATCCCAAGTCCGCATGCACCAACACTAGGTGGTCGTGGTCGTAGAGAAGATGACGAAGGTTGGGATAGAGAAACACCAGTGACTGTATGGTACATACTGGCCGACGGAAAGCTGATTAAAGACAAGATGGGTGTTCCTTATCATTATCGAGACAAGGAAGTTGCTCGCAAGGCCGCAATGACCATGATGTCAAAGAGTTTTAATGCTGGTAAGAAATTTGTGTTAACCACTAAACCAGAAGACAATCCGCCAGAAAATGAAGCTGTGCTACACACCAACTATAAACGCAATCGATTCAAAGCAATAAATCAAAGAGATCAAGCGCAAAACAAAGCGTCCAATATGGCTATGAATCGTGTTAACGACGAAGTCGACGAAGGTATGAGCGGACAGGTTGTGTTCAGTGGCACAGGCACCAACAGTGTCAAATATGAAATCATCCAATCTGGAGATGGCTTCATGATTCACGCCAACGGCAATCACATTGACACTTATGGTAGTCTACAACGAGCCATGAGTGTGCTGAAGAATGAAGTGCCAGGATTGCAGCGAAGTATGGCAGAAGCCACAGGTGATAAACCTTTTGACAAGATGATGACAACTATCAAACAGGGCACTAATAAACAAAAGACCGCAGATCGTAAAGAACAGCAAAAACAAACCCAACAACGTGCCCGTGATGCTTTTGGCAATATGTTTGGTGGTGGCAATCCTGCTGATAAACTCAGTATCAGGAAAGGTGTGGCGGAAGGCTTGGATGAGGCAGTGGGTGGAAATTATCTTTATCACGCAACAAGTCCTGCTGGATTAAAAGGAATATTACAGTCAGGGTATATCGGCGCTCAACAAACCGCACAACCTGCAACCGATGCACAAACAAAATTACCAAGTGTAGCAGTAACACGAGATTGGAACTATGCAGCCGGTAGTTCACGATCATCTGAGGGAGTAGGGCAAGGTGCTGTTATTGTGTTTGATAAGAATTCAATTGAAAGCAAGTATAAAACATTTGGTACAAGTCAAAGTTGGATGACTAAAGGCCTACCTAATACCACTGCTGATACTCCTCAAATGAAAAAACTGGCAATACAAACAAAGTTCAAAGATGCTAATAAAAATGGCAAGTTAGATTACGACGAAGTACCTGCTGGTGCTGGTGGTGCTGGTCTCAAGAAAGATTATTTTCGTCCAAAGTCTGGTGGCGAAGCCGAAGAAGCAGTTGTAGTTCCAACAGGAAAACTTCCATTAAATGGAACAATGATTGGATTCTGGGTTGATCCCAAAAGCGAACTGATGAAGGATCCTACAATTATGAACGATCCTCGCAGATTGGATATGATAAGACCTAATCAATTTGTAAAAGCTACACAACAGCAAGGCGTGGCGGAAGGCTCTGTAACGCCCGATGTTAATGTGAGCAAAGTTCATGATGACGGTCATGAAAAAGAATGGCATATATATCGTGGCAAAGAAATGATTGGGTATGTGATAAAGAATCAGCCTGACACGGCCGAAGGCCTATATATTGCGTATGGACATGGTCCTGGTCGTGCTTTTGTAGAAGAATTTACAGGGTTAAAACCTGCTGTGAATTATATAGCAAGTCTAAAGGAAGGTGTGGCGGAAGGTCAAGCAGACCAAGTTAAAAAGATTGTTAAGAAGAACGGTAAGCCCGTTGGCGAAATTGGCACAGATCCCGAAGCAAGTCCAGGCAATGGTAATTGGTATGTAAAACACTATGCATCAGGGTATGATGTAGTAGGTTTTGATAATGCAGAAGAAGCATTAGCAGAATTAAAACATTGTATGAAGCAAGGTGTGGCAGAAGGCTTACTACAGACTCTACGCAAGGTTGTTCCCGGATATGCCAAGCGTGAAATTGATCGAAAGATGGATGCTGAAAAATTTGGCAAAACAGATGTAGATAGAGATGCCAACTTTCAACGCTATAAAAAGATTCAAGACAAGTTGAAAGAGCAAGGTGTGGCGGAAGCACAACCTGCTCCGACACTAGCACAAACTAATACGTTTAATGCTGTTAACGCTGCGGTTGGTCCGGCTGTTAATCAATTGACGCAAGCTGGAGAAAAATTTCAAGCAGGTAATAAAGTCAGTGGGGTAGTGGACGCAGCCAAAGCTGTAAATAATGTTGCAAATGCCGCAGGAATGACATTTGGAGATAAAGCAGCCGTACTCGGATCAGCCGCAAAAGGCGGCTATCACGCCCTCAAAGCTCATGTAACAGGCAATGATGCGGGGGCGGCATTTGCTGGGAGCGTGGCTAGTGATCTCACACAACCATATGCAGACTATACCAATAGTAAAGACTTTGTCTCAGACTTTAATGCCGGTATGTCCAATGGTGGTGTAGGCAATACAAATCCTAAATTACAAAAGGCTTATGATAACAATCTGGTCGATGCAAATAGTGTGAGGAACGCCGCTAATAGCATGAACAAGACTGCTAATCAGCTAAAGTCAGGTGATGCTAGTGCAATGCAAAATTTTGAACCACCAAGTCTATACCGTGACGATTTTGGTGCATATAATGAAATAAATAAGAGGAACGCAATTACACAAAAACCAATTCAAACTAAGGCAGAAATTCGGGCTGCAAATCCAATTTCTGAAGTGACTTCAGCAGCAACAACGCCTACACCTACACCGCCACTTAATGTTCCAAAAGGATGGGAAGCAAAAACTCAGGCAGATGGTAGCACACGTATATCCAAGCAAGGTAGCATGTCCAGTGCCGACTATAAACAGAACATGGCCAACTACAAAGCACAAAATTGGACTCCTGAAAAAATGGCCGATTATGGCCAAAGAATGGCATCCGGACAGGGATACACCGATGCAGAAAAAACAGCAAATTACCAACAACAACAAAAATCCTTCGGACAATATGCAGACCAACCTATACAGGGTGTAGACGAGTCTGGACACGGTCGCAATCGTGGTTATACACCAGGCTTTGCAAGTTCAACTGCACCAAGACTAGGCGGTCGCAGACAAAATGACGAACCCAATGCAGTAAACAACATTGAAGTATCTATCAATGGTCGTCCTTGGAAGATATTTGCTGGCAAAGGATCAGATTCGAGTCCAGAATTTTTTAGACAAAAAAAAGCAATGGATGCTAT
>Ga0209353_10001899_pt1 | contig 11674 bp, 9 predicted proteins | sample LauGreSpBDMM15SD_2_FD_187561 | JGI IMG/M metagenome (GOLD analysis project Ga0209353, IMG submission 187561) | Freshwater lake microbial communities from Lake Michigan, USA - Sp13.BD.MM15.SD (SPAdes) (version 2) | ecosystem: Environmental > Aquatic > Freshwater > Lake | place: Lake Michigan, USA...
ACCGATTCACAAGAATAGTATTCTTTGGTAACTAACTCTACACATTCAAGTTTGAATGCGTAATCATACTTGACTTTTCTTTCCATAAAAATGCCCCCAAATAGTGTCTAACTTTTTGGGGGCAGTCTAATTCTTTTGGGCATTTTTTTGTTTTACAATTTAATTTACAAATAATTATAAATACTTAGAATCACTCTCCATTACCGACCCACATTTTTTGCAAGTTCTAAGACTTTCAGTTGTATAAAATTTTTTATAATGAGGTAAAAAATCTTTTTCTATATCGTGCAATTCAAAGAAAACCTCATGTAGTTTATGATTGCATTTTTCACAAAACCAAAGCAATCCATCGGTAAAGCCTTTTCCGGCTCTTTTCCGTTCAATTACCAATCCAATTGACCCTTCAGATCGAATTGGCGAATGAGGAATTTTAGCGGCATTTAAATACATATCACCCTCATGAAGTTCCATCTCTTGGCGTTCACCATCTACTTGAATGATAACTTTAATAGTGCCTTCTAGTTGGTAAAACAACTCTTCAGTTTCATTATAATGAAAATCTTTTCTAGCGTTTGGCCCAGCAACTATCATTACAATGTAATCTTCCGAATCAACATAAATGTTTTTATTCCCAACTGGAGGTTTCAGAAGGTGACGATTTTTGTTAATCCAATTATTTAGATTAAAAGGCTTTAAAACAGACATAATAATTTTATTTATATGCTAATTTACATAAAAAAAGGTTAGCGAGAACTAACCTTTATCCTTCTTATTTAACTTCTTTTATTAGATAAATATAAACCGGGAAGTGATCACTAAAACCCGGTTCAGCGGACGAATTTCTCTTTGGATACCCTTTGTATTGTCCAGCAGTTTCAATTAGAAAGGATTTGTTATAAATTCCCGCTTTCCAATATCTTAATGAAGAATAGTCAGGTTTTATAAAAGATTCAGAAACCATAATTTGATCAAAAATATCCCCAGAATCTCTATAAAACAAAGATGCATTTCCTTTTCTAGCCATCTCTTCAAAAGGATTGTAAACTCCAAACTCTTTTACCTCTTCCTTTTTCAGTTTTGCACCAATTCCTTCTTTTACACTTTTATTATAGCTTCCGTCATTTAAATCTCCCATACTAATAATTTTAGCATTTGGATTTGATTTATAAATTGAATCCATTATTTTTCTATCCAATCTCCCTGCAGCTTCCCGAAAAGGGCTGCTTCTTTTCTCACCCCCAGAACGGGAAGGCCAGTGATTGACCATTATATTTACTTCCTCGCCATCTAATAATCCGGTTACCAAAAGGATGTCTCTTGTATAAACTCGATTGTCTATGGCTACTTCAATTTTATCAGTATCTGCCTTATCTTCGGCAGTTTCATTTGTATTCTTTTCAATAATTTTAGAATCATTTCTATAAATAAGCAATGGAACGTTAACCGAACTTGTTGGTTTAAAGAGCTTTTTTTGATACAATAATGCCACATCAATTCCTCTTTTGTCTGGAGAATCATAATGTACAACGCCATAATCTTTTCCTGCAAATTGATAGTTTTTGACTAAGTCTTCTAATACACCTCTGTTTTCAACTTCGCAAACTCCAATAATTGCTGGTGATTCGATTTGTTTGTCACCAATTCCTATTTGTGGTAAAACCCTGCCCAAATTGTCTAGTTTTTGTTTGTATTTTTTTAGTGTCCATCCTTTTTGCGGAAGGTATTCTTCGTCAAAATTTGGGCCGTTTATAGTGTCAAAAAGATTTTCAAGGTTGTAGAATGCAATTGTATGTACTTTGTATTTTTTTTCTTGAGCTAAAGAAGCAATTGAAAAAAATGAAATAAATAGTAACGATAAAAAGAGTTTATTTTTCATAAATAGGTAAGTTTTTTTTTCAATGTTAAACTTTCGGGTTACAAATGTAAATTATTATTGTGTATGCATTTACATTATAAAGTTAAGAAATTTATTTTTCATTAAAAATAGATAAAATTTCAACTGTTTTTAAAGTTGATTGTATCCATTTTTTATTTTTTATCAAATTAAAATCCTTTGAAAGTCAACAAAATAAAAGCATTGATGTTAATTTAAGGTCAAGTTTAACATAAGTTTTTAATGAATGATATAATATTTAATTATTTCTTGTAAATTTGTTCCCCCCTTACTACTTTAATAAATTAGTATTAAAGGGACTAACCTTAATTCTATTTATGAAAAAACTTGTTATTAGTACATTATTTGTAATGCAAGTGTTTTTTGTTTTTGCCCAAAATCCTACTGGAATTTCCGGAAAGATTGTTGATGCTAAAACTCAAAAACCATTACAAAATGTAGTTGCTTCTATTCAAAACACAAATCTTACACAGCTTACAGATGCTGACGGAAAGTTTTCGTTTGAAAAAGTAACTGTGGGGAACCAATTATTACAGATTAGAAGTACTGGTTTTAAAGACCAACTGCTTCCAGTCGAAATAATTTCTGGAAAAATGATTGACCTAGGCGTAGTTTCGCTTCAAGAAGATCAAAGTTTTGAACTACAATCTAGTTTGGTTACAATCACAGAAAGTGATTTGTCCGATGACAATAGTGGTTCAGAAAATACATCAAGTTTGCTTCAGGCTTCCAGAGATGTATTTCAACAATCTGCTGCATTTAACTGGGGTCAAGCTCGTTTTAGAATACGAGGTCTAGACAGTGAGTATTCAAATACTATGATAAATGGTGTTTCAATGAATAAGGCAAGTGACGGAAGACCACAATGGAGCAATTGGGGCGGATTGAATGACGCAACAAGAAACCAAGAATTTACAGTAGGTTCTGGTCCTTCAGATTATACTTTTGGTGGAATTCTAGGAACACAAGAAATCAATACTAGGGCTTCAATATTCAGACCAGGGTCAAGAATTTCTGCTTCGGGGACAAATACAAATTATACCGGAAGATTGATGGGAACTGTTGTTTCTGGAATGGATAAATCCGGCTGGGCTTATGTTATTTCGGCAGGAAGACGATGGGCTACAGAAGGTTATTTTGATGGAACAAACTATTCCGCGAATTCTTTTTTTGCAAGTGTTGAAAAGAAAATCAACGACAAACACAGTTTGAATTTTACTTCGATTTATGCTCAAAATAGCAGAGCAAAAAATTCACCAACTTCAGATGAGGTTGCAAGTTTAACTAGTACCACATTCAATTCCTATTGGGGATGGCAAGATGGAGAAAAAAGAAATTCAAGAGTAAGAAATATTGAAGAGCCCATTTTCATGTTAAGCCACTACTGGAAAATTAATGCGAAAAACAAATTGAACACTAATGTTTCCTATCAATTTGGGGAAATTGGAAATAGTAGAATTGACTTTCAAGGAGCCAATAGCCCTGATCCAACGTACTATAGAAATTTACCAAGTTATTGGACTTCTATTTATGCAGCTGATGCAGGCGAAAACCCTGGAGCATTTACGCCAGACTATGCCAACGGCGCAATTGCTAGAGCCAATTTTATTGCAAATCCACAAATGGATTGGAACGCAATGTACAGAGCCAATTCAACGGCAATTTTAGATGCTAATGGAAATGAAATTGGTCGTACTCCATCTGTAAGTAAGTATGTTTTATACGAAGACAGAACAGATGATAAAACATTTACCGCTAATACTATATTGAACTCTCAAATCAATGATTATATTGTTTTGAATGCCGGTGCGACTTATAGAAAATTGCAATCAACTAATTTTCAATTGCTTTTAGACTTGCTAGGAGGAACACATTTCAATGACTTTGATGCTTTTGGAGCTACATCTGATCAGCAGCAATCTGATTTGAATAATCCAAATCGACAAATTAATAAAAATGAAAAATACGGTTATAATTACAATATGTTTGCAGATGTAATCGATGCTTTTACTCAATTCAAATTTACATATAAAAAAGTAGACTTCTATTTGTCTCAATCTTTTACAAGTTCTACCTATCAAAGAGAAGGATTGTATAAAAATGGTTATTATCCAACAAATTCTTATGGGAAAAGTGATAAAACAACTTTTGAAAACTTCGGTTTCAAAGGGGGTTTAACGTATAAAATTACAGGAAAACATTACTTGAATTTTAATGCTGCGCACATGACGAAAGCACCTTCTTTAAGAAACACCTATCCAAATGCTCGTTTGAATAATAATATTGTAAACGGTATTGAAAGTGAAAATATTTCAAGCGCAGATGCAAGTTATGTATTTAGAGGGCCAAAAATTAAAGCTAAAGCAACGGTTTATTATTCAAAAATTAAAAATGCTACAGAAACATCATTCTATTATGCAGACGGAATTTTTGGAAACGATGACGCAACAGATACAAATGATAGTAATGCCTTTGTTAGTGAAACCGTAACCGATATTAGCAAGAAAAATATTGGAGCAGAATTAGGTTTTGAATACCAAATTACTTCAACTATAAAATTGACAACAGCCGCTGCTTACGGACAGTATACGTATGATAACAATCCAACGGTATTGATTACAAATGACGCTAGAGCAACTATTGACAATACAAACCCTGTTACTGATTTCGGAACAGCAACAATGAAAAACTACAGACAAGCAGGTATGCCACAACAAGCATATTCCTTCGGAGTAGAATACAGAGACCCTAAATTCTGGAATATTGGTGCAAATATTAATTATCTTGCGGACAATTATTTGGATATTTCTCCAATAATGAGAACAAGTAATTTCTTTATCAACCCAGCAACGGGATTCAATTTCCCTGAGGCTACAATTGAAAGAGGAAGAGAATTATTAAAACAAGAAAAGTTTGATCCTATTTCTTTATTGAATATAATTGGCGGAAAATCATGGAGAATAGATAACAAAACATTCGGTTTTTTTGCTAGCATCAATAACGTTTTAGATGTTACCTATAAAACAGGTGGATTTGAACAAGCAAGAAATGCGAATTTCAGACAGCTAAATCAGGACGTTTCTAGCGCAACACCAGCAATACCAGCAACAAGTACTTCTGCAGCAGTTCCTGCAAATTTCCCTGCATTTGCACCTAAATATTTTTATGGCTACGGAAGAACATATTTCGTAAATTTATATCTTAATTTTTAATTTGAAAACACACATTATGAAAACAAATATTTTAAAATCAGTTTTTTTCTTTGCATTAGCAATAGGAACATTATCTAGCTGTGTAAACGATGACGAATATGACGTTCCAGTACTAGGTTGTACAGAACCAAATTTAACAGCAAACAGAACTATACCACAAGTAATCGCTGCATCATCTCCATTAGTAACTCAGTATGCTTATGATGATGTTATTCAAGCATATGTGGTTTCTAGTGATGAAGCGGGAAATTTCTACAAATCAATTTCTTTACAAACATTGGCAACAGCAACAACTCCAGCAGTTGGATTTAGCGTTCCAATAGATGCCGCAAACACATACGTTGATTACCGACCAGGAGTGAAAGTATATATCAAAATGAAAAATTTATACACAGATATTATTTACGGATCAATGAGAATTGGAGGAATTTACGTGAATCCATCTTCTTCTATAGCATCGGTTGGTAGATTACCTCAAACAGAATATAAAAACAAACTTATTGCTTCTTGTACAAATGTAACTGAAGATGTTTTAGTAAAACAAGTAACCGTTTCACAATTATTAAATGACGCAAACTTAAATACACTTTGTGAAGTTTCTGGAGTTCAATTTACAGATGCTGCCGTAGGAAGACATTATTATGAGTCTGCAAATGATATTGGTGGTGCTACAAACTGGTTGTTGTCAGATGTTGCAGGAAACAAAGTTATTTTTAGAACAAGTAGCTTTGCAACTTATGCAGGTAATTTAGTTCCTTCAGGAAATGGAAAAGTGAGAGGAGTATTAACAAAGTATAATGCTGATTATCAATTTATTGCTCGTTCTGAAAATGACGTAAAATTGACAGGAACAAGATCTGTTCCTTTGTTTGAAGAAACTTTTTCATCCAATTTTCCTTTATGGACAAAAATTAGTGTAACAGGAGCTCAAGTTTGGTCTTTAGACACTGTTTTCGGGTACCCAGGTTCTTGTGCAAAAATGAGCGGATATTCAGGAGGTAATTTAGCAAATGAAGATTGGTTGATTTCACCATCTATAAGTTTAGCAGGTATTTCAACTGCAGTTTTAAGCGCTGACACAGCTACAAAATTCGCAGGGAATGCTATAGAAATATTTGTTTCAAGTAATTATGTTTCTGGAGCGCCTACAACGGCTACTTGGACACCATTAACAGGTACACTATCTCCAAGTACTGGAAGTTATGTTTGGACAGGAACTGGCGGAATGAATATCAATTCATTTGCTGGAAGTACGAATTTCCGTATTGCTTTCAAATACACTAGTACAACAGCTGCAGCTGCAACTTGGGAAGTTGATAACGTTAAGATTATTGGAAACTAGTTTTTTTTAAATATACCTTATAAAGAGCTGCAGTAATGCAGCTCTTTTTTTGGCATAAATATTTTATTAATTAAAAAAAATAGCTAAAACCAATGTTTTTAATCAACAATTTTGTACTTTTTCAGTCTAATTAAAACTAAAATAATAATGCAAAAAATTTCAATTACACCATTTTTTATTGCTGCTACATTCTTTGTTGGAATTACTAGTAGTTTTTCGCAAGATATATTGGTTAATTCGCTAAAAGTAAATGCCAGCGAAAAAAGTAAAGAAAGCTTCAAATTTACAGATGTTATCAACCTAGCGAACACTCCTGTAAAAAATCAAGGTTCGTCAGGAACTTGTTGGAGTTATTCTGGAAATTCCTTTTTAGAATCTGAAATGATTCGAATTGGAAGACAACCGATTGAATTATCACAGATTTTTTCAGCTAGAAATGCCTATGTTGAAAAAGGAAAAAATTATGTAAGAATGCATGGTGCTGTTACGCTTGGTGATGGTGGTTCCTTGCACGATGTTACCAATATGCTTAAAAAATATGGGGCTGTTCCTCAAGAAGTTTACACGGGATTAAACTATGGAACTTCAAAAAATAAATTTGGTGAAATGGCCGCTTTAACAGAAGGATTGTTAGTTGCAGCAGTAAAAAATCCAAATGGGGAATTAACACCAAATTGGATTAAAGCCTATGAAGCGGTTATCGATTCTTACTTAGGACAAGTGCCGCAAAACTTCAATTACAAAGGGAAAAACTACACGCCACAAACATTTGCAAAAGATGTTGTGGGTTTAAACCCTGATGAATATGTTGAAATTTCATCCTATTCAAATGCGCCTTATTATACAAAAACAATGTTGATGGTGCCAGATAACTGGTCATTTGATATGATTTATAATGTGCGTTTAAACGATATGACCGATATTATTGATAATGCTCTAAAAAACGGATTTACTGTAGCTTGGGCTACAGATGTGAGTGAAAAAAGTTTCAGTTGGAAAAATGGAGTGGCGTATATTCCAACCGTAAAAGTAGAGGACATGACTCCCGAAGAAAAAGAAAATATGTTCAACGGACCAAAACCTGAAATGGAAATCACAGAAGAATTACGCCAAAAAGCATTCGACAATTATCAAACTACCGATGATCACGGGATGCATATTATAGGCATTTCAAAAGACCAAGATGGTAAAGAATATTATATTGTAAAAAACTCTTGGGGAGCAACGAATGACTACAAAGGATACCTATATGTGACTAAAAATTTCATCAAATATAAAACTACTGCCTTTATGGTAAATAAAGCGGCTATTCCTGTTGCAATAGCTAAAAAGATGGGGGTGTAGTTTATCTTTATTTTATAAAAAACGAAAATCCCACTCGAAAGAATGGGATTTTTTGTTTTTTGGATAATTACTCTTTATTTTGGATCATTCATTTTAAAAGTATCCATAAAAGCAGTTGTATAATTTCCCGCGACATATTGCTCTTCATCCATTAATTGTCTGTGAAACGGAATGGTAGTTTTAATTCCTTCAATTACAAATTCGTCCAAAGCACGTTTCATTTTATTGATAGCTTCTTGACGTGTTTGCGCTGTTGTAATCAACTTTGCAATCATGGAGTCATAATTTGGTGGAATTGTATAACCTGCGTAAACGTGCGTATCTAAACGAACACCGTGTCCACCTGGCGCATGAAGTGTTGTGATTTTTCCTGGTGAAGGACGGAAATCATTGTACGGATCCTCAGCATTTATTCGACATTCAATAGCATGCAATTGTGGTAAATAGTTTTTTCCAGAAATCGGAATTCCTGCTGCTACCATTATTTGTTCACGAATTAAATCATAGTCCACAACTTGCTCTGTGATTGGGTGCTCCACTTGAATTCTCGTATTCATTTCCATAAAATAGAAATTCCTATGTTTGTCAACCAAAAATTCCACTGTTCCAGCACCTTCATATTTAATGTATTCTGCGGCTTTTACAGCAGCTTCTCCCATTCTAGTTCTCAATTCGTCGGTCATAAATGGCGATGGAGTTTCCTCAGTCAATTTTTGATGACGGCGTTGAACAGAACAATCTCTTTCAGACAAATGACACGCTTTTCCGTAGGCATCACCGACCACTTGAATTTCAATATGTCTAGGTTCTTCGATTAATTTTTCAAGATACATCCCGTCATTTCCAAAAGCTGCAGCCGACTCTTGACGAGCGCCTTCCCAAGCTTTCAACAAATCTTCGGCTTTCCAAACGGCACGCATTCCTTTTCCACCACCACCTGCTGTTGCTTTAAGCATTACAGGATAGCCCATTTCTAAGGATAATTTTTGCGCTTGTTCAAAAGATTCTAAAATCCCAACAGATCCAGGAACGCAAGGCACTCCAGCTTCAATCATAGTTGATTTAGCCGAAGCTTTATCTCCCATTCTGTCAATCATTTCTGGAGAAGCTCCAATGAATTTGATACCGTGTTCTTGACAAATTTTTGAAAACTTAGCATTTTCAGAAAGAAATCCGTAACCAGGATGAATGGCATCAGCATTAGTAATTTCTGCTGCTGCTATAATATTTGACATCTTTAAATAAGAAAGATTACTTGGCGGTGGTCCAATGCAAACTGCTTCATCAGCAAATTTTACGTGAAGACTTTCCGCATCAGCAGTAGAATAAACCGCTACTGTTTTGATTCCCATTTCTCTGCAGGTTCTAATAATACGAAGTGCTATTTCTCCCCTGTTTGCAATTAATATTTTTTTAAACATTTTCTTTGAATTATGAGTTATGAGTTATAAGTTATAAGTTATGAAAGGTTTTGACACTTCATAATTTAAAATTCATAATTTATAATTTCTTATGATGGATCTACTAAAAATAAGGGTTGGTCGTATTCTACTGGCGACATATCATCTACCAAAATTTTAACGATTTTCCCTGAAACTTCAGATTCAATTTCGTTAAACAATTTCATAGCTTCAATTACACACAAAACATCACCTTTTCCAATGGTAGTTCCAACTTCTACAAACATTGGTTTGTCTGGAGATGGTTTTCTGTAAAAAGTTCCAATAATTGGAGATTTTATAGTAATGTATTTTGAATTTTCATCTGCTACAACAGCAACAGGGGCGGCAACTGGAGCTGGCGCAGCCTGAGGAATTGCTTGAGCAACTGGTGCTTGTTGCAAATATGTAATTTCTTGAGAATTCCCTTCTAATGTTGTTCTGATGGTGATTTTTACATCATCCATTTCTAGTTTTACCTCTGCAACTCCTGAATTTGCAACAAACTTGATTAGGTTTTGAATTTCTTTTAAATCCATAATATTAATTTTTAGGTTAGTTTTATTCTCTGTTGTATGCCCATTTCAAATAGATAGATCCCCATGTGAATCCACCACCGAAAGCAGCAAATATTAAATTATCTCCTTTTTTAAATTTTTTCTCAAAATCAAATAATAATAATGGTAATGTAGCTGAAGTAGTATTTCCATATTTTTCAATATTGATTAATACTTTGCTATCGTCAACTCCCATTCGGCTTGAAGTGGCATCAATAATTCTTTTATTTGCCTGATGTGCTATCAACCAATCCACGTCATCATTGGTCAAATTGTTTTTTTGCATTATTTTTTCACTTACATCAGCCATTCCTGTTACAGCATATTTATATACTTGTTTTCCATCTTGAAAAATGAAATGTTTTTTATCATTAACTGTGTCATGAGAAGGCGGTAGCATTGAACCACCAGCATCCATTTTCAAATAATCCCTACCAATTCCATCTGATTTCATAATTTCATCCTGAAAACCAAGTCCTTCAAAATTTGGTTCAAATAAAACAGCACCCGCACCATCGCCAAAGATAATACATGTTGTTCTATCTGTATAATCAATAATTGAAGACATTTTATCTGCCCCTATTAAAAGCACTTTTTTATACCTTCCAGATTCTATATATGCCGAAGCAGTTGACATTCCAAACAAAAAACTAGAACATGCTGCTTGCAAATCATATGAGAATGCGTTTGTAGCTCCAATTTGAGACGCTACATAAACACCTGTTGACGCCACTAACATGTCTGGAGTTGCGGTTGCCATTATAACTAAGTCTATTTCCAAAGGATTAATATTCCCTTTTTTTAATAAATCTTTAGCTGCTTGAATGGCCAAGTAAGAAGTGCCTAGACCTTCTCCTTTTAAAATTCTTCTTTCTTTTATTCCCGTTCTTGAAGTTATCCATTCGTCATTGGTGTCTACCATTGTTTCAAGGATTTTGTTAGAGAGTACAAAATCAGGGACATATCCACCGACAGCAGTAATTGCGGCTGTAATTTTATTCATAAGAATTCTTTATTTTCCTCTTGTAATTCCTTTCCAAAAAGTGGTGGAAATTACAAAATATTTTCCAATATAATTTATTTAGAGCCTTTAATTTGACTCTAAAGTTTAACCCAACAAAAAAAACTCTCACGTGGTGAGAGTTTATCTTTCATTTGTTAAAACGTATTATGCAACAGCAACTTGCTTGTCGATAACAACTTGTCCTCTGTAGTACATTTTACCTTCATGCCAGTAAGCTCTGTGGTATAAATGCGCTTCTCCTGTGATAGGACATGTTGCAATTTGAGCAACAGTTGCTTTATAATGTGTTCTTCTCTTGTCTCTTCTCGTTTTGGAGATTTTTCTCTTAGGATGCGCCATTTTACTATATTATTTATCCGTTAATAGTTGTTTTAATTTGTCCCAACGTGGGTCAATATTGTCTTCTGTGTTCTTATTTTCTTCTTTTATTTCTTCAACTCTCAATTCATTTAGCTTTCTTAAGGCCTCTGAATCTAATGTTCCGTCTTTAACCCCCGGATGAACTTTTCTAAACGGGATTGACAAAGCAATCATTTCATATATAATTTGAGCAATATTAATTTCATGTTCCCCGTGAGGCAAAATTAATAATTCGTCATTATCATCATTATATTCTTCGCCAAATTGAACTATTACTTTTAGATTTCCTTTAATTGGAAAATCAAACATTTCATTTGTCAAATCACAAGGCACATGAATGGTTCCTTTGTGTTTGAAATTCAATTCTAGCATTGTGTTTTTCTTGTCAAAAACAACACTTACTTTGATGTCTGCGCTTTCAAACTCATCATAATCAAAGCTTTCAAAGAACGCTTTATTTATTTGATATTCAAATTGATGTTTTCCTAACTTTAATCCTATA
>Ga0209353_10001900_pt1 | contig 11673 bp, 13 predicted proteins | sample LauGreSpBDMM15SD_2_FD_187561 | JGI IMG/M metagenome (GOLD analysis project Ga0209353, IMG submission 187561) | Freshwater lake microbial communities from Lake Michigan, USA - Sp13.BD.MM15.SD (SPAdes) (version 2) | ecosystem: Environmental > Aquatic > Freshwater > Lake | place: Lake Michigan...
ATCGAAGCCGTAGCCCACAACTGGGTCTTCCAAGTAACAGTTAGCGGCCTAACTGGCGGTGGCAAACAAGCCGTCTTCGACTACGAAGGTTCCCTCGATGGAACAAACTGGGGCCACCTAACTGTATTATCAAAAAAAGCAGGTGATGTTAGTACGATCGATGCAGATGGCACACACATATTCTTTGCCCAAAACCAACCCAGCCGCTTCATCCGAGTCCACCTACGCACTTTAACCAGCACAAGCACGGCAACAGTATCTGTCAAAATAGGAGCAATGTAACTCCCCTCATGACATATACCGGCGCAGTTGGCACAATCAGCAAAAGCATCAGCGATACTCCCTTCACCCGTTCCCTCGACGCAATCGCAATGACTGCGAGCTGGAACGCAATGGCCGCCGTCACCCTCGGCTCCGACTTCATCCGCAGCCAAGCCGCCAGCTACCTCCCCCAAGAACCCCGCGAAACCGACGACGCCTGGGAATCCCGCATAGCCCGCTCCGTCCTCTCCCCCTACACCCAACGCATAATCGAAACCGCCGCTGGAGCAATCCTGCGCAAACCCATCCACATCGAAGGCGACGACTACTGGAAAACCTTTTCCGAAAACGTAGACGGCCTCGGCTCGGACCTAAATGAATTTGCCCGCCGCATTTTAGTCTCCAGCCTGACCTACGGCCACAGCGCAATCCTCGTTGACTACCCCCCAGCCAGCGTCGCCCTCAGCCTCGCCGAAGAACGCGCACTGGAACGCCGCCCCTACTTCGTCCCAGTCGAAGCACCCCAAATCTGGGGCTGGCGCCAAGAAACCACACTACCAACATCCCCACTAACCCAAGTTCGCATCCACGAATACACCACTCAACCCCAAGGCGACTTCGGCGAAACGCAAGTAGAGCAGATGCGCGTCATCTACCCCGGCAGCTACGACTTATACATCCAAGGCCAAAACAGCTTCATTCTGCACGAATCCGGTGAATTTACCCTCCCCGAAATCCCCCTAGTACCCATCTACGCCAACCGCCTGGGGATGTTACGGTCCCAACCACCACTTCTTGACATTGCAAATCTTAACATTACCCACTACCAACGCCAAGCCGACCTAATCCACGCACTGCACGTCGCCGCAATGCCCATCCTGATCCTAGAAGGCTGGGACATGGACACCAACGAAGTATCGGTCGGCGTGAACTACGCCCTAGCGATGCCACCAGGCAACAAAGCCTATTACGTGCAGTCGGACGCCACAAGTTTTGCCGCGCAAGCAGCAGAAATAACAGCAATCGAAACCCAAATGTCCACTTTGGGCATCACAAAACTGTTCGGCCAAAAGTTTGTAGCCGAATCCGCAGATTCTAAACGTATTGACCAGGCCCAATCTAATTCAGTGTTAGCGGTACTAAGCATGGAGGTATGTTCCGGCTTAAAACGTGCATTTGAGATGGCATCCCAGTATGTAGGCATCGAACCACCCGAAATCTACCTGGATCGTGATTTTGACTTCTACCGTCTGATCGGCCAGGACATAACAGCCATCACAGATCTGAACACCAAAGGTAAGTTATCCGACGAGACACTACTTGAGATTTTACGACGCGGCGAGCTTTTACCAGACGACCTAGACATTGAAGACGAGCTGGAGCGTATTGCAGGTAACGGGGTTTCTACTACAGAAGAGTTAAACTACGAAAGTCCTGAGACCTAATTTTCCGTGTCTGAACAACAACTCGAAACGGCTCCAGTGGAGACCGCTATTGAGCAGCCCGTGGCTGAACCAACCGATCTCGCAATGCAAATCGAAGCACTGCGATCCAAAAATACGGAACTAATAGGCGAACGCCGCCGCGATAAAGAAGCCCGCGAGGCCCTACAACGCCGCCTCGACGAAATAGAAACCACCCAAAAAGCCGCCCAACAACAACAACTGGAACAATCCGGTGAGTTTCGCACACTTTGGGAAGAAGCACAAAAAACAAACGCCGACCTCCGCGCCCAACTACAAGACCGCGAACAGAAAATAGGCGAAATTCAAACTAACTACAGCCGCGAACAGCTCAAAGCCCGCGCCATCTCCGACCTATCCGCCGCTGGAGCACTTGCACCCGACCAGCTCTACCGCCTCGTGCAAGACGACCTCCAATCCAAAGATGGCACTCCCGTTGCAATCAAAGGTGGCGTAGAAGTTGCCCTCACCGACTATGTAGCAGGATTACGCAACCCAGGCAGCGGTTACGAACACCATTTTGCGGCACAAAATCGCGCTGGAATGGGCACAACAACAGCGCCACGCCCCAGCGTATTACCGGGCACTGCAAACCCATTCCGCCGCGAAAGCTGGAACATAACCGAGCAAGTTCGCCTGCTTGCTGAAAATCCAGACGTGGCTAAACTATTAAAAGCAGAAGCAACAACCTAGCCCTTGTGGGGCACCCCTGTGGGGAGGCCAAGCATCGTAAACCTTTCCTCCGGTAATTCCCAATGACTGCTGTTTTACAAAACTACGGCTCTGGAACTACATTCCTGAGCAACCTGATTGCCCGCCCCGAGTTCCTCAGCTACGTAGCTGAAGGTATCTTCCAACAGTCCAAGTGGGTTCAGTCCGGCATCGTACAGCGCAACGCTGCTCTCGACGCCCGTGCTGGCGGCACCCGTGTACGTGTGCCTTTCTTCGACGCAATCGCCCCCACCGAGGTGGTAATTCAGTCGAACCACACCTGGGGTAGCGGCGGCTACATGAGCCCTGCCGGTGTAACAGCCGACGAACAAATTATGACAATTCTGCACCGTGGCTTTAGCTACGCGGCAGACGATCTTGGCAAGCTCGGCAGTGGCGCTGATCCTCTCGCTCACGTTCGTGACCAGCTAACCGCTGCGATCAACAAGCTCAAAACCACCACCCTACTGGCACAACTCGCTGGTATTTTCGGCGGCATCGCCTCCGACGGTATCTTGAGTGCCAACACAGTAAACGCTTCCTTTGCAGGCGTTCCTGGCTCCGTAACCGAAGCCAACTACCTGACCGCAGCAAACGTTGTTAAGGCCAAACTGAAGCTCGGTGAGCGCAGTTCTGACCTCGACGTAATTGCAATGCACTCCAACGTAGCTGCCTACTTGCAGCAAGTTGGTATGCTCACCTTCAGCACCTCTGCACTATCCGCAGCCGGTTCTGTTGTGTGGGGCGGTGGCGGTGTAGGTGTGACAAGCGAAGACGTAGCCCAGTTCGCTGGTCTCCGTGTGGTAATCGACGACCAGCTCACCAACTTGACCGGTGGTACCGCGACTCACATCGTTAAGTACCCCGTTTACCTGTTCAAGTCTGGCGTCATCTCCGAAGGTATCCAACAGGATCTCCGTATTGCAACCGACCGCAACATCTTGTCCCTCCAGGACGTGATGGCAGTTGATTACCACTACGGTTATCACGTATTGGGAACCAAGTGGTCTGAATCCACTGATAACCCCACCAATGCAACATCTTCTGGCAACTTAGCCAACATTTCTAGCTGGACTCTGGCTTACGTAAACTCCAAGAACGTGCCCCTGGTACGCCTCCTTGTGAACACACCTTTCGACACTTCTGCTTACGCATAAGCATCACCAAAAGGTATAAGAGGGGCTCTTTTGAGCCCCTTTTTTGTATCAATCAATCAAACCCAAACGCTTCTTTTCCTGCACCTCAAACAACTCTTCCGTATGAATGGAAGACTTGTACGACTGTGTAGCCAACTGATTAACCAGAACATAGCTAACATTAAGAGCATCAGCCGCCTCCTGATAGTTCATCCCTTCCGCAACTTTCTTCTGAATTTGCGGCATCACATCCGCCCACTTCCGAGGACTGGAACCAAAAGGAGAACACACAGGTGCAGCCTCCAATTCAACATTTTCGGACAGTTTTTTAGTGGCCATGAAAATTGCAAGATTCTACATTACAGATGGTACAGCAACTTGGACGGTTGATGCACCATGGTCCCAACGCCACGATATTGACGCTGGAATTGCCATGGACGGCCACACTATCTATCACGTATCCTTCCCCCACGTCCAAGACGGCACCACCCGCCCACAAAAGAAAAACTTACCGCTCAAAGCAGCCCGCTACCTGCAATACATCGCCTAAACTGGAACATAAACAGCCGCCACCATGCCAACGCTGATTGCTACGTTGGGGGGATCAACCTCAAACTCATACATTACAGTAGCAACAGCGACTACATATTTTGGCGACCGTCTAGGCAACGCAAGCTGGACAGCAGCCAGCGCTGACGACAAAGCCGCCGCCCTAATCACAGCAACAAGCTGGCTGGAGAGCCTGGAATACTACGGCGACCGCGCCAGCACCACGCAAGCCTTGAAGTGGCCGCGCACCGACGTAAGTTGCGACGGTGTTGAAGCAGACGCAACCTACATTCCCGCCGACATCCAAGCCGCCACCGCCGAAACCGCACAAGCCCTAATCACCACCCCCACGCTCATGCGTGGCTCAACCACCGGCCCTGGCGCCTATGACAAGGTGGAACTCGGCGATCTAAAAGTGGAATACCGCAGCTCGGACGCCGTATCTTCCGTAGACAGCATCGTTGACGTTCTCCCCTGGCTCAAAAGCTACCTGCGCTGCTGGGTCCGTAACGCATCCAACGTCCGCCAAATCCCTACCTATAGAAACTAATGGCTGCCATAGACGACGTATTCGGCCCCATCCCAAGCCCCCTAATCGACAAGTGGGGCATCTCCATCACCTACATAAAAGCTGGCACCGATAGCTACAACACCACAACCGGTGTAGTAACCGTAACCGACGTAAACGTAACCCTCAACGCAATCATTGCAGTAGTCAACAAAGAAGAAAGCGAAGGCTTGTATCAAACCGGCGACCTCAAAATCTACATCGCCGCATCCTCCTTACCTGCTCACCAGCCTTCAATCCGTGACCGCATCCAATACCTTGAAAATGGTGTAAGCCGCGAAGCCCGTCTAATCGACATCAAAACCTACCGTGGCACATCTCCAGTATTCTTCAGCCTTATAGCGAGGCCCGAATAATGGCCCGCAAGTACAGCCGTGGTGCTGCAATGGGGTTTGGCGGAGGTGCCAGAAACCAGGCAAACGGACTATGGAAATTAGCAAAAAACTTAGAAATAGTTGTAACAGGTGTATTAAGTATGGGGATTAAACGAAGCGCAGAAGACATAGTTAGCGATCTACAAGAGGCTGGTCCAAGTTGGACAGGTTCGTTTTCCAACTCTTACCAGATTGCTACATCTAGCGGCGTTACAGGTGGTACAGGTCAACCAGGTGAACCTCGTCCAGTAAACGCACTGGTTCTTACCGGTAAAGAGTTAGTGCTTGACGGTACCAAGTACACAATCAGCAACACAAGTGAACACGCAGACATAGCCCTAGATCTTGTTTCGCGCAGTGACTGGACCCGTCCCGGAGGCAGACCCCAAACCGCAAAAGGTATGGCCGCGTGGGAATTAGGTGGCGGGCGCGACAACCCAAGCAGACGTGGTGAGATTGACGGAGGCGACACAAAAGGCGAATCCAGTCGCACAGCACCACTCGACTGGTACGACAACTACATCAAAGGCGGTAAAGTTGATAAGACAATTAAATTACAAATGGACCGCGCATTTCGTGCCGCACCAAAATGAACTACCAAGCCATCCGCGCCGCATACGAAGCACCAATAGCAACAGCCTGCGCTGCGTTAAGTCCTGCTGTACCTGTGTTTTTTGACAACCTAGCCGCATCTACCTTAACCAGCACCAGCGAATACGTACTGGTAAACATATCCTTTGGCCTCACCACTGAAACAGCACTAAAAGCTGATTTTGATTACGTACGGGGTTCAATTGTGTGCCGCGTACACACACCCAAGGGTAAAGGTTCCACGCGCAACCAAACAATAATCAACGCCATCACCGGAGCCTTCCAAACCTTAAACGCAACACCGCGAGCAGCTGGAGCAGGTGTATATGCCCGCGTAAACCAAATTGACGGGCCTACTTTTGACGCACCTGTAGATCTGCCCCACTACATCGGGCGATTCAGTTGCGGTTTTATTGCCACTGTTTACCCATAGCAGCATATTTGCACTGGCGCGTTAGACTATAGACAGCCGGGCCGCGCCCGCATACCGTCGCCCCTTTTTCCATGGCAACCACAGTTCTATCCGGTACGTCCGGCGCGCTCTACTACAAGCCCGCTGGTACTAGCGTTGAGCTTGCAGCCTCCGCTTTTCCTGCATCTGGTTCCAGTATTCAGGTTGGTGCATATTTAGGTTTCAAAGTCAACGACCCCGTAACATTGACCTATCCCGCTGGCGCAACCACAACAAACGCAATTGCTGCTGGCGCTAAATTTGTTCAAAGTTACACTGCGTCAACAGGTGTTTTAACGCTTAGCGCTACCGCAGGCGGCGCGGCATTAACCGCAACAGCACTACCTTCAGGTTTTGGCGGTTTGTTTGCAACCATCGCTTATACCGATTTTGCCGCTGTAGCTTCAGTGCAAAACTGGAGTTTCAATATCAGCCGAGCTGAAATCGACACCACGACCATCGGCCAAGCTGTTGGTCAGTATGCACCATTCAGAAGCTACATCCCAGGCTTTGCCGAGGGTGATGGTAGTGCATCTGTGTTTGTTACCAGTGATGACACAGCACTAGCTAACCGCATGGTAGAAGACGTGTTACAGCGTCAACAAGTAGGTGCAGCATTTAAGTTGTATACCGATAAGGGTTCAACCGAAGCCTTATCACGCAGTATTGCGATGGAAGCCACGCTCCTAAGTGCTTCGTTCAGTATCAACCCAGATGATGCCCAGATGGTGGAAATCACTTTCCGTCCAAATGGCGTACCTACATTCGACTTCTCTACCACTGCTTAAGGCCAAGACCGCTAAGAAACCACCCAAGAAAAAGTGATTACGTACAGGGGCGAACAATTCGAGGGTTACAACAAACCCAAACGCACCCCAAACCACCCCACCAAATCCCACGCAGTCCTAGCCAAGGATGGAGAGACTATAAAGTTGATCCGTTACGGCCAGCAGGGTGTGAGTGGATCGCCTCCCCGCGAGGGTGAATCAGCAGCAGATAAGGCAAGGCGAGCATCATTTAAAGCTCGCCACGCCGCTAACATTGCCAAAGGTAAAATGAGTGCCGCTTGGTGGAGTTCGAAAACGAAGTGGTAAGCCTATTTCTGCTACACTAGAAACGTAACATTCAGAGATTTTCATGGCTGCCACGCCCGCACTTCGCGCCATTGACCGCCTACGTAAAGCGGCAAACTTAACTCCAACTAAGAAAACAGTTGAGTTAAGCGACGGCACCACATTCGAGCTGTGGCGCACTCCCTTGGTAGCAGCAGAACGCGAACGCGCACAAAAGGCTGCAAAATCAGAAGACGCTACTGCATTTGCATTACAACTGCTGATCCAGAAGGCCACCGACGAAAACGGCACCAAGTTGTTTTCATCGGCTGAAATAGACGTACTCAAAAACGAAGTACGCGACACCGACCTCCAAGTCCTAATGCTGGCGATCCTGTCAAGTGACGAAGAGACTGAAATCGACCCCAAGAACTAAAGGCGCAGCTCAAAAAGGATAACTGGTTAATGCTCCAGCTCCACATTTGTAAGGAGCTGGGGCTGACACTAACAGAGCTGCGCCACCGCATGACGGAAGAGGAGATAGTGCTGTGGAGCGTATTTTTCGAGATTTTAAACGACCAGCAGGACGAAGCGATGCGAAAAGCAAAACGGCGCTAGACTGGATCTAGCGTAACCGTCGAACGTGGCAAGTTATACTGCTGAAATTCGCTTAGGCGTAACAGGCCAACGAGAGCTAGAACAAGCACGGTCGTCTATAAGTAAGGTAAATGAAGCTATTGATTCTTTAAACAAAAACAGACTAAATGTAGGAGGATTAACTCAAAGTCTTAGTGCTTTTGAAGCCCAGTTATCTCGAGCAGCTCGGGGTTTAGCTGACGTACAACTAGGATCAGAAAAAACAACAGGAGCTTTACAAAACTACTTAAACATTTTAGGTGCTGCAAACACAGCACAGACTAATAGGAGTATATTAATTAGGGATCAAATTAGGGATTTACAGGGTCTTCAAACACAAGAAGAGCGTAATATTGAAGTTTTAAAGCGTCTAAACGCTATCCAATCTGGTAGGTATAAACAGAAACAAGAAGCAAAGGATGTACAACAACTTGGACAGGCAAAACAGGACGAACTGCAACTACAACAAGGATTATTGCGCTTAGAACAGAAAAGCGCCGAAGTGTTAAATTATAAATTAGAACTGCAAGAAAAACTAAATGGCCTAGCACTAAGACAAGGAGTTAAAGATATTTCAACAGTAAGCACTGAAACGGCTAAACGACAACAAGTTTTAGCAGGTAAATCGGGCACAGTAATGCAAGGACCGCTTGCAGGACCTGGCGCAATGGGTTTTCGTGTTGCTTTACCGTTAAATAAACTAGAGCAGCAAGGATTAGAAACAGAAACTAAAAAGCAGCAAATTCTACAAAGAATGGTTGCTACTAGGCAAGAATTAGGCGGACTTGCGGCTAATTTACAAAGACTTGACACAAACTCGGTTGTAGCTATTGCTGATGCTAACCGATATTTAATTGCACAAAATGTGCAAAGAAAACGTGCTTTGGATCTAGCAAAAGCGCAAGTACAGGGACCTGGATCACCTGGAGGCGAACGCGCATTCCGCCAAGCGGGTGAAAAGCAAGCTGCTGAGCAGAAAGCCGCCAGAGCACAAAGAATGGAATCCATAGCTCTCGGCGTGGGTTTCCCGCTGATGTTTGGTGCGGGACCTGGTTCTGTAGCAGGTTCATTAGCGGGTTCGTTTGCAGGTAGCGGTTTTGGAGGTCAGATTCTAGGTGGTGCGTTAGGTCAAACCTTAGACGATGCAGCTAAATCAGCCGCCGACTTTGCCCGCAGTATGCGCGAAGGCGGGGATGCAGCTGGATATTTAACTGAAAAGCTAGGTTACTTAAACCCTGAAACAAAAGCTTTAATACAAAACGCGCAGCAAAGCGGTCAAACAGCAGTAGCGGCTGCATTGGCCCAAAAAGAATTAGCAAATGCTATTGGTGGACCCGCAGCTACAGATCTAAAAAACTATGGCGAGTTGTGGGACTTTACCGGGCGTCAGTTCCAGAAATTTACTCTGCTTCTTCAAGCAGGTATGCCCCAAATAATTGCGCAGACTGTGGCAGCTGCTACGGGTTTAACAGGTTTATATGCAGTTGTATCAAAACTACCAGTAGTAGCGGGTCTAGCAGGAATGGTAGCACCAAAGGAAAAACCAGAAACCGTAGAAGCACAGACAAAAACAAAAGAGTTAAAAGAACAGCTTGCAGTAGCAAAAGCAAATTATCAAGTCTCACTACAAAACAATACTGCTAACAGCCAGGGTTATCTAATATCCAAAGCACAAACAATACAAACAGAGAAGACTGTTAAGTACAACGAGATTATACGCGACCTAGAAATTAAAAAAATTAGCGAGAAGGATAAGATAACAAAAATTCTAGCATTGGAGCTGAATACTACACAGCAGTTACGAGATTTGGATAAAGAACGTGTCCAAATATTAGATCAACGCAATCAGGTTGTTTTAGCCCAACAGCAAGCTACACAGCAAGTGAGCTTAATACAACAGCAAGTACAACTGGCACGGGAACAAAATACTGCAAGCGAAGTACGCAAAACATCCCTACAAGGGCAGATTAGTATTCAACAAGCCTTAAATGCTCAAGAGTCTATATCTTTACAACTTAACCAAGAATTAAATAAACAACAACGCGATAGGAATGAAAATAAAATCAAGGAACTACAAGCACAACGAAGTGTAGCAACAGCAAACATAGAACTTGCACAACAGCAAGCGGCACAACAGCAGCAGCAAAGTTTAAGAAATTTTCAAGTATCTATGTTTGAAACCACAAAACAACGTTTAAGTTTAGAAAGAGATATACGTTCTGTATTGGAACAGCATCTAGAGATAACAGGCACTTCTTCAGAATTTTATATAGCACAAAATAAAAACATAAAAGAAAACTATAGTGTATCTAAAAATATACTAGACTTAGAAACAAATATAGCACTACTACAAAACCCAAGTTTAACTGAGGAAATAAATAGCGCTTATCAACAACGCTTAACTTTGCTGAAAGAAGAGTATGAACTGCGAGTAGCAATACAGAAACAAGTCATACAAACTGCTATAGCCGAAAGGAGTAAATTGTTAGTAGGGGGTGAATTAGAAGCTAGCATTAACCAAAATGAACTACAAAATACTTTAAGTACGGCCCAACTTGGCATTTCCATGCAAGGTAGGCCACAAGCGGAAGTAGAAAAAGCACAATTGCTGCTTAACATACAAAAAGAACGAGAACAAAGACAATTACAATTTGCTAAGGGCATTACTGCATTAGAAGCCGACATATGGGCATCTTCTGGTTTAACCCGAGAAAACCTACAAATACAATATGAACAGCGTTTGAAAAATTACGAAGCGGAGAACTTATTGTATAATCAAATAGATGCGGTACGTATAAAACAACAGGAGTTAAACGGTTTTGCATCTACTTATGGTTCTTTAATACAAGGAATAGGAGGCAGTATTGAGTCTGGTTTGGTAGGTGCTATAGATTCTGCTATAACTGGTGCTAGGAGTTTACAGGAAGTGTTATCTGACGTATTAAAAGATATTGGCAAAATGCTTATATCATTTGGCATTAGGAGTTTACTTGGTGGCATTAATATTGGCGGCGTACCTTTAGCTGGCAGAGCTGCTGGCGGCCCAGTAAGCAGCAATAGCACCTACATGGTCGGCGAGAAAGGCCCTGAGTTGTTCGTACCACGCACCTCGGGCACTATTGTCCCAGCGGACGCTACGGCAGCAGCAATGGCGCGTTACCAACGCCAAGGTGGTAGCAGTAGCGGTAATAGCAGCAGTGATGCAATGGGCGCTGACACAGCGGCAACTCCTGTATTATCAATGAGCTTTGAAACTACTAGGTTCCTGGGACAGGATTATGTCAGCACTGACCAGTTGCAAGCAGCGATGATGGCAACAGAAAAACGTGCCGCTTCCGCAGGTGCTAAAGCTGGCGCTGCTCAGGTATCGTCGCAGATGCGTAATTCACCTGCATACCGCAGACAGGTAGGTTTACGATGAGTTTATTTATTATTGGTAATTTTGCTACTTTTATATCACCTGCTGGCGCGGTGCAAAGATGGCAAAACTTCTTTACAGAAGGCACTGCATTTGGCTTTAATGGCCAAAACTGGAATTTGTTACCGTTTGTTTATCGCGGTGCGCAGAAATCAAAAAGCGGTGATAACATCAGCAGCCAATTGCTATTACCTGCCAACCCGCTTACGTTAAGCTGGGTGCAAGATGCAGTAAATGGTAGTTACTCAGTAAAGGTGGAAACTTATCAATTAACTGATACCTATGCACCAGGGGTATTATTAGGTAATGAATTATGGATTGCCACGGGACTTGGATATAGTACGCAAGCCGTTGAACTCCAACTTAGCAATGCCCTTGATGCAATTGGTGCGCAAGCGCCCAATGCACGTATTACCTACGAAATGGTCGGAGCATTACCAAGTACGGGTGCTATCAGGTCCGG
>Ga0209353_10001905_pt1 | contig 11662 bp, 10 predicted proteins | sample LauGreSpBDMM15SD_2_FD_187561 | JGI IMG/M metagenome (GOLD analysis project Ga0209353, IMG submission 187561) | Freshwater lake microbial communities from Lake Michigan, USA - Sp13.BD.MM15.SD (SPAdes) (version 2) | ecosystem: Environmental > Aquatic > Freshwater > Lake | place: Lake Michigan...
ATCTATAGAAAAATATAAAGAGTATAATTTAATATAATTGTAATGAGTTATCTTGGAAAAAAGGGATATACCGTATTCAAATCCGAACTTTCTTCCCTACAACTCAAAAAAATACGTCAGGATTTAACTGTAAAACCCTATTCCACTCATAATAACGAAGTATCCTATCCTATTTACCGTGAATCGGATAAAAAGATGTATATTCCTCGTTATTATGGTGTAGAAGAATTTGGCGACGTTGAATCTAGAGTAAGTCCAGGAAAAGAAATAGATGTAACTTTTCAAGGTAACCTATTTGATTATCAAAAGGAGATTACGCTTAAATTTACAAAGGCCGCCAAAGAAAATGGGGGAGGTTTACTGGATGTAGAACCTGGAAAAGGTAAAACCGTAATGGCTTTGAATATTATTAGTCAACTCAAACGAAAAACATTGGTCATTGTTCACAAGACCTTTTTGATGAATCAATGGATAGAACGCATTGAGACTTTTCTTCCGAATGCAAAAGTGGGTAGAATTCAAGGAGACGTGATTGACGCAGAAGGAAAAGACATTGTATTGGGTATGTTACAGTCTTTGTCCAACAAACCCTATCCACCTGAATTATGGGAAACCTTTGGACTATGTGTCTTTGACGAATGTCATCACCTTAGTGCAGAAGTATTCTCTAATGTCATGATTCAAATAGTAACTCCATATAATTTAGGGTTGAGTGGTACCATGACACGAAAGGATGGTCTTAGTAAAGTGTTCAAATATTTTATAGGTCCTGTGGTACACAAAGAAAAATCCGACATTGAGACAGAAGTGCTTATCAAAAGTATCCATTTTCAAAACGAAGACTTGTTTGAGCATGTAAAGACAGATTTTAAAGGACAGCCTCTTTATTCGTGCCTCATTTCTAAATTGAATGACCAAGATAGAAATGAAAAAATCGTCACGGTATTAAAAAGAGAGTTGGAGAGACAGTCCAATCAGCAGGTCATGATTTTGTCTCATACCAAATCTATGATACATGATTTATACAATAGAATATCTCAATTTGAACCAAGCGTAGGCTATTATTTGGGAGGTATGAAAGAAGAACACCTGAAAGAAAGTGAATCCAAACGTATTATCTTAGGTACGTATGCTATGGCGTCGGAAGGTCTAGATATCAAGACCCTTACCACCCTTTATTTGGCCACTCCTAAATCCGACGTGTGTCAAAGTGTAGGGCGTATCCTTAGAAGCAAAGACCATAAACCGGTGGTGATTGATTTTATAGATGAGACCCAGGTATTTGAAAGTCAGTATCAAAAACGAAAGAAATATTATTTGAGCAAGGCCTACGATATTCATGAATTTGAAAATTTTAGGTCTTATTTAGAAGATAAACTCACTATTTCGGTTAAACCGGTCAAGAGCAAGAGTCCATCAAAGGCTGCATCTAAACCCACTTGTCTCATAAAGATTCCTGAAACATCGTGAAATATTGTTTACTCACTTTTCGTTTAGGTGTACATTCTGTATACGCCCGATATAAATCTTCTTCTTGACAATTTGTTTTAAAGAATGCATTCAGTTCACCCTTTTTGTTCCATAATAGAGAACCTGTATGATGAATATAGCGATTCTCCACAATAAATAAAGACGGGTAATAATACTGAAGAATATCTTTTATTTTTTGTTCTGTCATGTCGTGGTATTTAGGATAAATTTCAATAAACAAAGATAAGATTTCAGTAAGTTCTAAATACTTTTCTGTGGTATCTTCGTACATGTATTTTCTCCAAAAAGAATTAAATTTCTGTACAAAAGGCAGTTTCATACTCGTGATATTCATAAAGTACGGAGGAATATAGGTAATCGCTCTAGACAAATCTTCTTGTATGTTTTTCTGCAGCATATGAATACAATTTTTTTGTTTGAGATATTGTTTCCATAAAAACATCATATCCTTTTCATGAATGGAATATTCGCTTGGCTGAATATAAGATTCTATAAAGTCTGCAAGTACATCCTCTCTTTTTGTTTCTTTTATCCAAAGAACTTCTTGTCTCAAGGATTGGTTGGTTGCATCTTCTAAAAAAGAATCTCCATGGTTAAAACGATTAGAGTAATGAATGGAACAACAAATCAGATTTACATAAAAAGGTTCATCGCATTTTAGATAATTGATATTGACGTGGGTTGTTTTGATGAGACGAGACAATTCCGGGGGATGGTCGCAAAATTTAAACTTGAATTGGGCAAGTTGATTGGAACAAAAAAACATAGAAATGGTTTTCTGTAATTTTTGAATAAATGGTTTCATAGAATGGTCTAAAAAATAATAGAGGTTGGTTTTTTTCATGATAACATCCCCTAAAATAGTCATGAAATACTTAGCCCCATTTTTTGTGGAGAACAACAGCGGATGCAAGAACGATATTACATTTTGTAAGGTCACTGAATCAGGTATCGTATTATAGATACTTGTATCTTTTATTTTTTTATGTATCTTTTGTTTGATTTGTTGTTTGATAGAAGTGTTCAATTGATAAATGTTCAAATTATTGAATATTAAATGCAAAATATCGTTCTCCGTCATCACGGTATATTGATGTCTTTTGTAATAGACATATAAATCACTGGTCTGAATATAATATAGCGTATGTTCTGTGAAAAAGGTCTGTAGTATAGATTGAATATTCGTGGCGGATTCATATTGACATAGTTGTAAATAGAGCTCTTGATTATCCTGCTGGCTTGTATGTTTCAACAATGTATTAAGTTTCTCTTTTATTTTTTCTGGATAATTCATTCAAATACAATGTAAATTCTTTTTTATATAAAAAAAGAATTATACAATAATATATGGAGGATTTAAAATTCAACACCGATATCACCACCTATAAATTAGAAGAACTTCTTTCTATGCTGGACATAAAAATTACAGATACGAGTGACCTTTTGTCAGTTAAAACACTTATCTCGCAAAGAACGGACAACTATATTGACCAGTTTACAAAAGCAAACCGTCCAGGTATTGCGGATTTTTTCAAGACCGTCAAGGCCGAATTACTCGGAAATGCGGCAGATGGTATATTGACCACGACCCAACAGTTGTTATTGAGTTATGATAAATCTTACAATCCACTTGCAAAAGTTAAAATGATAAATAGTGAATCTCTTTACGATAGTAATAGTGGTTCTGGAAACCCTATCAATCGTAAAACAGTTACAAAGTTATTGAACATTGACAGTCGTTTCCGAAAGAACTATGCTTCAACTTCGGCGTCTGATTATTTGATAGATTTACCTTATTCGGTCAATAATGTCATTGAAGTAAAGTTGTGCGATTTAGAGTTACCTTCTACTTTTTATCCGATTACTTCCGCTAAACTAAACAATTATTTTTGGTATGCAACCTATACACAAGAACAACTAGATTCAAATACTCCAAACATCTATTATATGCATATAAAAGAAGGGAATTATTATTTTGATAATTTGGTGACGTATATCAATACAACATTCAAAAGTACAAGTACCAGTGACATTGAAGGTTATTTATTTGACCCATTACCTATTTCAATGACCTTTGATTTAAATTACAATAACTTAGGGGGGGTAGGAAACGGTACAGGTAAGGTATCTATGGGTGTCTTTGCAGCAACCGATATCTCTCTGAACTTGACTCAAGAAATCGTTAAGTTTGAATTAAATTTTGAAGCTCCTGAAATTGCAAATTTCACAAAGTCAACTCGTATATTAGACCCGGTTCAAAAAGGTATCTATTATACCAAAAGCGTGATTCCTACAGACCAGAGATTTGGATGGATGCTCGGATATAGAGAAGGCTATTATGGACTAGTCGGCGGTACGGTTTTATATCATGTCAGCGAATCTGTCTTGAATGTTTTAGGACCACGTTATCTATTTTTAATTGTCAATGATTTTAATAAAAGTAATAACGTAAACTTTATCAGTACCTCTAATTACGGATTACTTCCAGACAATATTATGGCACGTATTTCATTGAAAGCACCTGCATTTAGTATTCAATCACAAAACGATTATAGTGTCTACGCAGAACCTCGTTATTATTATGGACCCGTCAATATTACCAAAATACAAATCAAATTGGTAGATGAATTTGCTAGAGTGGTAGATTTAAATCGCAGTGATTTTTCATTTACGCTACGATTGACTACCATCTACTCTGCTACTTAGTGTTTGGAATAAAGTATCGTAAGAAAAATCGCCGAGACAAAGAGTATACAGTTCTAATAAAATATGCGACGAATAATACTGGTTCAGTATATATTCTTTACGTGGTTTTTCTTCTTTATCCCACGGCAAATAACCAAACGTCAAATCCAATAACATATAAATAAGTGAAATGATATCATCTTTGTATTGATAAATATATTCATTCTCAAAACAAACAAAACTTGCATATCGTTTGTTTCCAATGAATGATTTCATGACATGGCCTGTTTGAGCACAGGCAAGTCCAAAATCTATCAAATAAAGTTCGTCTTTGAACCCGATGAGAAAATTTTGTGGTTTTATGTCTCGGTGTATAATTTTTACTTCGTGTAGGTAATAGAGTTCTTTAAAAAAGGTGAGATAAGGAATAGTTCCACTATAGGTGAGTAAACTTTCTTTGAGTTGAGACAAGACTAAATACGCAGAGTCTTCATGGGTACCCATGCCTTTTAAGATAGGAACCTGAACTCTACATTTAGAAGATTTCAGATAAAGATAGAGTTCCGCTTCTTTCTGTAATAACTTTTTCTGTTTTTCTAATTTTAGCACTACCTTTTCTTTTTTTATAATATGTTCGCATTCATACACGATAGACAGTGTGGTTTTGGTAAGCTCTTTTAAGACTTGATATTTTCCTCCTATTAACATTTAAAGATTACTTCTAAAGTAATATAGCAAAGATGATTCTAAGTGATTTTCAAAAAGAAGCGATAGAGGCTATCCAAAATGGATATCATGTACTCATCACAGCACACACTGGGTCAGGTAAGACGCTTCCTGCTGAAAGGGCGATAGACCATTTTACAAGTCAAGGAAAAACGGTCATTTATACGGCACCTATTAAAGCTTTGAGTAATCAAAAATTTCATGAATTCACCAAGAAATTTGCCCATTTACAAGTTGGTATTTTTACAGGGGACAATAAACACAATCCATCTGCAGATGTGTTGATTATGACGACGGAAATCCTACAAAACAAGCTTATCCATCCTACGGCAAGTCATCTTGACTTTAGCATGGATAAAGTAGGATGTGTCATATTTGATGAAGTTCATTATTTGGACGACGATGACCGCGGAACTGTATGGGAAAAAAGTATCATTCTATTACCCCATTCTATTCAAATGGTCATGTTGTCGGCAACAATTGGAAAAAAAGAACAGTTTGCTTCATGGATTGAACGTATCAAAGAACGCAAAGTGGTCATATGTTCTACCGACAAACGCGTGGTACCTCTCATCTATTCTCAATTTTTTACAGCCAATCCAAAAATTTTGGAACATACCAAAGACCCTGTGTTGAAGAGGTTACTTGAATCCAAACAAAATGTAATAGACCCCATTACAGATGATTCTATGGATAAAAATAAAAAATGTCTCAAGATACTCAAGGAGCCGACCCATCGCAAGCAAGTGCTCAATCAATTGTGTATTCAGTTGAGACAGAAAGAATTGTTTCCTTGTCTCTGTTTTGTTTTTTCGCGTAAACAAGTAGAAGAATTGGCTAAAGATATTACGACACCTTTGTTTGAATCAGGTGAACAAGATTATGAAATAGAGCCTGTCTGTAGACAGCTCTTGGTTTCTAGATTAAAGAATTGGAAAGAGTATATTGCATTACCGGAATACTCATTTTATTTAGATTTACTTCGTAAAGGGATTGGTATACATCATGCAGGTATGCTTCCAGTGTTTCGTGAAATGATTGAGATTCTCTATGACCAAAAATACATCAAGGTACTCTTTGCAACAGAAACATTTGCGATTGGTCTAAACATGCCTACCAAGACTGTATGTTTTACAAGCATTTATAAACACGACGGTCATTCATTACGGACATTGTATCCACATGAATTTATTCAAATGTCGGGTCGTGCCGGTAGAAGAAATATAGATACCGTAGGTCATGTCATTTTATTGACTAATTTATACGAACCTTTGGATTATGCTTCCATGAAACAATTGTTGCATTCTCCTCCAAAAGTACTGAAGTCTAAATTCAAAATAGGATACTCTCTCGTACTTCAATCCGCCAATCACGATTATGTAAAAAAGAGTTTGATGATGACCGATATTGAACATCAGATTCAATCAACGAATGAGACCATTGATACCCTGACCCAAGAGCAGGAATCTCTATTTTATGACATGAATATTATTCGTGAGTATGTAGAATTGAGACACCATATGTCTGAACCTTTTACAAGTAAGAAAAAAATAAATGAAATCAAACATATAATGAAAACATACGAGACTCTTGAACTATTTCAGGAACTTGAAAAATACGACAAGAGCATGGCCTGTATTCAAAAAATAAAAGTAGAGAGTGGACGAAAAGAGTATGCCTTGAGTTATATTGATAGACAGATTCGCGTGATAGGGGATATACTTTCAAAAAATGGCTTTGATGAATCCCCTAAAAAGGAGATTGCGGAAATATTACACGAGGTACATCCTCTGGTATTTACAGAACTTCTTGTAAAATATGATTTTTTCAAAGAATACTCTACCATAGATTTTTTTACCCTACTAAGTTGCTTCTGTCAAATAAAAGTAAAAGAAAATCTTCAAAATTTGTCTCCGATTTTTTTAAAAGAGGAATGTAAATTTATCCAAGAAAGAATGAATTATTATACCCAGGAAGAATGGAATCACGACTTGGCTGCTTCTGGACAAGACGTTATTCAGTATGATATGATGGAATTTATTCAAAAATGGATGAATTGTACGGACGAACAAAGTAGTTTATTCATGTTACAAGAAGTCAAAAGTAAAAAAGATATCTTTGTGGGGGATTTTGTAAAGTGTTGTCTCAAGATGGTCAATGTTGCAAAAGAACTGGACCGAATTGAACGATTGGATTTTCGTGAAAAGTTACGCGAAGGGACGGATAAACTGATGAAATTTATTTGTACACATGATTCATTGTATCTTTAGCTTCGGCTGGACCCGCTGGAGCTGCTTGACCGGCTGGACCGACTTGACCTGCTAGACCGGCTTGAACCACGACGTCTGCAACCACACCAGTAAGGTTCGTCGTAATATCGGTGACGTCTATCTTCGTCTACGCGAACGACTAAGTTATTCACAATATTGCCTTCCCGTGTCCATAACCATGTCCATGTCCGTAATGCCCGCGATGACCCCAGTCAAACCCTGAGTGTACCGGAAAAAAACTCATTATACATTCTATCTATAGAAATTAAAACAAAAAATAATTTATACATTGTTCATGGTCCATTATCTTTATTCTATCTTTTGAATACGAATCTTTCGTTGAAGACGTGCTTCATCATGAAATACGTAAATCATAAAACGATACGTACCCTCATTCAACTCACTTTTATAAGGAATCATGAGCCCAATCTCTTTCAAATAGACTTTTTGGTCCCAGACAATGCCTTCAAATACTTGATGATTATTTTGCTGAAACAAATCCAATAGTTTTGCGGTATTTTGAGCTTTGCGAATGGTACGATAGGTTGTGTTGATTGTATCTATTTGATAATACCAGTGGTCATGGAATCCATTATCATAATAGTCACAAATATCCAATTGTCTCGTGAGCTGCATCATATTGAGAATATCCACTAACCTGCGAATAGGTGAGGTCATCTGGGCATATTCACCTTGTACATCATAATAGGAATACTGGTTAAAATAGACGGGTAACCATTCTGCAGGTAACGTTTCGGGTTTATGAATATTCAAATAGATGCCTTTTGACAAAATAGACGCAGCAATCGTATTGTATTTCGTCATGTAATGATGAACCAAGTCATGACTATTCTCGCATCCACTCCTTTGTAACAATGTTGCATAATCCTGACCTCCTACATTTTCATAGGTATAGTTTTTATGAATCTTGACAGAGCAAATGGACCAATGGGTTGAACCGTCGTGGTAAAGGTCCAACACCAAACAAGCACGAAAGGTTCCTTCGTTCAGAGAACATAGGGTAGATAGAAAGGATGGAAGCATCGGGTGTCTCTTGTCCGGAAAATAAATGGTACTGATGCGCGGGGACATGTATTCCCATACACCCAATTGGTTGATGACATAGGGTACGCAGGATATATAGACCGATACTTTTTCACAGTCTACACTAAATCCATCATCCAAATCAATACTACTTTCTCCGTCAATCGTAAATACGTTTGCCTCACGAAACGGTAAGTTTTCTAAAGTAAAGGTAGATAACTTAGATAAAACCAATTGGTTAAAACTACGTTGAGAAACATTCAGTTTTTTACAATAGAGTAAATATTCATAATAATGCGAAGGGTTATCTACTTCGCCTATATTATGGATAAGTTTTCCATCAGAAACCAATACATAATAAGCAGTTCGTTTTTTTTGAAATTGATGAGGTATTTCATAAGGAACCAATATAGGTTCAGAGTTATCGTCCGGATAACACCGATACAAGAACTTCTTTTTATGTTTTCCAAACGTGTGACGAGTATCTAGGACGCATGGTACAGAATTCATTTTAAGAACATTTACTTTTATTTATATTTCAATCAATTATTAATTCATCCACAATTCATCCACCAATCCGTATTCCAAACACTGGTCTGAATTTAGCCAAAGGTCATGTTTTAGAATGCGTTTCAATTCGTTCTTTGGAATCGTGGTGTGTTCTTTGTAAATATTTTTTAGCTTCACCGTAATAGCTTTCAGATTGGAAACCTCATCCTCAATTTCGCTCATCTTTCCCCAACATTCGGATGACAGCTGGTGAATCAACATGTGGGCATTAGGACGAATAAACCGTTTTTTTCCACATACGCTAATGAGTGTTCCTGCGGATGCAGTTGACCCTTCAATAATGGTATAGACAGGTACGCTGCATGCTTCAATATAATCAATCGCGTTCAATGCCGAGAAGATACATCCACCATAGGAATTGATATGCAAATAGATGGGTACTTTTTTCAGATTCATTTGTCGTTTTGTTTTGAGACAAAATTCTTCAGCAGACCGTAGTCCTTCAATCAGTTCGCGTATCGTATCACGGTCTACTTCCGCATAAAAATAAATATGATTCTTTTCTACTTTGATAGGTGTAGATGAGTGAAGAAGACTCTCTAGTACCTGTGCCATCTATCTTTAGTCTTATTCTTTTTTTATATTCCTTTGACAATATATATGACTATCATAACCTCAAGGTTTGTCTAATAGATAGCTTTGGATAAATGTAAGGCTCTTTCTAAACGAAGCACTTCTTGGTGTTTCAACTCTAATTTAATTTGCAGTTGTTTAATCCGTTCATGTGCATCGGACAAATCTTTTGTGTTGGATTCATAATGGGTAACATAATCTTTGTGAGATTTTGCTTTAAAATGAGAAGTAAACTCAGAAGATTTGGTAAATGTCTTGTGAACATGCATACACAAACATCTATAATAAAATCCTTTGGCTCTAGCCGGAATAGGATTGACATCTTCGTATTGTCTCGTCTCTGGATTATATTCAGGCCGATACACGGATACTGTCATGATTTGAGACATTCTTTAAAATACAAATAGGATAAAAAAATAGTCAATTTTAATGAACCGACGTAAACCACAGACCAAAAATCAACTGAATAATACACGTCATAAAATAACCCGAATCTTTCCAAGATACCCTGTTTGTACCGTCATATTTAAATAGATAAAACATAAGACTAAATGAATACATCATGAGTACCGCAACGGATACAAGTTTCCATCCAGAGTAACTATCTAATCTTATCATGTTATAACTCCATACTCCTCTCAAACAATAATTGATGTAGACACACAACAAGGCTGTAATAATAAAGACGAGACAATTGGTCGTCTCTTGGAAAGTATACTCTTTGATATAGATGAGTTCACCAAATACTAGAAAAATAATCATAAAATGGGAGAAAAAACTAGAAAAGGACAGTTGATGTATTTTTAAAGATTGTTTCGGATAAAGAAAATAAAAGTACAATACACTGATAGTAAGTGCTAAAGGAGCAACAATCTTAAAAAATTTGACAGATTTTATGTTGATAAGAGCCATAAAGAAATAAGTAAACAATAAAAACAAGGTATGATGCGTGAGTTGAGAGAAATACCAACATAATTTATCTACAAAAGTATTATCTATAATGTATTTACCATGGTAATTTCCTCCTTTCGGAAAAAAATCGGCACCATTGTTTTGAATATGAAAAGTAGAGACAAGACTCAGAACAATCGCTGTAAATAAAAAGACGGTTCCTATTAAATAAAATGGACTACGTTCATTGAACATCTATACAAAAGGCACCGCCTATTTATTGAGTAATCTTACTTATTGCAATGGCACAATGATTCAGTGGAGTGAAATACTGTATCTTATCTACGATACTATCTTTAGACAAGGGTATGATATGTACATACCAATAACATGGCAAAGAAAGAATGCTATCTTCATGTAACGTTAACCGAATCATTTTCGGATGCTCCTTCAATTGTTGTTTATTGGAGACAAATTCTTTGTATTTTGGATGAATACAACACACGTCAAACGTACCTTTATGAAACCTATAAAAAGTACGACACGATTGATTGGTATCTAACCATTTTTTTTTTTTTGATAAATGAAGATGAGTTCTTTTGACCCAAAACCGTACATAAGGTTCTAATATAGGTATAGGTACATAAGAAACATCATACTTTTCGATTGAATTTTCCTTTTCCTTTTCTTTTTTATTTTCTTCTCTCTTTTCCTTTTCATTCAAGGTGAGGTCTCTTCGTAAACTAGAAGCATCAAAAATAAAGGGTTGTTTTACATACACTGAATTGGTAATGTCTTCTTTATTTATATCTTGTAATATAGTACACTCATTGTTTGGATTGACTATAAAATGCAAATAAAGATGGGCATATAGAGCAAGAAGAATAAACAGAATGATTATTTTTAACATTAAACTGTGTTCTTTTTTTTATTCTTCTACTTTTACGATTTGGAATGGGCTAAAAAGTAATTCAAGGTGTAACCTTTTTCCACAGAAATATGTAAATTTTTATGAATATTGACCAGCAATTTTGGATACAATACTGAAAACTTCAAAAACAACAATAAGTACACCAAAAGATACGATTGTTCATATTCACCTTCGTTCAGCATCTCCATCTTATTTGGATTAATTTCTATCACCATTTTTTCATTCCCATAGGATATCATATGAAAGTATTCTTTCTTAATATCAAACTGTAACAAATCACCAAATTTATAGAGTTCCTCGCAAAGAGAATTAAAATAAACAGATTCTATACAAACTTGTATACCCTTTTCTTGTTCAATCAAAACCGTCTTATGCATTTGAATACTCAAGGGTATTGAAAAGTTCTTCGTATGATGTTCATGGAAAAATTTAATATTCATAAACTTATGTTGAGACTCCATAGATATCATACTTTCTCCCG
>Ga0209353_10001906_pt1 | contig 11660 bp, 19 predicted proteins | sample LauGreSpBDMM15SD_2_FD_187561 | JGI IMG/M metagenome (GOLD analysis project Ga0209353, IMG submission 187561) | Freshwater lake microbial communities from Lake Michigan, USA - Sp13.BD.MM15.SD (SPAdes) (version 2) | ecosystem: Environmental > Aquatic > Freshwater > Lake | place: Lake Michigan...
GATCCACAAACTGATCCTCCAGACCCACCATTTGATCTGCAATTTCCTTGATGCGGTCCGAAGTCGTTTCATCCTGATGGTGCTTAACATACTCACGATAAACCTTAATCATACCTTCAGCATGCTGAGTCTCATCCACTATGGACCAAGCAATGATCTGACCTAGTCCCTTGAGTTTACCATTCCTTGCAAAGTTTAACAACATAACAAAGCTAGAGAATAGTTGCATGCCCTCACCGAAGGCAGAGATGGCAGCAATCTTCTCAGCCATTGGTGCTGCATTCAAATTGCTAATGTAGTCATGCTTCTCCACCATCTCCCTGTATTGCAGGAATTCATTGTAGGTGGATTCAGGCAAGCCTAAGGTTTCAATGAGGTGAGCATAGGCTGCTACATGCAGGGCTTCTCTACTAGCAAATCCACTCATCATCATTCGCACTTCAGGCTGTTTGAATATAGGAATGTAGTGGTCATGATAGCCACTGCCAATATCTAAGTCACCCTGTACAAAGAAGCGTAAGATCTTTGTTAGAAACTCCTGCTCATGGCTGCTTAGTTTCTTGTAGTCTTTAACATCCTCAGACATAGGCACTTCTGTATGAAGCCAATGGCTCTGCTCATGCTGCAACCAAGCATCATAAGCCCAAGGATATTTAAAAGGTTTGAATGTTGTACGCTCTTGCGTAATGTCTGTCTTAGTCTTTACCATATCAACCTTCACATGCTAAACAAGTTTCACCTTCTGCCACCTGCTTCAAATCAATATCGTCTTCAATCTTCTGACGCTTGATCTGAGCACCCACCTTATCTGCTTTACGCACCTTCTCTGAACGAAGATAGTATAAGCTTTTAAGTCCACTCTTCCAAGCAAGGAAGTGAATGGCATGTAGATATTTAATGGATACATTGGCATGGAAGAACAAGTTAATGCTCTGACCTTGGTCAATGTATTTCTGTCTGTCTGCTGCAAGCTCAACCAACCAACGCTGATCAATTTCCATAGCAGTCTTGAACACTTCCTTCAAGTTATCAGGAATGTCTAGGTGCTGTACAGATCCTTCGTTGCTGATGATGGATGCCCATGTGTCATCATCATCCATACCCAGTGCAGCAAGTTGTGCTTTCAGGAACCTATTTTTGTATACGAATGCTCCGCTTAGCGTGTCTTGTCTAAATACATTGGCTCTGTATGGCTCGACTGAAGGGCTAGTATTACCCATGATAAGGCTGCTACTAGCATTAGGGGCAATAGCAGTATGATGACTAAACCTTCTATTAATATTGCCGTGACCAGCATCGATACAACTACCACGCTGCTGCTCCAAGACAGAGTCAGCAAGTAGACACGAAGAATGAATGTGCTTAAAGATTTCATTGTTATAACTCTTAGCCATCACTCCATCGATGGCTACACCTTTCTTTTGTAATAAGGCATGGAAGCCTAGAGTACCAACACCAATGCTACGCTCCATCATTGCACTGTACTTAGCTCTTGCAATTGTTGATGGTGCTTTGTCAATGAAGTATTGCAAGACATTGTCTAGCATTTCCATAACATCTAAGATGAATTGCTTATCGTTCTTCCAGTCATCGTAGTATTCTAGGTTGAGAGAAGACAAGCAGCATACTGCTGTTCGTTTATCGTTAGTTGGTAGAAATATTTCTGTACACAGATTGCTACCATTAATCTTCAAGCCTTTGTCACTCAACCATTTAGGCATAGCCTTGTTAGCTGTGTCAATGAAGACTAAGTATGGTTCACCTGTCTGCATGCGAAGGTCTAGGATTTTCTGCCACAGATATTTAGCAGACACTGTCTCCACCACTTCACCAGTAGCAGGGTTCTTCAATTGGAAGCTGTCATCAAAGTCAGGATCTTTCATGGCCTTCTCAATGATGGTCATAAATTCATCAGTGATGTTGATGCCATGATGTAGGTTTAGTGTGCGTACATTCTGATCACCAGTGGGCTTACGCATCTCTAGAAACTGGATGATGTCAGGGTGGTGAATGTCTAGGTAGGCAGCATAGCTACCCCGTCTTGTACGGCCTTGACGATAGGCCAAGGAACTGGCATCGTAGATTTTGAGGTGGGGCATAACACCAGTAGACTTATCGTCACCATTGCGGATACCGACATGCACACCAACACCACCGCCATACATGGATAGCCAGTTAGTTTCTGATAGGTTATCGACCAAGCCTTCTGCACTATCATCCATGTAATTAAGGAAACAGCTAATAGGGAGGCCACGCTTAGAGCGACCAAAAGATAGGATAGGTGTAGAGTAGCTAAGCCAGTGCTTGCTGCTGTAGTCATACAGTCGCTGAGCATGTTCCTGATTTGAAGCAAACGATTCCGAAACATAAGCAAATCTTTCTTGAGGACTAACTTCTTCATCCTTCATATAACTTTCTCTCAATCTCTGGATGCCTAGTTCATCGAACAAACTATCCCGAGACAGGTCAATGTTGACCTTAAACTTTGCCATAAAAATACTCCTGCTGTGGTGGAAAAAATGGGAGCCGAAGCTCCCGAAAGGAAAGGTAGTTATACCTCAGTTGACTTCTACTTGCTAGGTGCAAATAGAGATGGAAACAAGTTTGTTAGCACTACCTTACATTGGTCTGCTACATCACGATGTTCTTTCTGTGTTGCTTTGTCGCAACGAATATCAACATAGTGCATCCAACTTCTAAGAGTACCATTCATGTACATTCTACTAGTGGTTAGTCCTTCGGGCAACACCTTTCGTGCTACCTCCTTGGCTATACCAAGGCTCAATGCAGCCTCATAGGACCGCCTAGAAGCCACTAAAACATCTGTCTGTAGCTCATCCCATACCGCCATCAATTCTCGGTCCTGAACGGCTATAGAGTTCTGTCTGTTCTTGTTATCCTGTAGCCTCACCTCACTGGTTTCATAGCGTGAGGAAATGGCATAGCGTTGTGAGAATTCTTGGAAGCTAAAGCTTCGGTGTCGTAGGATTTGACGGGCAATGTCACGGGTGGTTTCTATTTCCATGCACACATTCACCATCTCAAATGGACTCCAGTGTTTGTTGTCCATCAAATACTTCAGCAGCTTAGGTGCTGTGTCAGGGTTGTCCTGATTCTCTGGGTTGCTCACCCTCGCCATGTACGCTATCAGGTGTTCCGCATTTGGTGTAGCCCAGATCAGTGTTACTGACATATTTAGCTCCTTCGTTAACGCCATTCTTAAGTGCTGTAATTATACCGAGATTGAGTAGGAGGTTACGCTCTTCCCAATTTAAATCAAATGTATAGGTGGCACTACCATCATCATGTTCTTCTAACATTTCAACATTCATTTGTCAATCCTTTCTTTATATTCTTTATTGGGTGTATAAGGGAACGTGACGGGAACAAAACTATCACTGCACCCATAGTAACTTTTGTATTTCTCACCAGTTTCTTTGTCAGTGTACCAGTCATAAAAAATAATACCTTCAATGTCATACGCTTGTCCATTGAATCTATCAGCTTGTTTGAACACATGACTGCATCGTTTGTTTTGAAAGACACCTTCGCTAGCCTCATGCCATTCCCAGTCTTCACCAGTTAAAGGGACAACTGGTTCAAACATAGCTAGCTTTTTAAATAGATCCACAGCATAAGGCGCAGAACTTCCACTATGTCCTTCATTACTGAATACTAATAACAGGTCTAATACATGTTTGCATATAGCTTCCTGCATTTCATCTTTGTAGTTGCCATCATCATCGGTCCAACCAGCAGCACGAAACTCCATCAACGCATGCTTATTAAGATTGCTCATTTCTTTTTCCTTTCTAGCTTCTCTTCCTCTGTCTTCACTTTATGACAAGGCTTACACATCACCTGTAGATTCTCTATCTCACAAAAGATACGATCAATGAACAAGTCCCAACTAACAAAGCCTGTCTTAGGATCTACTACTGGAAAGATATGGTCTACCTGTACATCAGTAGCAACAAAGTGTTTCTTACACTTGGCACATTTGTAATGCATTGCCAGCTTGCCAGTCTTCTTGTTAGTCTTCCTACCAACGAAGGCTTCTTTAAGAGCCTTGAACTTAGGAGGCCAACGCCTAGATGCAGCTCTCAGTGCAGAGGTGACAAAGCTTCTGAACCTAGCGTCAGTCCATTCACCACCATTCCTTTTTTTATTATCTACCAATTGGTGTATCTACTAGATGCGACATGTCAGCAGCATCGTAATGCACAAATAGATCTCTGGCTATCGCCAGTGCTTCGTCAACATCCAAAGCAATAAACTCAGAAATGAATTTATCATAGTCGGACTCAGCCACATGCTCAACAACATAGCCATTACTTGCCTCCCTGATGGTTACAGAATTAACTTTCATTCTAGTCCTTCAATATCTACGAAACGAAAGACAACATCTTTAGCATCCATTCGTTCCAACGAAGCAGTTAAGTTTTCAGTGATGGCTTCACTCAGCACTTCTTCATTTAGGTAGACATTGGGTAGGTCTTTAGGCTTAAAGAATACCTTCAGATGAATGTCAACAGATATCATAATCGTTCCAGTCGTTCTTCTACCAACCTAGCATAGCCAATGATGTCATGCCATGAGTCATGATACCAAGGATCACCATTAACAATGCGAGAGATTTTGTTACAGATGAGATCAAGGCTTTCCTTCATATCATCATCCATCTCTTTCCACTCAGCACCTGACCTAACAACTTCTTTCAAAGCTTGTGAAACCCTAGAGACATCTTCTTTGTAGTTGCCATACCTAACACCACGTTGTATCAATGTGTCATCTACATTCATTGCATACCTCCCACTGTCTTAGTGTCAATGGTGAAGTTGCCATCACCAAAGCTGTCATGGTCTGCATTGTAAAAGAAGTCACCAACATCACCAAACATCTTACCGCAATACTCAACAAGCTTGTTAGCAAGCTGCTCATCTTCTTCCATATACTGTACAGTTGCTGCCAATATAGTAGCCATACCAATTAAATTATTTACATCATCTTCACTGATAGTGAGTGGTCCAAAGCCACTGACTAACACCTGAAAGTGTTTTTGATATACACCATCTACGATAGTAGGACGCAGGATTAGTGCAATGTCGTTTGGTCTTAAGCTTGTGGAGGAGTCCATATCTGTCCTTCGTATCTGCGTAAAAAAAGAAGCTGAGCATTCTCTAACACACGCTCAGCATCACCCTCGTAAGCTTCCAACACTTTGTTGTATAGCTCAAGTTCATCTGTTGTGTCCCCAATTATCTTGGCTGCTTTCACTGGACCAACACGGAATAATCCTTTGATGTTATCAGCAGCATCACCCGTCAGCATCTGCGTGTACAGTTTGACCAGAGCTTCCTCTGGTTTAATGTAATAGCCTAAGTGCTTTACGAAGTTGTAATGCCAACCAACAATCTGATCTAAGTCTTTGTCTAAAGAAACAATGACACAATTGTCACCAAGCTTTGTAGCTTCAATGGCAATGGTGTCATCAGCTTCTTCACCTTCAGATATAGAAGCACCCCATTCCTTAACAAGATAGTCCCTGAGAAAAGCTAGATGCTTTGGCTTAGGCTTGTCCACCCTGTTCCCTTTGTAAGGCACAGTGGTTGCTATCTTATATCGGAAGTTGTTCTTACCTGTTAGGTGCATACTCCAACTATCCACGAAGCAATCAGGATAGATGTTATCAACACCACACATGAGAACATCAACGATTAAACGATCCAGTGTTCGCTGTGCCGTTGCCTCGTCTTCGTCCTCACATGCAGATGCTGCCCGATAAGCGAAGATGTCGCTATCGAACAGAGCTTTCATTTACAGCACATCCTCATCGTCTGCGCTGATACCTGCTGCTCCTGCATACTCAACCAAGTCAGTGACAACCAGCTTCTTCAACGAAGGGCTAACACCTTTCTTGTTCTTGTATGTCCAAGAGTAAGAAGACACAAGAGCTTTGCCCTTGCTACCATTACCGATAGCCTCGGTAATTTCATCATTGTCCGTATCAAAGATACGGATAGGCTTCTCTGATTTGCAAGTGATGTACCTGCCCATGTCAGCCTTCTTCTCTTCACCAGTTTGTACACTGATGCCCATCTCTTCCAATGCAGCAACAGCAGCATCAGACAAGTTGCATAAGTTCAACTGGAACTTACCAGACATGTCATTCACCTTGTTGTGCTGACACCAGAACAAATCAGCCTTCAGCTTAATCGCTTTCTTTTCTTCACTCATAATATTCTCCAATATAAAAACCCACTAGTAACGTCAGTGGCACTCACGCCAGTTGTTGCCAATCTTTCCTTCGGCATCTACTGGACAACGGAAACCTAAAGCTTCACCTGCCTTGGTTGCTGCTTGCTCTATGAGCCTAGCTGCTTCCTCTGCCTGATCTTCTTTAACTTCCCACTGTGTTTCATCATGAACAAACGCTAATAGTTTAGCATCTATTCCCTTTTCTTGCAACAACTTCGTTGCTTCAATAAGCCATTGCTTAGCCACAATAGCACCTGCACTTTGCAACAAAGTATTCAATGCTGCATGCTCAGATCTAACCCACACTCTACGCCCATCTAGTGCAGGTAAGTGACCCTTAACCATCAGCTTAGATATCTTCTTCTTCAACTCAGAAAGGCCGGGTGTGTTATTGATAAAACTATCAATAAGTTTCTTGCCTCTGCTACTATTACCACCAACAATCGATCCTGCCTTGGCAGCACCTGCACCATACAGCACACCATATGTCAGGGTCTTGGTAGTATTCCTAGCCTTCTTATGCTCAGGGTTGTTATCGTCTTTCACAGTACCTTTGTCAACCAAGCCAAAACTCTGTGCATTGAACCAGTGGATATCACCCTTGAGCAACTCATCAATCCATTCCTGATCCCTTAGGTAGTGGCCTAAGCAACGCAGCTCAATGCCTGATAGGTCAACACCCACCTGCTTATATCCCACAGGCACACGCCACATCTCTCTGCACTCAGCACCGAAGGGACTACCCACAGCAGGAACTTGTGCCATGTTAGGACTACTGTGTGTAGCTCTGCCTGTCACAGCACCATTGGTAGTGACCCTACCATGCACCCTGCCATCATCGCCCACTAGTTCCAACCAACTACTCACCTGAGCAACACGCTTCTGTATCATTAAGTATTCAGATACAAGCTTAGCTTCAGGCAGATCAATCTTCTCTAGCACAGACTCATCAACAATCACATTGCCTTTGTCTGTCTTCTTTGTGAAGACAACACCAAGCCCTGCCAATCGCTCAGCAATTTGCTGTCTGCTGCCGGGATTGAAGATGGTTACTTTGTCCTTGAGTGGCTTACCTGTTTTCTCAGACACTCGTTGCTCTACGATGGGTGGAAATACTTCCTGCATCTTCTGCTCAATATCAGACATGCGTCCACTGAGGGTGGCATTCAACACCATAGCTTTCTCAATGTCTAACATGAATCCATTGTCTTCCATGCCACGGCAGATGATGGCAACCTCATGCTCAAGCTGAATACTTTGTTGGGAAAACCCTTCTTTTGTCATGGTTACTGTCAGAAAGTTGTACAGTTTTTCTAAAAGTTGAACATCTTGTTCACAATAGGTAGCCATCTCTTGTGTCCATCCACTGTCGAAGTCAGTGAAACCAATCTTGTGACTGCCTAAGCGATAGCCCCATGCCTCTAGGCTATGAGGGGTAGGAGCTTTGCCTTCCTTAGGAAGCACCACCTCAATGTCAGGTTTGTACAGCCGTGACATCACCAATGTATCTACAAGACTGTTGTCAGAAATGCCAACACCCCATACCTTCTTCAGGATGGGCGCATCAAAGCCAATGATGTTGTGGCCTACCACTTGCTCACCATCTAAGTATTGCTGCAAGCTGTCGGCTTCCCGCCAGTGCCTCACCTCACCAGTGGTGTTGTGCTTAGTAACACACAACCATATGGTGTCATGTTTCAGGTTTGTCTCTATGTCTAAGAAGATCATCGTCCTTGTCCTTATCATTTTGTCGGAGGTTATTAACATTTACCGACTGTTTGTAATCTTCTACTGAATCTTTACCGAAGATGGCATTCCATCTTGATGCCCACTCCTCATCAGCTATTGACTTGGGACGCTGAGTGTGTCCCTTTCCACCATCACTCGTCATGATATTGCCACACCACTACAGGTGTGTCCTTTCCTATGTAAGCACCTTCAATATTAAAGTTGATGTAGTCGATAGCTTCTTCAGAATCCATACCATCTCTAATCATTAGCTGCTCAACCATCTTCTCACAATCGTAGACCAATACATCAACACGTTCCTTACCAATCCAAAGACTGGATGTGCCTATGATGGCACTGTCAAACCCATCCCACTTCTTCATAACATAACGCCTTCCATAGTGTCTTCTATTTCAAACATTCTGCCAGTGTCTTTGTTATAAAGCAAGCTGCAAGCAGGACCAGTCTGTCCACTGTAGCGGTTCTTCAACACCCTCACCTTGGTGGTGTTACGCTCAATAGGATCATCATGCTGACCATTCCTCTCCAGTGATACCACCATGTCACTAAGCTGTGCAATGGCTGCACTACCCCTTAGCTGAGCTAAGCTAGTGGTTGCCCCTTCTTCATGTCCCTTGTCTGAAGGACGCTTGAGGTGGCTAACAATGATGAGAGCAATGTTAGTTTCCTGCACAAGCATGCGAAGCTTGGTCATAATTTCATCAATGGCTTTGCGTTCATCACCATTGTCCTGACTGGATACGATGATGCTTAAGTGGTCTAAGAAAACATACTTACAGCCCAGTCCCTTAGCCATATACTTCACACGATTGACAATGTTCTCAATGGCTGTACTGCCGAAGTGATCGAAGAAGAACAACCGCCCAGTGCCAAGTGTCTTCTCGAATGCATCCTTGCGTACAGCATCAGACACTTCAGATGTTGGTAGGTGCAGAGGTGAGTCAGCAGCAAGGCTCATCATAGACAGACTAGTCTTACGAACACTCTCTTCTAAGAACATCAAGCCAATGTTGCTATCACTGTTCTGCAATAGATGCCACACAATTTCCCGTAGGGTTTGACTCTTACCTAGTCCACTACCTGCTGTGAATGTAACCAGTTCACCTGCTCTAATGCCATAGGTAATTTCATTCAGTCCCTTCCAAGGGTAGAAACAATCTGCTGCTTCCATTGGTGTAGACACCAACTCCCACAGGCTAGACCCACATACAATACCATCAGGCACGAATGGTTCAGCAGCCCACCACCTAGAAACAAAGGCAGCTTCCTTGTTATCAGCAAGCCACTCGCATGCATCCTTGTATGCAGGATCAGGTTTAAATATCTTGCACTTGCTGCCAAACAATTCAGCAACTTCCTTTGCTGCCTTCTGCCCTGCCTCATCACCATCAAAGCACAGCACAATGTTTTCAAAGCTATTGATGTATTCGTAATTGGCCTTGGCATCCTTCAATGCACTACCTGCACCTGTGCGTATAGACACGACAGGATATTTACTACCTGTCAATTGGTATGCAGCCAGTGCATCAAACTCACCTTCGGTAATGGTGAGATACTTGCCATTGGATGGGTATAGGTTCTGTCCGAACAGAGTACCCTTGCTCCACCCACCCACTGTTGTGAACTTCTTATCCTTCACTTCCCTACGCTTAGCTGCAACAAGCTGTGAGTTGCTGTCGTAATAAGGAAAGTAGTAATGGCCTTCGCTACGGACTACCCCATAGCGTTCCATTGTTGCTTTGTTAATGCGTCTGTCTGACACACTAACACTGTGTCCTTCGTTGTAGCTTTTAATAAAGCTACTCGTATCTTTTGTATCACCATCTACATCAATCACTTCAAGTCTTTCATTGTTCGTTGAGGGAATGTATGTATCACATACAAAACATTTGGTGGACATGTCTTCGTTGATGGACAATCCATCACTACTGCCACATGTCTCACAGGGTAGGTGGGTTTTTAAGAATGCCATAGCCTTTGTAGGTAACTTTGTTGGTCTTTAATACTTGTTCGTATCCGTTAAACAGCTTAGTCATTCTAGCATCGTGTAGGCTATGCAGTCCAATTAATAAATTGGCAAGCTCGTCTTCATCAGGTTGCTTCTCTCTGTCCATTAACACCCACAAGATGGAGTCAATGTCCTCCTTAGTTATCCATGCTGCCATGATGAGGTCTTCTAGTTCATGCAATCTCATTTCGCAGCCTCCATATACAGTCCAACATTACCCAGTGCATAACCAACAAAGGCTATACCCAACCCAGTATTACCCTTGAGCAGTAGGTCAATAGCTACCACTGTATAGACAACACCCACTACAGCAATAAGCCACGCACTCATTTGATCACCTTAAATTCTTGAAGCACTCTCATAGCTGCTTTAATAAGTTCAGTGTCTTGAGTTGGCTCAGGCAAACTACTTTCCCACCGAAGTAAAAATTCTAGTTCTTCTGCAACCACAGCTTCAATTTGTTCTCTGTTTAATTCAGTCATATCAGTCCCATAGTCCTCTGTAATATTTACCAAACAACATGAAAGCTTTCTTCATCCTAGCTTCATGCACTTCCAAACCTGCATAGTCAATCTTAATCTTATTGATCTGTTCTTCTAAACCATCCTTCTTATTCACAGCAGAATGATCATAGAACTTCTCAGTTGAATTCTCATCAACCATTTCACCGAATGCCCATATCATTTCATCTAGCACCCATTCCCACCTTTTGAAATGATTGTCATCAATGTCCCACTTTGTTTCCTTAGGCAAACAAGAGTTGCTTTGCAAAGCCTTAGGCACATCTGCATCATCCACATTGGGACTACCATGCTGTGTTGCCTTAAGCTGCTTGAGCATAGGCAAGATGATGAGTGATAGCGTGTGATCCATAGCCCATGTGTCATACCTATCAAGCTTCACAATGACAGTGCGCTTCTTCTTCGTGTGCATCCACTGCAGCACATCACCCACCCATGTTTCACTGAGCCACTCACCCCACTTGTGTGCTCTCTCTTCACTAACACCAAACTTCTTTGTTAGTTCAGCAAGCTGATATGGCCCAAGCCAATTGGGATAGTTACCTATATACACTTTCATACTAGTCCTCGCATTTCCTGTGTCACTGTTGCACTACGCAAAGTGTTCTTGATGTATGGTGTTAGGCTTTGCGGAGTAGCATGACCTGACACCGACATGATGTTAGTGATGGGTACACCCACCTCAATCATCTCTGTGATGGCTGTCCTTCGTAAGTCCTGCAACACTAAGTCACTAGGCAAAGAAGCATCAGCCAAGATTTGCTTAGCCACTCTAGACAAATTGAACAGGCTGTAAGGGAGCAAGCCACCCTTCCTATCAGGAACATTGGATGGAGCAATGTATTGCTGCCAACCAAACTCAGCATGCTGTTGTCTCAACATGGTTAGCAAGCCTTGGCTTGTCGGGATAGTCACCCTAGACCTGCGCTTGCTTTGTTCCAAGTGCAACACACCCTTCTCTAGATCCACCTGATCCCACTTCAGCTTACGCATATCACCCATACGCTGTCCATATTCGTATGCCATCTGCACTATGAGTCCTACATTACGCCACTTGAAAGTGCTGTAAGCAGTGTTCATGAATGCTCTAACATCTTCCCTACTCCATACAGTTCTGCGAGGTT
>Ga0209353_10001910_pt1 | contig 11638 bp, 16 predicted proteins | sample LauGreSpBDMM15SD_2_FD_187561 | JGI IMG/M metagenome (GOLD analysis project Ga0209353, IMG submission 187561) | Freshwater lake microbial communities from Lake Michigan, USA - Sp13.BD.MM15.SD (SPAdes) (version 2) | ecosystem: Environmental > Aquatic > Freshwater > Lake | place: Lake Michigan...
AGATCAACGTGGACGGGAAGGACGTGAAGGAGAGCGCACTGAACATCTTCCGCACCTACGGCATCTATCCGGGATTCACGACTGTGGGCCGAGGGCTGCAAGAGACTATCGCCATCGTCAACCGCTTGATGGACGCCCGAGATCCCGCAGGCAGGCCGACGTTCCGACTGGACGCCAAATCATGCCCCCAGCTTGCCCGAGGCTTCCGTGGTGGCTACCGTTGGCCGCAGGGCACCGAGAGGGGAGAGCAAAACCTGCCGCTGAAGGGCATCGCCTGCGACCACCTCGACCACATCCAAGACGCTTTCCGCTACGCCGTCATCAACACCTTGCGGCTGACAAAGACCAACGCCGAGCGATCCGCACCCGCCAACCCGTGGAATACCGACAAGCCCAAATCGGTAAACCCGAAGCGCACGATTTGACCAGAACAGGCGATCAAAATAAATCTTCACTTTTCTTTTAATTTCACTTGCACAGGTGAGCTACGCATGAGAAATAAGGGCATGAACGAAACCAAAAACAACAACGACGCGGCCCGCGACACTGGGCATCTTTTCACCATCTACAGCCGCACGACCGGCGCTCTAACCGGCGCGATGCGCCGCCAGAGCGTCATCAACATCTACCGCGAAAGCCGGGCCTTCATCACGCTGGCCGACGACGCGAGCGGAATCGAAATCCCCTACTACGTGACCGCCGAAGGCGGCTTGCGGAAAATCGAAAGCAAGCGTGATGCGAGCGCGGAAATGAAAACGCTGGACATCCTGATGCGTAAAAACGGATACGAGAGTCGCGATGATGCCCGTCGCCGTCGCGCCGGGATCGCGCTCCAGCCGAGCATTCACCGCGCAGCCTAAATCAACCACAGCGACGGGGTTCGACCCCCCGGCGCAAATCACTCCCACAAAATGAACATCTCCTACAAAATTGCTGAAACCAAAATTGCCGTGCTCGGCGTAGCATGTGACGAGAGCAAGAAACACAAGCCGGACTCCAAGCGGCACGCACGGCTGATGCGCCTGCGCGAACGGTTAGCAAAACTTGAAGACGCCGCCGCGAAAGTGGAAAAGGAACTTCGCGCATTGGACATCGAATGAAGGCGCTGATGCTGGCAATCAAGGTCGCGCTCGACAACTACGAGACGCCAGACAGCCCCGAGGGACTGGACGCCGCGATGCGGCTCCTGCGCTCGGAATACGAGCTTGCTGACATCCGGTTGGAACGCGTGCGCTCCGCTCAATCACTTGCGGGCAGGGCGACAAAACGCGAGCTCACCAAAGAGGAAGCGAGCCGAATTGCAATGGTGCGCTGGGCAAAGAAGGTAGTGCAAAATACCATATCCAAAAAAATCCCCTTGGGCATGGATGTATGAAAACCATTGAAAAACTCCGCGCCGCCCTCGCCGTGATGGGCGCGACACTTGACGATTACGGGGGCTATACGCTCAACTGTGACGCGCCCGTGGGCTACGTGTGGGACGCGAACGGTCACGGCACCATCACCATTCCCTACGCGACAAACTCCCAAAGCTGGCTCGCCAAAGCAGTTCGCGAGGAAATGCCCGCACTCCGCATGGGCCTGCGCTTCGCCGATGAAGCCGAGCGCGCAGAGATTGAATGGGGCAACGGCGACGACGTGCCTTGGGTGGCACCCGCCGGATCCCCGGAGCAGATTGAATTCCCCAAATGAAATTCAGTTACAAAGCCGTCAAAACCGTTAAAAACCAAACCATTCCGCAAAATCCCTATATGAGCGCCGGGGCCATCCGAGCCAGCAAGAGTATTTTGTAGCCAAAAAAAGGGCGAGCGTGCCGGATTGACGGTTGGCGATTCACCTACGCTAGCCAAAGTATTTCGCACAATTTGCGAAATAGCTGTTGCGTTCATCGCATGAAGTGCGAGAATCCGTTATGCAAATGACTAACCAAACCACAACGGCCACCGCTCCGACGACTGCGGCTCACCTCGTCCTCGCCCATAACGACCAAGCCCGCCGCGAGCCCTCCGAGTTACGGACCTCGACCACGATCTTCATTCCCGAGTTTCGCTTCTCCTCGCTCTCCGAGGCGGTCGCCAAACTCAACAAGCGCGCCGCCAAGCTTGGCGTTGAGCCCATCGTCCTTCGCGCCACTGGAGCCAAGGAGCTTCGCGACTTCTCGACGATCATCCACGATCCTGAATCTGGCCGCGACAACACCCGCGAGGAAAAAGTCGAAGCCATCGAGATCGAGATTTCCGGCGTAAGCCCTAAGCTCGACGGATGGCAGTTCGCCGCCAGCATCGACCCGGTTTCCGAGGGCGTGAATGTCCTCAACAAGTCCCCTCTCTTCACGCTGGAAATCCCTAAGCGTTTCCGCGCTTGCACGCAGGACTGCGACCACTGCAAGGCCACGCGCAACCGCAAGAACACCTACGTCCTGCACAACGCCGATTCCGGCGACTGGAAGCAAGTGGGCACGTCCTGCCTCAAGGACTTTCTCGGCCACAAGGACATTCACGCCATCACGGACAGCGCGGCCATCTTTCTCGCCTTCGCGCATCTCGTGGAGGAATACAGCGAGTTCGAAGGCTCCTGTGGACGCCGGGAGATCACCACGGACCTCAAGCGCCTCCTGATCGCCACCTACAACATCATCGCGGAATTCGGCTTCACCAGCAACGGGGCCGCGCGCAACGATACTACGGGGCGTCTCTGCCCAACCGCTGATCGAGTCACAAACGTCATCTTCTCGAGCAACAACACCGCCGCCCGCAACTTCGCCGAGAAATTCTCCGCCGAGACTCCCGAGAACGTCTCCGCCGCCGAGGCTTGCATCGAGTGGGTTCGCACTATCGCGCTCGACATCGACAACGACTACCTCGCCAACCTCGCCGCCGTGTTCGTGCAGGACTATGTGACCGGAAAACGCTTCGGGCTCGCTGTGAGCGCCCTTACGGCCCACCGCAGGCACCTTGAGCAGATCGTCGCTCGCGAGCGTCAGGCGGAAAAGCTCAACGAGTTCGTCGGCACTGTTGGCGAGCGCGTGGTCCTGAACGGCCTGACGGTCGTGAAACAAATTGAGCTTGAGAACGACTTCGGCAAGAGCACTCTCGTCCTCCTTGAAGACGCGCAGGGCCGGGCGTTCAAGTGGTTCTCCTCGTCCTGCCCGTTCAGCCAAAGCGACACCGGAAAGACCTTCGACATCAAGGCCACGATCAAAGGACACGACGAGTTCAAGGGCCGCAACCAGACTAGCCTAAGCCGCGCCAAGATCGTTGACCCCAACGCCAAGAAGCCCGCGAAATTCAACAAGGCCGGGTATAAGGTCGAAGGAATCACCCCTTCGGTGGATGGCGCTACCTGCCACGTTTATGCCGAGCACAAGCCCGGAACCGCACTGGAGGCTGGTAGCGAACTGGAGATCGAGGGAGTCAAGCACACGATCCTTGCTGTCACATACGCCGGAGTAGTGGCTCGCGGCAACACGTCTTACATCTACCAGATCGCCCAAATGCCAGAAGCTGGCGGGATGATTATTTCCATCTGAATAAATCGCACGATTTGCAAAATACCTGTTGCACTGGTCGCAAAAAATGCGAGACTCCGTGTATGCAAATCAAGCAACCCAAAAAAGTGTATCTCAAACTGTCCAAAGACTCATGGTTCGTCCGGTATGCCGAACGAGCCCCTCGCGGACGCTATCTTGCCGCTTGCTTCGACGCAAAGGACTGGAGCCGCGAGCGCGTCGAAACGTGGGTAAAAACCAAAAAAGAACTTGAGCTAGTCGAAGCCCCTTAATCGCACGATTTGCAAAATACTTGTTGCGCCCTTCGCAAAAGATGCGAAAGTGGGGCGTCGAAGGAAATGACTCCAGAAACAAAAACAAAAACCATGACCATCAACTTGCCGACCGAAACCCTTGACCGTGAAACCCTTGACCGCGAGCTCGCCCTCTCAAAAAAATACTTGGGGCGCGCCGTCGCAACTCGGACGCTTGCTCGTCAAGCCGGGTTCATCCAGACCGAGAACTGCGCGCAGCTTCAAGTCGAAGACAACCTCGCCGACATCGCCATGTGGGAAGCCCGCATTGCCGCCCTCAACTAACCACAAAAACCATGACCAAACCAACTATACATCTCAACGGAACCTCCGGCAAAGAATTGCTCGAAAGCTATCTCAAAACCGGGGACGCGCTGCGGGACGCCATCAAGGCGCACAACGAAGCGGGGCCGAATCCCCGCGATTACTACGTCCAGTCAAACGAGGCGTTCACCCTTGCCCGCAACGAGCACGTTGCTCGCGCACGCAAACTGCAAGAGGTCTTGGCAGAATTGCAGGAACTTCAAGCCCACGTCTTCGACAGCACGCCGTCCCACAAACTTTAATCTATGACCTTCGCTGAACAACTAAAAGCAGAGGTTGCCCGCTGTGGCCTTACGCAACCCGCTGCCGCTGCTTTGATTGGAATCAAGCCACGTAGCCTCTGGAACTGGTTGCACGCCATGACGGTGCCTCACCGCTACATGCAGGAGGGTTCGCTCGCGCAGCTTGCCGCGTTGCATTGCAAAAAGGAACACGCCAAGTGAACACCCACAAAACCGCACCGCTTCAAGAATCCATTGACGAATACGCAAGCAGCTACGAAGCGCGTAATGCTGCTGCTCGAATTGATTTATGGCGACAAGTAAAATTGCACATGGTTGGCAAGTTGACCGTGCCGGAAAAACATGTGACAGACGAAGATTTGGCCCACTTCGTTCGACGCATGGGGCCAACATACCTCATTCGCAAAATTCACACGATGGACATTGAAAGCGCCAATCGAATGCTCTTATGGGCAACCAACGTGGAGGCACAATGAACTGCAAATGCGCCTGCGGGAAGATATTGAAGCCGGGATACATTCGATGCTCAAAGTGCGAGCGAGACACCGAGCGATTAGCACCCGAAGTTGCCGAGGATTCCTCGGTAACTGCCGCCGAGCGGGACGCCGCGCTTGCAAAGCCCGCATTGTCGCCGCGCTGACGCTCGCATCAAAACTGCCGTGACATCACTTGAAGACATTCACACCCTGCTCGACGCCGCAGTGCAGGCAGGCAACGCAGCCGCCGACGCAATGGCAGACCATGCTGCCGATCCATTTGCCGTCATGCTGTTGCAACGAATCCGACTTGCGACTGCGGAGTATCGAAAAAGCAGAGACGAACTAAAGGTGGCAATAATTGCCATCAACAAGAAAAATCAATCCATCGCGCTCTTCCTATTTGACATTCCTTCAAAAAAGTCCAGAAAATGATACATGGACAAAAAACCGATCATGAAAAAGTTGGGGTTGGCCGGATACAACAAACCCAAACGCACCCCTAGTCACCCCAAAAAAAGCCATGTCGTGATGGCGAAGTCTGGCGACAAAACCAAAGTCATCCGCTTTGGCGAGCAAGGAGCCTCGACTGCGGGCAAACCCAAAGCTGGCGAGTCTGCCAAGATGAAAACAAAGCGGGCGTCGTTCAAGGCGCGGCACGGAGCCAACATTGCAAAGGGCAATATGAGCGCGGCGTATTGGGCCAACAAAGTGAAGTGGTAAGCGACATTTACGCTCAAGTCCTCGACCGTCCGATCAAATCCTTGCGAGCATGGTGCAAGGGCCGTGAGAATTGCCACCTCGACCTAGTGTGTCGGCTGATGGGAGCCGAGCGCGACCACCCAACGCCAAGGATCGGCGCAATGCGCGTCCTAGCGGCCACCAGAGACCGTCTTGCCACCCCGTAACTCAACATCACCATGAACCTACACCGCACCGGATACCGCATCATCAAGAAGCTCTACAGCCAAGCGAAAGCAATCATGGCCGAGCATCACCCCGACCCGGACGCACTCAAGAAGGCGCTCGCGGTAGGGCACAGCATCGACATCGACCAAGTGCCGGGTGGCGACCCGATGCTCTACATTGTGGACTCTCAGATTGCCCGCGAGAAGATGAAGGAATACAAGATCGAACAGCCGACGCTGCTGCAAATCATTGGCTGCTCGACGATCATTGCGATCAGTGAGCAGGATGCCATTGACCGACTCGAAAGATTGTTGCAGGCCGAGGAATAAAGGTTGACTTGGTAAACGCTAGTGCAACAGTCCGGGATGACCAACCCAATCCGCATTTTAACTGGCGACTGCCGCGAAACTCTCAAGACCATCCCTGACGGCACCGTGCAAACGTGCGTCACGTCGCCGCCTTACTGGGGACTGCGCGACTACGGCACCGCGACGTGGGAGGGCGGGGGAGTAATTCAGTGCAAGCCATGCGCCGAGTTCTTCGCTCGATTTCAGTGCAGTAAGCACTTGCTCGAATGCGATTGCCCGAAGTGCCAAGGGCTTTGCGAGTGCCGCGAATGCGACCACGTTGCGGACGCCAGAAAGACAAAGAAGTTTGGCAATCCGGCGTTCAACGAGAACCGTCCGTCACGCGAAGAAACGAAAACGGAAGGCTATTACTACCGCGACACCTGCGGCAAGTGCGGAGCCAAGCGCATCGACCAGCAGATTGGGCAGGAGCCAACGCCGGAAGCGTTCGTGCAAACGATGGTGGAAGTGTTCCGGGAAGTGCGGCGCTGCCTGCACGAGAGCGGCACCTTGTGGCTGAATCTGGGGGATAGCTACGCGCAAAACCAAGCAGCCGTTGACAGGGTGACGGGATACTCACCAAAGCAGAAGACGAACGGCGGCACAGTTTCAGATCGCCAGAGAGTGCCGGAAGGGCTGAAACAGAAAGACCTCTGCATGATCCCGTGGCGTGTTGCGATGGCGTTGCAGGCGGACGGCTGGTGGCTGCGGAGCGTCATCTGCTGGCACAAAAAGTCCTGTATGCCGGAAAGCGTCACGGACAGGCCGACGAATAGCTGGGAGCCGATCTTCTTGTTGGCGAAAAGCAGCCGTTACTTCTACGACGCGGAGGCGGTGAAGGAGAAGGCGGAATACCCCAACGACAAGCGACGGCCATTGGGAAGCGAGGGGGCGTGGCAGATTGATGGTAGGAAGCGCGGCGAGAATGGAGGAGGAAAAGCCTACGACCACGACACTTCCACCCGCAACCAGCGCAACGTCTGGACGCTTGGCCCCGAACCCTACAGCGAGGCGCACTTCGCCACCTTCCCGACCGAGATACCACGCCGCGCCATCCTCGCCGGGACTTCTGCGAGAGGCTGTTGCCCGAAGTGCTACGCGCCGTGGGTGCAAAAGACGGAATCGACCAAGACTTTCGAGAGCGGATCGGGCAAGGCTGGTAATCGCCCGAACGGAAAACAGGACTTGAGCGCGTCGGAAACAAACAGCACGCCCGACATTCGCATGGGGCCGTGCGTTTCAACCCGCACCGTCGGCTGGGAGCCGGGATGCGATCATTTTGTTGAAGGTAGCAAAATGATGCCAATCTCCTGCACTGTTCTCGACCCCTTTGGCGGCAGCGGAACTACAGGTCAAGTTGCGCTGGAACTGGCACGACACGCCATCCTGTGCGAACTGAACCCAGAGTATACCAAATTGATCGAACGCAGGACTGACGTTACGCCCGGACTCGCGCTGCACTAACCGTTACCCGGTGCCGGGTAAAACCCGTGCGGTTTGCAGTGGATAGAAAATGTTCAGTATGGATAGAAAATGTCCCTTGCGGATAGATTCTGTCCATGCTAAACGGAGGCATGGCTAAATCCTACGCTTCCAAATCATACGCATCCTCAGACCAACCACCGATTGACGACAGCTATCCGGGCGAAGACGAAACGGACGGCCCGGAGCTATCAGCGCCAAGCCTGACGCTGTCGCCCGACATGCTTGCGGGTGCAGGGCTCGACAACCTGATGGAGGGCGACACCTTCACGGTGACGATCACTGGCAGGGTGATGAGCGCAGACGGCGACTTGATGGCTGAAATTACCGGAGCGATGAGCGGCAAGATGGGCGAAGGCGACATGCAGGAGCCGATGGACGAGATGATGGAGGAGCCGATGGGGGACGAGATGGAAGACGAGATGGACGACACCGGGATGATGACTCCGGGAGTCAAGGGGCCGAAAGAAGCAGGATTTGCGTTCCGCAAATCGGATCGCATGGCTTAACATTATGGCCTCCACGACCAGCGCCATGCCGATGGGGATCGCAGCGAACAGCTACGACCAGCCAGTTGATCTGACGCCCCCGATGCCTACAGGCGGAATGGCACCGCCGCCGCCTGCTGGGCTTGCTGCTGCCGCACCACCTCCTCCCGGTGCCGCGCCGATGGGCAGCACCATGCCGATGATGCCGGAGCCCGACGCACCACCAGCACCTCCATACACAGTGCGTATGCAACCCGATGGATCATCGATCTACGTAATGCCAAGCCCGGACGGCAATCCGATGAACGACATCATGCTTGGCAGGAACGAGCCACCCAAGTTGCCAAAAGCGTTTCAACCGCCCGCACCACAGGCGTGAACATACAATCGCGGGATGGACAAGTCTGGTTAAGTCGTCGCCCTCATAAGGCGAAGATCAAGGGTTCAAATCCCTTTCCCGCTACCACCTGATCATGGACGCTTCACTCGAAATTCGTCTTAACTCCGAGAGCCCGTTCTACGACGCTTCGCTTTTCAACAGCCTTGCCAAACTCGGCGGCGACTACGTGCGGAATGGGTTGGCTGTCCTCAACTTCTATGTCAACGATTTTGACAGCGCCTACGACGTAGCCAACGCACTGGCCGCAATGCCAGACGGCACCACGTTCAGCCAGTTTGACAAGACTGACCGCAGCATGAGCCGCAACTACTCGCATCCCTGCGGCAGCACGCAGCTAGAAGTGTTGGCTACAGCGATCAGTCAGATTCTGTTTGGTGGAGAAACCAATCGGCGTGTCACTGCAAGGAACGACGACGACGAAGTGAAGGCCGAGGCTGTCAATCAATTGCTTGCGTGGAATGACAGTCAGAACGAGATGTATTCCACAGGCTATGATTGGGTGATGGACAGCATCGTGACCAATCGTGGCGTCATGTATGACCACTGGTGCCACCTCTACGAAACCACAAAGGAAGCAGTTGAGTATTCGATGCCATACGTGGCTGAGATTGATCCGGTAACAAAAAAGAAACTGCCAAAGCCAGCAGACTACAAGCCGATCAAGAAGACGCGTTGGAAGACCGTGCAGAAACCAGCGGGCGGATACTCCAAACAGGAAGTCATCAGCCCCTACGATTTCATTTGTGACCCGGCATTGCCCATCAAAAACATGCAGCGCGGTCGATACGCTGGGCACCGCGTTACGCTGACATGGCAGGAACTAAAACGTCGCAGCGAGCTCGACCCCGAAGACTACGACTACGTGCTGCCAAAGGTGGTTGAAAAACTCAAGAACGCCAAGGCCCGCAAGGGAATAACGGGCATCTCCGCAAGCAACACCACAACGACCAGTACCAGCCGCAGTTACTGGGAGCGTCATCGTCGCGGAATGACTACCCCAGACCTCGGGATGACCGACAAGGTGAACAAGGACGACGGAGGAACGGTGGAGTGCTGGCTGATCACCGTGCGAGCCAAGCCGAAGACGTTTAAGATTTACGAGGACGAAGAATACGAGTTGATTGAAATGCTCATGTCTGGTGAGACCGACTTGTTGAGCGTCAACATTAAGAACAACGCACACGGACAATACCCCTACGCAGTAGGAGAGAGCAGATCGGGTGCTCACGCGCAGTTTACGCCGGGGCGGGCGCTGATGATGAAGCCGACGCAAGACATGATCGACGTGCTCAAGGGTGCACACGCCGAGCAGGTAGAGCGGGCTGGCAGCTTGTTTCTCGGTGACGGCACCAAGTGTGACGTTGCACAGGTGCTTACTGACAAGACGCGAGTTCGTCAACTGATCCTAAAAAACGAGGAAGCAGGCAACACGCCGAACGCTCAGATTCTACAGCAGATGCGAGTGGACGACCCCACGGCAAACTTTGTTGGAGAGATGCAGTTCTGGGAAGGCGTGATGGAAAAATCAAGTGGAGCCCTAGCTCAAATTCAAGGGCAGACCGAAGACCCCAGCCAGACGCTTGGGCAGTATCAGGACGTGCAGCAGATGGCAATGGGCAGGCTATCGACTATCGCCCGCAATCTAAGCAGCCGCACGCTTGTGCCGCAGACGCGCCGTATCGTCATGGATCTCCAGCAGTTCATGCCCGACACCATGAAACTACGGATCACGGGCGACAACGATGACGAATACGACCCGGACGAACCGCCGCCCAAATACATGGACGTTCGACGTGAACCAGTTACCGCCGAGGAAATGGAAGCGATGAAAGGCGACAGCCCCGAAATTGCTGAAGCCAAGATGGCCGCAGGCGTGGAGCCTATCCCGCGTGACCCGTTGCTTGGCGACGACGACGTGACCGCTCAACAGAAGATTAGCCGAGGCGAGGTGCCGAACATGCCTGACCCGGTTCTAGGCGCACCAGACATCCAATTTGGCTTCGATGTCACGCCGCACGACGGAGCGATGCCGGGCACCGACGCCCGCGCAGTAGCCGCTTGCGCTCGTTTGATCGAAGCCAGCACCAACCCAGCTTTCCAACCGTCCTTTGACAACACGGTGCCGGGCAACATCGACCCGAAGGCGTTGATTGTCTGGACTGCTCGCAAAGCCGGACTGCCGATCAAGAACTTTTTGATCACCCGCGCAACTGCACAGAAGAACGCCAAGGAGCGACTGATGGCGGAAGGTGGCGGTATGCCGCCTCCGCAGGCCGCTGGAGCCCCTCCAATGCCACCAGCAGGGCAACCCGCTCCCGGAGGGCCACCACCACCGCCTGACGCCCTTGGTCAACCGAGTGCTGCCATACTGCCACCTAACCCCAGTGCCGAACCGCCGATGGCACAGGGCGCGACCCTTGCGTTGTGATCGAAGCCCGACAAAAGCCAGACGACCGCAGCATCGGCAGGCTACTCAACATCCCGCCGGAGTTAGTGCGAGCGGAACGACTACGCTGGAACGGCGAGACAATTCAACGAACAATTCTTACAGAACGGCTAAAGGGACTGATTGCCGAGCGCGATTTGAATTTGCGGAAGGTATCGACTGACGACCTAAAGCACACACAAGGAGAGATTGCAGGGCTTCTAATTGCCCTCAACGTGCTTACTAAAAAGGAAACCTAAATGGCTGACCAAAACGCAAATGATGCAATAAAGGACGTTATTGCAATTAAGCCTAATGGACAGCGAGAGGCTGGCAACATTGACCTTACTAATCGGCCTGTAGTAAAAAATCCAAATGGATCAATAAGCACTGTGCGCTCCATCAGCATTGGAACAGACAGGGGTGAAACTGTAATTCCCACGGTAAGCGAAGATGGACGAGTAATGACAAACGCTGAAGCCGCAGCGCAGTATAAGAAAGCTGGAAAACACCTTGGAGTTTTCGACACACCAGAGAACGCTACTACATACGCAGAGGCATTGCACACAGACCAAGAGAAAAGATACGCACCGCAGCCAGAGCAATACAGCGTCCGTCCGATTGAATATGGGCCTCCAAGCAAGCCCAACTCCGTTAAACAAGCCGCGCCATCGCTGGAGCGTGAGCCATATGCGTCAGAGATGGAGTTCTTTTATAAAAATCCCGGAACAGCCGGAATGGCTA
>Ga0209353_10001911_pt1 | contig 11630 bp, 11 predicted proteins | sample LauGreSpBDMM15SD_2_FD_187561 | JGI IMG/M metagenome (GOLD analysis project Ga0209353, IMG submission 187561) | Freshwater lake microbial communities from Lake Michigan, USA - Sp13.BD.MM15.SD (SPAdes) (version 2) | ecosystem: Environmental > Aquatic > Freshwater > Lake | place: Lake Michigan...
TAAGACTAATTAACTTTTTAACCTTGTGTAACGCCCCTTGGGCCGCGATCATCTTCAACGCCGCCTGCTATGTTTAAAGCAGCGCGAGCACCGTAGTCGCCTCGGTCGACATCTTTTGCCGCTGCCTTAACAGCTTTGTTTGGATTCTTAATGTGTTTTAGTGGATCAAACTTTTTACCTTTGGCTTCTGATAAACGTCTACGTAGTTCTTCTTTGATACTGGCACGTAGTTGTTCTTTGCTTTCATAGGCACCTGCTGCCATTGGATTATCTCCGCGATATGGCTTACCGCTGAAACTTTTCTTTGGTCTGTTTAGATCGTTGCCGTCCGGAATAGCAGCATCCATGCCGTGATATTCTTGACCAGATGCACCTTCAGGGGCATTGGCAAATGCTTCTTCTTTGTCTTTCTTGCTGTCTTTCTTGCCGTCGTCTTTTTCTATGTCATGATCGTCCATGTCATGATCGCCATCGCCATCGTTGTCGCCCATAGATTTTTGTATTTTGTCAATACCTTTGTCGTCGCGGTCTAAGTCACCCATCGGAGGCATGTTGTCTCCATCCATGTCGCTTGGACCACCTATGTTGTCTGCATCGGGCTCACTGTGTGGCCCGTCTTTGTCTAGATCAGGCAACATTTTTAACGGGCCTGCATCTAGGTTACCTAGATCGCCGATACCAGACATAGGAGGCTTGATGCTCATGATGCTTGGTTCGGCACTCATTGGAGGCATACTCATCGGAGCTGGCTGGTTAATCATGTCTGGATTGACTTTGGTCATCAACTTCATTAATTCAGCGATGTTGTCCATACCCTGCGCATTGAGATTCACACTCATGCTTGGGGGAGGTTCATCGGGCTTACTAGGTATACTCGGTGGGGGCATGCCCATTGGATCGCCACAAGCCTCAACTGCCGCGACAGGAGCATCCAGCTCACGCATTTTAGACATCAATTCATTGAAATTCATATTAACTCCCTAAGGCGCTTTTTACGCCGGTCTTATCAATTTTGGCCTTGGGCAGTTTATATTCTGTCTGACCGTTGTCTTTCTTTTGTTGTTTAGCAACTTTGCTTAAATCTTTCAAAAAACTCTTGTTAAAGTCGTCGCCAAAGAAATCTTTGTGCTTGACATTGGTGCCTTCTTTATACTGACTGTCAGTTAACAATCCGTCAGTATTTAAAATTTCTGTTTCCGCAGTTTCAGACGATTCATCGCTGCCCCGTACTCTAAAACTGCCTTCACCAAGCCCCAATGCTTTGACATCTACAGCAATTTCTGGAGAAGTGATGGGATATTCACAAGCAACTTCAAAAACGTGAACTTCACAATTTTTCATAGTTGGGAAATCCATAGGAACTGCTTGAATTGGAGTGGTGCTGATTTTTTCCATTTTCATAACTTTGCATCTTTCTAGAGATGTTTTTAGGTTAGATTGGAAATCACCGGGCAGATCACCTGCAACTTTAATTTTAAAATTATATGATTTTTTGCCTTCGGCAAGATATTCTTTGAAAGTTTTCATACTAGTATTTATGCTTTTCCGCCCAGTTTCTTGATCAGCTCATTGCGGTCAGTAATCACATATCCTTGCCCGTTAATAACATCATTTGGGTCTTCGTTGTTATCTTTGTCAATCTTGTACTTTTTCATCTGCAGGTCAATAGCCTTGAGCTTTTTCTCAATTTTGTTAGACTTAGCAGTGATTGCGTGTCCTAACATTGAACTGGCTACTTCAAAAATACGACTGCTATATCTAACTTCTACATTCATGCCTAGATCCATTAGATCGTCATAGGCCTGTTCAGCTTTTGATGCTAGATTATCCAGCTCGTGATCATTAAGTTCGTCCAACTCTTTTACCTGTGGTAAACTGCGAGTGATTTCAGCCACTGCTTTGTAGCTGTCGTCTAGGCTACGGACTTCTGTATGATCTATTTTTGGTTCAACAGCCACTGGTTCTTTGGCTGGCTTAGAGTCTTCTAGATTAAACAGTTCTTCAAGTTTTTTCGTCATACATTACTTATCTGCGTTTTGAACCTTGATGGAAAATATCATTTTCGTTGACTATGCGGAACTTGACACCTTGCTGTTTGCACCAAGCTGCCGCAGCTTCCCATTTGGCCATATTCTTAACATACTGCTGTTGATTGTATTGACTCTTGCCCACTTGTTCTATAAAGGTCTGGCTGGCTGGCTTGACTTCCACAACCTCTGCATGTTTCTTACCGTCTTTGTCTACATAGGTGATAAAAAAATCAGGAACATATATTGTATACTTGCCTGTTAGCGGATCTCTGTAGGGAATCTGTATGCTTTCGCTGGCCCATTTTTCAACACCCGGATGTTCGTCCAGCATCTTCATGAAAATAAATTCCCACGAACTGCGAGCCAATGGTGTTTTTTTGCCTACATACTTGTCGACATTTTTCATTTCAAACCGACCTTGGGCAAACTTTGGCATTAGGCGAAAATATTTCTAGTTTGATTTTGCTTTTCTATTAGGTCAGTGCGATAACCTAGTGAACTGGTGGCATTTCTATTGTTGTTCAATATCTCTGCTACCAGCGCACTGATTTGAACCCCATTGAAATTCTTGAGAGTGTCAATGATCTTGAACACTGGCACGGCGTCAAGTTTGGCCTGATTCAGTAAAACCTGCGCTGTGATTATGGCCGCATCGTTTTCAAATCCACGACTTTGAAAAAAAGCAATGGCAGCTCCTACTTCGTTGGCTCCGAACTCTAAGGGTCTTTCGCCATATCGATCAAAAAATAACTTTGTGCCGGCGGCACTATCTTGTTGAAGCGGGGTTGATAAATTTGACATTAGACTCCGCTCCCGGGTATCATTGATCGTTGTGTTGCTTGAGTATCACTGTTGCCCCCGTTGTTTCTTGGAAACACTGATCCCAAGGTTCCGCCTACAGTATTAATAATGCCTCCAATGGCAGCAGGGCTGCTCAACAAACCTATTGCTTCTGCTCGCAGGCTTGACTTGGATAGTTTTCCAATATTCTTTGCAGTATTCACTGCGGCAATGGCTGTGCCAAGGAATCCGCCAACGCTACCAAACGCTGATCCGCCAGCAACATCTCCAAATATACTTTCCAGTCCGTCTAGCACTCCGCCTTCGCCTAACAAGTTTCCTACGCCGCCACCTGCCACAGTCAACGGACTTGGTACATTGTCGTAATATAAATTTGCAAATCCCTTGGGAGTATTTCTTGCAACATTTCCGGAACTGTACACCACAGATTCGTATTCTATATTCATTGTGGTTTCATTGAATTCATTTGCACTATATCCAGCATCACCGTGTTGCCAACTTGTGATTTTGGGATTGATCAATGTATAACCTAGAAATCTACGACGACTCATGGTGTATATGGTGATAGACTTAAAAAAGTCCTGGCTTTTTCCCTGCTTGTCAAGACCGTATCTATAGCCTTCGAATGTGGTTCCGGTGGCTTGTAAGTTGGTTTTAGAAAATGCTGCTTCAGGATTGAATCGATCCTGCACATAGGTTCCCATGTATAATGCCCACAATGCATTGATTACACCTGCACTATCGTCATGAAATTTCATGCCTATGCCTTCATAGGTGAAATTTTTATAGATTATGTGCTTTCTATTATATTGATTTTTAGTAACTGTTTCAAATTTGTATTTGGGAAGGTCGGTGCTTTTGATAAGATAACCAATTTCATCTGCATGAGTGTTATTGAATACCGGCGAAGTTAATATGTTTTTTTCAATTTCAAATCTAACATAAAACATAAACTTGCTACGAGGCATGAGCCGATAGCCGTTTTCAACAAACAACCTACTGGCATGACGGAAATCCGCAAGGCCACCTTTGGGTGTGAGTAGACCTTCTCCTACACCTTTTAAAAATCGAGTGAATACATTTGCCATATAATTATTTAGTCACAAAAAAACCCGGATCGTAATCCGGGTTTTTAATAGTAAGACCTATTAGCGGCCTGTTATAGTTGTTCCTAAAGTTCTTCCAACAATTGCACCGATACCTCGTGCTGTGCCTGTACCGTTAGCACCTGCAAATTGCACAGCATTATCATACTTGATAGTAAGAGCCACTGTCATTGGTTCATTGGAGCCATAGTTGGCTTCACCATAGTTGACTTCTGACACATAGCAACCATATGTTTCCCATTTTTCAAGGACGTTTGGTTCAAAACTACCATTGCCGCCATCTAACATCTCAATCTGCATGGTAAATTTGTAATCAATACCTGAACGAGCACTGGCCTGTTCCATGAAGTCAAACTGTTTCTGTACTTGTTGACCAACAATTTTCTGAACTTGTCCGTTGGCGTCATCACGTAGATTTAACGTAATATCGCCCCAACTTGGTTTACCGGCTAGTTTGACTTTTGAATTATAGACTTCAATAGTCATTTCTTCAAATGTTACAGTTGGTCTAGTTACATCACTAACCTGTTTTGTTAGTTCAGTACTGGCCTCAACACCAAATCCTATCAATATCACCCGAAAGCGATATTTTAGTTTTGGCATCAGCAAAGCTGTGCCGCTGTTGGCTCCTGAAGTAGGAACCGAAATTCTATTTAGAGATGTTAGTGCCATTTTTAAATTTCTCCTGTGTTCTTGATACGCAATGGAATATAGATAAATTCAATCGCTTTGACTGGCTCAATCGCTATGTCAACATACAACTCATTGCGATCAATTCTACTTGGTGTATTGTTTGATTCATCGCAGACCACGGCAAAATCATACAGTGCTCGTAAGCCTACCAACTCGATCAACAGACTCTCAACAGCCCCTTTGATTTCATCTCTGGTAACCTTGTCATTGGGTTCAAAGATATAAGGGCGAGCAAGTTTGTTTAGTTGACTGCGTAGATAAACTACAAGACGTGATACATTGATACGATCCAATGCACTTGCGTTTCTTGCGCGAGTCTTCTGACCGTAGGCCACAAGTCCAACACCAACAAAGAATGGAATTGGATTTACTTTGAGATCATACAGTGTGTCACGTTGACCTTCGTTCAGCGCCACTGACTGGAATTCTCCTGTGTCTGCATCAATGTATCCCACTGCTGTAGCATTAGTAATTCCGCCGCGGCGTGTGCCTGCTGGTGCAAACCATGGATAACTAACTTGATCGCTTAGAGCAATTGTACGCAACATCATGTGTGATGCTGGAACAACTGCGTTAGCACCGCCTAAGTCAGTGGTAAATCCATTGGGATAATACACAGCTGAGTATTCGTCGTAGCTGACAATGCCTGTATCATTGTTGTCTAGTGCGCCATTGGCATTGGTGCCCCAAGCTGTGAGGCTGGTTGCATCTGCCGGCAAACGCAGTGGAGTGTCAGCCACTACAAATGCTGTGACTCCACGATCTAGGTTCAAGTTGATCAAATTGCTGTAGGCTTCTGGATATCCTGGGCAAGCAATTAGATTGAAGTTTCTACGTTCTTCATCTCTAGCTTCTGAACTAGTGTCAATTGCAGATTTGAGTTTTTGCACAACTAGACTGCGTTGTGCTTTGCGACCAAAGCTGCCTGAACCGTCTTCATTGTTTGGTGACGCTGTAACCCAACGATCTGTGGCGTAGGCGCTTTGACCATCACCAGTAACTGGACCTGCTCCGGCATCATTATACAAAGCTTCGTAACGCACGTTGTTGGCTGCTGTGTCAATGTAGTTGTTGTTGTATCTTTTGACATTGCCGCCACTTCTACGCAAGTTCCACAGCAACATGCCTTTTGGATATAGGCTTGGATCTGGACAGTCAAAATCTACAAAGTTGCTTAACAACAGATCTTTGATAGTGGCTGCTGTGTTGCCTGAAGCGCCACTTGATCCGTATCGAGCATCTGCAAACAAGATACCGTCTTCTGTGGTCTGATCAGTTTTGTCAACCAGTACAAATTCTAAGGCCAATCCATCATAACGATAGATAGTTGGGAAGTTTTCTAGATCGGCTGTGCTGATCCACAAGTCACCATTTTTAAGTGGTGTTCCGTCACTTTGAACTGTTGGCTCGCTGGCAGCCACAATTGGACCGTTTGGATCTGTCTTGTCAGCTGCTGCTGTTGCGAAGTATGGGCTGTTTCCTACTGCGGCGGTGGCTCCGTGTTTATATCCAACCCAGATATCACCGTTGTGTACCATGATATCTATTTCATCAAATACTGGAGTGTACCATAGTTGTCCGTCTTGTGCTTCGGCCAACGGAGCAGTGGCTGACGCAGCAAAATCGTCTGCGGCCAACGGAATCCAATTCGTTGCAACAAAAGTTTCTGCAGCACCGGAGCCTGGTGTGTATAGATTCTGTGTGCCATTACCTGTGTCGATGTTATAGGCAGTGAATATATCAGTTATTGGTGCACCTGCGCCATTTGTGAAACGTATGTCACCGCCTTCTTTGTGAATAATTTGCACTTCATTGTCTGCGGTCACAGAAGCTTCAACAGTGGTGCTGCCTACAGAATTTATTGCTGTGGCCATTAATTCTGCATCGCCTACTGTGCCTAGAGCAGTAAAGCTCACTGAGGTAGCAGTATCCAATGTCAAATTACCTTTGCTGGATGCTTTGAATGTGAATGTGTTTACTCCTACACCAAATGTGCCAGCGATCACAGCATTGGATGTCACCACGGTGTTGCCTGTGGTTGCTCTTTTGAAAATTCTAAATGACGCAGTTTCTGGTGACGTGTCATAATTGCTGTTTTCATCGCTGTTGCTTTGAACAAACAAATTCTCTGTTGCGATACCTTGTCCGCCACCACTGCGATCTAGATAATACAAGGCAGCGTGTGTGCTTGAATAGACAGGAGCAGAATATGTTACCCAAGTCTTGGTAGCTGAATTCCATTGTTTGACAATGTATCTTGCTCCAAAGTTGGGTTCAGTGGTCTTGATCCACACACTGCCTGTTGGACGTGGTTTAGTGTTTGTTGATTTCCACTCTGGTACACTAGTGTGCGGTGTCTGTTGTATTGCTGGTCCGTAAAACACACCAGTGCTAATACCCAACTGTCCAAGTGCTATGACAGAATTTGTACCGCCGCCAGTAATAGTGATAGCGTTTGCTAGAGCAGAGTCGCCATCTGTTTCAGTAGCGCCATCTGTGTACAAATACAATCTGCTGTTCAGTTCCACTGCTCTTACGCCAGTGACCAGGCCGCCGACTCCACCGTTAAAATAGCTCACAAAGGCTGAGAGCGAAGCACCACCAGGCATTGTCAACAGTGTGCCATTGATGGAAAAAGTATTGCTTGCTGTGACTGTGGTCACTGTGCTGGATCCCGACACTGTGGGATGACTTCCTGCCCAATCTTGGCTGCCAACTTCTACCCAATGATCGCCACCTAGCAGAGCTTGATTGCGTTTGTAATAAATTTTAATTGCTTCTTTAGCAAGGCTAAATCCTGCGTCACCTGTGTCGCCTATGGTCTGTGCCACTACAGCATAGTCGCCAACAGCGCCTACAGAATCCTTTGGAGCATTTGTGCCTGAATTTATTTTTGCACTGTCATCATCAGTGAGTACTAGAGGAATTTTCAGTGCAAACTTTTGACCGCCTGTGGTCGTTGCAGCAGCTGAATTCCATTCTTGAATACCATATGATGTTGCTCTAGTATCAAACCACCACTGTCCGTCAACTGGTTCTGCTCCGGGAGCGGAAGTTTGACCTTGCAGTTCATCAAGGTCAACATCTGCACGTACTATAAATGCAGAATTTGAAACGCCTAAAAAGCTGTATGCTGCTAGTAGTCCGTATTCGTTTCTTTCGCCACCATGTATAGGGCTTGAAGAAGCTGTCTTTTCAAAGAACGGTACACCATATGTGTCGACCAATTCTCTTTGGCTGGTAATTTTAAATACCTTGCCAGCATTTGCCTGCGTGGTGCCAGCAGCAGTGCCTGTGCCTGCTGCATTAGATTTACTTTCTGCGGTAGCTATAACGATAAGAGGAGTTGTACCAGGTTCTGCTGGTGTATAAAAACTCTCGTCGATTACCGTAACTTGTACGCCTGGTGATATTAGTGCCATCCCATTTTCTCCTGGTAATAGTTTGCTCAATGTATTTAGCGGCTACAACTAAAATTGGCTTGTTATACCGCTACAAAAAGGGGAAGAAAAGGCTTAAATAAAAATATGAGACCACTTTGTAAGTGCGGACAACGCCCCAGAGCAGTAAACTATAAGAAAAACGGAAAAATCTATTACCGATCTTGTTGTGAAATCTGCTTGGCTAACGGTATGTATCACGGAATCCCTCGATGGTCTAGGGCTGGATACAAGATTAAGAACCAATGCGATAAATGCGGATTCAAATCAATACATGCAGAAGTTTTTAGAGTGTTCCATGTTGATGCTGATTTAGATAACTGCCGTCATAGCAATCTAAAAACAGTATGCGCTAATTGCATTAGTGTATTAAGCAAAGACGGCATTATCTGGCGGCAAGGCGATCTTGTTGCCGATTACTAGGCCTTCTGATCTATTGTATAGTTCGTCTATAGATCCATTGTTGTCGAGAATCGCGTCAAATTCACAGCCGATCCATGCCCACTCGCTAGCATGAATTTTTTTCATCTTCATGTTGTTTAATCCCATATTGCTGCCACTATTGGCCAACACAGCATCATCATACCATTCTGGTAGATCACCACGTTGCACCCAATAGATCTTGCCACCTGCATTTTTTATGGCCTGTATTTCGTTGGGGAAACGACAATCTGAAATAACTACATGGTCTCGTGAATTGCGAATTTTATTTTCTAATGACGCAATCCAGATATCGTCATGGAAGGCTTTGCGGCAAACTTCAGTGCCCCAGTATTGTAGAACCCATCTAGGAGTCAATGTGGGCATGTCTAAACGTTCTGCCCACCAAGGATCCACTTGCTCACGCCATTCCCGGGCTTGTTTTGTGCGGCCTTCCAGCATGGTACGATCCCAACCGAACACTGCGGCAACAGCGTCTTTGAGTGTGGATGCAAAACTCTCTCGTCTAAATTCGTGAAAGTTGACTAGATAGTCAGCCACTGTGTCCTTGCCTGAACCGATAAACCCGCATATACCTATAATCATAAATGTCTCCTATTAGAAACATTATACTATAAATTTACCGTAAGGTCAAACTTTTTTAACCAATTATAAATGTATAACCAAATCCACCCGAGACCAACATTTCTAATTCTTTAGTTAGTCGCTCTAGATCAGCAGTGGCTTCTGATTTCATGGCAGCTCCATTGAGACTGGACCCACCGCCTGGTCCTGCTATCTGCGCAAACTTTTCACGTGCCTGGCCCAGCATCATTTTGCAGTTAGCCAAGGTATAGTCCTTGATCCATTGGCCTGAATAGGTGTCTTCGATTATGGCAAAATCAGGTTTGGTATTGTATACCTGTATCATGACTTCTTCAAAACCACGAGGACGTTGTAGTATGGTCAGCTTGCGACTCTGTGGATGCCAATTGAAACCAATAAAGGATCCAAACATCTTACCTACTAGTTCTTGATATTGGCTGAACAATTCATAGGTCAACAGCCCGCCCATGTTGGTTGATGATAACAAATAGGTGTTGGTATAGGCCATGTTGAATGGCTCAAATACTGTGCCGCCTGAGCCGTTGCCACTTCTTGAACCAATGCTTCTGCGGAAGATTTGTCGTACCTGCTGTACTTCTTTGGGCAAGATATAGTCGTTGGTGTCTTTTTCAAGAGTCAAAAACATATAGCTTTCTTCCACGGCATTGTCTGAACGTTGGCGGAAAACGCCTAGACTGCGGTTCAATGCAGTTTCGTAGTGTATAGGGTCTAGTTCTACGTCTATCATGCCTTCGCCCAGCATGGTTCTACAGTAGTCAAAAACACTCTGTTTGGATTGATCAATTTGGCTCATACTGTTATTTATAAATATATGACTATGCCAAGACTCTCACTATATCGGCCCGAAAAAGGCAACGACTATAAATTTATAGATAAAACTGCCTGGGAAATGTTCCAAGTGGGCGGCACCGACGTGCTGGTTCACAAGTACATTGGCCCTGGAAGCAGTACAGAAGCCACTCCTACCACACCCAATTATGTGGGTAACAGTGTTAGCAACATACAGGATCTGCTATTTTTAGAAAATAGAGATCGTAAATACGACACTGACATTTACCAATTGCGAGGGGTATATAGTCTGCAGGACATAGATTTCAACCTCAGCCAATTTGGTTTATTCCTACAAAATGACACAATTTTTATCACATTTCATATCAATGACACAGTGGAAAAACTAGGTAGAAAAATAATATCTGGCGATGTTATAGAACTTCCGCATCTCAAAGATGAATATGCACTCAATGATTTTCAATTTGCCCTGAAGCGTTTTTTTGTGGTAGAAGAAGTCAGCAGAGCTGCTGAAGGATTTTCAGTAACGTGGTACCCGCATCTATATCGTGCAAAATGCAAACCTCTAGTAGACAGCCAGGAATTCAAAGAAATTCTAGACGGAGCAGCTGGAGAAGGCAGCGATCAATCACTGCGTGATATCATGAGCACCTATGAAAAGGAAATGCAAATCACTCAGGCAGTGTTGAATCAAGCAGAAAGTGATGCGCCCAAGAGTGGCTACGATACCACTCGCCATTACATGATTCAGAAAGATGCCAATGGCAGAGTAGAATTAGTTGATGCATCATTGACCACGTCATTGGCCAGTTTCCAAACACAGGCCACCGATGCTGAAGGCAATCTATTGTTTGACCAAAACAACGATCCAATATATGTTGGCAACACAGCCAGTACCATATACCAAAGTCCGGAATATAATGGACCTATGATCGGTGACGGAGATGGTATACCTCCTAACGGCGCACCATTTTCAGCTGGCATTAGTTTTCCTCTGCAGCCAAGTATCGGTCAATTTTGTCTACGCAATGATTTTTTACCTAAACGTCTGTTTCGATACAACGGCTCACGCTGGGTAAAAGTAGAAGATGTCACTAGAATGACCATGAGCAACATGGGTGCCGAAGATGTGGCAGCAGGTGGATCTCCTAATGATGTGTTCCTTGACAAGGATATACGACTCACACACAAAACCACTTTTATCAATAACAATGCAGAGTCTGTGTTGAATGGTAAAACAATCAAACAAAAACAAAGCCTCAGCAAGGCTCTTAGACCCAAGGCGGATGAGTAATGGACTATTTTTACGACGGTCAGGTAAGACGATATGTCACACAATTTATGCGAATCTTTATTGGATTTAAATACAAAACTGGTGATGACACTCTGCGCCATGTTCCTGTGATGTATGGCGATCTTACTAGACAAGTGGCCAGTATAATCAAAGACAACAGTGAAAACAAGATGGGTACAGTGCCAAAAATTGCCTGTTATATTTCAGGACTTGAGCTGGACACTTCTAGACTGGCCGATGCCAGTTTTGTCAGCAAGCTCAACATCAGTGAACGTGCCTATGACAATGCCGACGGTGAAATCAACTATAAAAATTATCAAGGAGCAGGATACACAGTGGAAAGACTGATGCCTACTCCTTTCAAGCTGTCAATGAAAGCTGATATATGGACTTCAAACACTGATCAAAAACTACAACTAATGGAACAGAT
>Ga0209353_10001913_pt1 | contig 11630 bp, 18 predicted proteins | sample LauGreSpBDMM15SD_2_FD_187561 | JGI IMG/M metagenome (GOLD analysis project Ga0209353, IMG submission 187561) | Freshwater lake microbial communities from Lake Michigan, USA - Sp13.BD.MM15.SD (SPAdes) (version 2) | ecosystem: Environmental > Aquatic > Freshwater > Lake | place: Lake Michigan...
CACTGGTTAATTGCAGTAGCAATAAACACACTGCTCCCATTAGGATGCCGCACCTGGAGATTTTCTGCCCTGCATCTCCAGCGGGCATTGGCGATCCTATTGGATGTGTCAAGTGCATGAACATAATCGCAGGTCAGACGGCAAGTGAAGCCTGGCCATCTTAAATTGCAATCTCATTGATCATCTTTATCCCCAGGCATCCACAACCTGTGCATTCCATTAGATGCAATCCAGGGGGCAGTGTTTTAATTACATCAGGTTTTAATTGCCACACCGTTTTCATTTTCTTAGCATCTGATCCCTGGTGTTTTGCATAATTTAAACAAATGCTGCAATCAAATTGATGGGGCATATTGGCTCCGCATTAGGGTTTCAATTGGATGCAAATTAATCTGACTGACCCACCATGCATCATCCTTGGAATGGCGATATTTGGGGCGTTTTGCCGCTGATATAGGAATCCAACCAATGACCCGCATATTTGGTGCCATGCCAACGACCAGCACCGCAATATCTGAATCCCGATCCTTGGGATGCACAATCAAGGTGCCACCCAACCAGGCAGTCCAGCGCACCTCAATATCAGCCCCAACATCAGCAATTGATTTAAAAGTGTTGCAGGTCGGTTTAAAATCGTCAAATCCAAGTGCCTTGGCAACTGCAATTTCAGCCGCCACTGCACCGCTATTTGCCATCACATTTCCAAAATAATTTGTGTCGGTTGATATTTTGTAAGAGTTTTCATAACCCTTTCGCCTGGATGTTTCAACCCTTTCCAGGCCAACCCTGGCAGACACAATTTCATCCGCCTGGGTTAATGTCACCATGATCATTGCTGCCTGCGGTTTCGCAAATAGCACCTGCGACAAAGCACCAATTCATCATCAATGATCCGCACCGTTTCCTGGATTGGATATGGCACAAAACATGAATCACAAACTGATGCCGCTTTATCGCCTAATATCTCACCATTTTCGGTGATATGGATTGATTGGCCATTGCGTGAAATTGATATCCCGCCCATTTTAATTCCAAATTGGCTTGCATGGGCTGACCTTCGCACCACAAACAAATCCTGAATATGATTTGCCAGTTTTTGAATTTACGCCCATTTTTGAAATCATAAACCCATGATCACATTGCGGTGATTGGGCTGGTTGGGTATTGGTAGCAATTTGATCCAAGGTTTGTTCAACCGCAACTGCCATGGCAATTGGCTCACCTGGTTGGGGATGTGCGGATGTCGCAGTGACCCGCTGCATTTCCTCAAATGATGCTCTAGGCACACCCTCAGAAAACTTGCTAAAATCCCCAGTGGCTAATGCTCTACCAATTCCTGATGTAATTGCGTTTTCCGCTGGAAACCGATTGCTAGATGTCCTAATTTCCTCAGCAAAATCAGTTGCAAATGGCAGTGGGTCGCTAATCTCTTTGTAAATATCACATTGGGCAATGTAGCGAGTGCCATCTTGGTAAATTAATTGAGTGTTGATTCGCCCATTTGGGTATTTAACCCAAAATTGCTCAATTCTTTCAGCCACGGTGGAATAATTATCGAGTGGCATTGGTAATCCTCTGAACAACATCCCTGGTTACCGCAATACCCCTGGCAAAACCCCTGCGGCTGCCTTGGGTGTCACCCCTTTTAAACCCTAGTTTAAAGCCCATCAGTAGGCCAATAGATGCCCCTGATAAGCCAACCAAGGCAATTATCATGCTTTGATTCATTTGTTTGCTCCCGATCATAACCCCCGCCCGAATAGCAGGTTGAAATCAGTATGACATCCAGGTCTGACATGTGGCAATGACCAACACGCCCAATGGCCTATTTACGCAATTTTGGTTTTTGTGGCTTACGCTCATTTTTGGCCAGGATTAACAAAATTTGATCCACCCTGTTACTCAAAACCCTTAATTCATCCCGAAGGGATTTTCCACTATTGGGAAGTAATTCAATCAAAATTGATTTGGTCACTACTTTCATGCATGAATAGATTGCAGCCACCAATGCAATTGCGCACCCGATAACTGCAACCCATTCATTTGGTGTCATTATTTACTGCCCACCCCAAAATTTGCATCATTTGGATTTAAATAGCGAATTAACACTGGCACTACGGCAGCCAAGCCACCCATTGCCATTGCTTTAACATCCCCGCCTGACATATAAACTGCCAATGCCGCTGCAATATAACTACGCAACCAACTGGCAACCATCAGTTTTAATTTATCCATTACTTACCTTTCCCTAGGTTTAACTTTTCAATCAATTCAGCGCATTTGGCTTCATTGAATGAAATCTCAAAATGCATTTCATCCTTGCGGTTTTTGTAATCCCCACCCCAGGTCAGCCCATATTTTTTGGCCAGTGCTTGAATCATGACGGTTTGCATGACCGTAAATGTGCCAGCATGACCCAGGGGATGCTTTGCCGCATTCAAATCAATTGCAGTGCCTGATGAATGATTGCTTAATTTGTCTGATGTTCCCCTAATGTTGCGGTAGCAATAACCCCAATCATCTAATGCGCCTTGATCTATTGGCTCAACATGTTGATGAAATTCGGCTGCAAATGTGACCAGCAATGGTGCAACCTTTTCTGCACACCGCAATTTAATTTTGGTGCCAGGCACGGCAAATGACTTGATGCCAATTGCCGCTTGATCCTGGGATGCTGGCCAACCATTTTGACTAATCAATTTAATCTCCACAATCCCTCAAGATTATGCTAAGAGTAATTTAGCCTCATCAGCAGTTATGCCTAAACGCTCAAGTAACTCAACCTTAGCCTGAGCCTTTGCTTCGGCTTCGGCTTGCTCTTTTGCAACAAATTCTTGAAATTTTTGATGCACAAGATATTCCTCATCATTCATTTCTCTATCAATAAACTCATCTGCTGTTGTATAAATTCTTACCATTGGTTTTGCCATTTTAATTGACTCCGTAAATGTAGGCTGTTCCTGTTGAATAGGTTCCGCTGTCTAAAACAAATTGCAATGTTGTAATTGCCGCACCTGTTTTAATATTGCCTAATGATGTCATACCGAACATTTTTGTTCCAGTTCCTTCATAGCATAAAGATTGTGCCGAAATAAATACTGATGAGGTGCTTGCTGGATCCATTATTGTGATGATTGCATTTAATTTCTTATTAACATCAGAACTGCTAAATGCGCCACCAATGATTTGTCCGTATTGATAATTAAGTGATGAACCTGAAACATTTGTGGCATCCTGCATTGCAATAGTTTGCAGGTTGTAATCACCAGTCGCAATGCTATTGGGTTTCAATCTCATACCTGGACTGCCACTTGCGCTTACTTCTTGTAAAAAAACAAGGATTTGTTTATATGAACTGCTAAATGATGATGATGTTGTTGAACTACCACTTAATGTAAGAGTTTGTAATAAAGTCATACCGCCACTAGCAACGGCAGCAAACTTTAATCCTGTTGCCTCTGAACTATCCGCTGTCAAGACTTGTCCGTTTGTGCCAACTGCTAGGCGGCTGAATGCATCGGCACCAGTGCCAACAATTAAATCACCCTTGGCATCAATTGCAGTTGCCATTGAATTTGTGACTGTCACATCACCTGATGTGCCACCGCCTGAAATTCCAGTTCCAGCGGTCACCCCAGTAATATCACCTGGGGCTGCACTAATCCAGGTAAAATCCAAATCAGTGGCTGATGTTTTGCTTAATATTTGACCAGTTGTGCCACCTAATAAATCAACAAAATCCGTATCCACGGCCTGACCAAAAACCTCAAAATCGGCTGGTAAGTCAGTGACTAAATCTGTTGGCTCAGGCATTTGCCATCCAAAATTGCTGGTTGGATTACTCATATTTTTCCTCTCACGCCACTATTGTGGCATTTTGCCAATCTAATATTGGCGAAATTGTATTCCACATTTCAACCCCAGGCACATCATCCCACGCCATTGATTGGATTGAATATGCAAGTGGTGAAAATAAGGGTGTCACTGAAACCTGGTTGTAAGCCGCCCTAAATGTCCAGCCCTCAACAAATCCTGCAAATGAGCCTGAATTCATGTTTAGTGGTAAGTCTGAAATGAACACTGGCATTCCCATAAAAATATTCAATAAAGCATCACGGTCAGCATCAGTGATTTCAGGGTTGGTCAATTCATAGGTAATGGCACTGAAAATTGGTTGCGGGTTGGCTCTTAGGGCAATGTAAAAATCCGCCTGATCCTGAGCATCCGCTGAATGTTTGATTGTCGTAGTGATAATTTGTGCCAGGGTGCCATAAGTAGCAATTGATGCAGGATCAGATTCTGAAACCTCGCTGGTGGAATTTTGGCCAAATTTGATTGTCACTGCATTGCGAACATCTCCAGCCCTGGTTTGAATGCTGATGGTGTTGGCCAATGCTTCATTTGCAGTTAAATCCACATAACCATTCACTGACAAATAGGTTGTGCGGTGGGTTGAATCTGCATATCCAATCAAGCCATTTGCATCCTCATAAATGTATCCAAGCCCTGATGTTGCCAGGGCAGCCACCAATGAATAAACATCAGTGCGACTTGATGAGCGTTGCGCCAATTCATAATTGCCAGGCTGATCAATTTCACCCAATCCAGTATTTTGGGCATTTTGCCATTGCTCAGTTGGATCATAGGCAGCCCAGGTTTCAGCGGCAGGCACCGCATTCCATTGAGCAAATAAGACACCGCTCAAAATTGTGTAAATTTGGTCACCATCAAAATCTTGACTTAAAACACCATTGGTCAAATATTTTGGCAACCTGGCCAATGCACCCAATGCAATAATTGTTATTTTTTGTGAATAACCAATCCCGCCTGCATCTGCAATTTGGACTTTAACATCAACAATTGATCCACCAAATATGGGCACAAATGTTGCAGTTGAATCTTGCAATTGCACACTGATTGATTGATTGATTTCAGCGGTAATGGGCGATTGATCCAGGTTGATCAATTCAATGTTTATGTATCCCGCCTGTGCCTGCTCATAAATATTTGTGCGACCACTGGTAATAGTCAAATTGCTTAAAATTGCATTTGTGTAATCAACTCCATTGATTTCAACCTGCCAAACTGGATTCCAAATGCTCATTGAATACCAGCCAACAATCCAGCGCCCCTAGTGCCACGATAAAATGAATTGTTCAAGGTATCTACTAAAACCCTGGCCGTGGCTTCAGGATCACCCGCTACACCAATATTTACTGTAATGGGTGTGGTCGCCGCTTGATTTTTGAAAAATGCATCTGCCTGAGCGGTTAATCTGTCACTAAATGACTGCATAATTGCCTTAGATTGTTGCACGGTTGCTGGAATACTCAAATCGGCTGAAATTTGTTGTGATGAAAATAATTGTTGGGGATTGATAACATTTCCAATTGGTGTAATTTTGCCAGCGGTGCCAGCGGCTCCACCCGATACTGGACTGAAATCTGATGTGATTGTTGGTGTTGGAATGGTTGTTGAAGTATTTGATCCAGCCATTGGATTGCCTTGATTGTATGTGAAATTTGATGATGGCTGACCAATTTTGTTCAAATAACCAATGTCTGATCCAGGTTTGATCAAATTAATTCCCCTGATTACCAAATTGATTGAATCTATTATGAAATTGATTATTGGAGTGATTGCTCCCAATATTGTGCCAAATGCACTAATTATTGCTGATGCAACCTTGGCACCAACATCAATTAAAAATCCAAATATTGTTTTCAATGCTGGTAAAACATAAGTTTGAAGCAAATCAAGAAATTCCTGAAAATTCTCCTTGTTGTTATCAATTGCAGTTTTAACCACATTCCAAGCATCTTTAAATTTGTTAATAATTGGCACACCATACTCAAAAACATATCCAATCAACCGTTCAATAATCGGCAACAATCTTTCACCTATGGCTTCTTTACCTTCATCAAATGCCTGCTTCAAACGATCAATCCTGCCTTGAAATGTTTCAGCATTTTTTGCTGCGGCTCCACCGTATAAATTACTTAATGCAATTTGTGTTTGTGTAAAATCCATTGCTTTTAAATCCGCTGCCGATAAACCAATTCCTAATTTGCCCAATTTTGCATCCTGGCCTTCATAGGCTTTTGCCAGGGCTTCGGTGACGGTTGCCAAATCTTTTCCACTGCCCTTTGAAACATCCAATGCCAAATTTAATAATTTTTGGGATGACCCAACATCCTTGGTGCTAAGTGATAACCGTTGCATTGATGCTCGCAAATCTGTATCACTCACACCAGTTGCTAATTGCATTTTTGAAATATAATCCTCAGTTGCTTTAATTTGCGCATCAGTTGCACCCGTTGCATTTTTTAATGCGCTTGCCAATCTTAATTGAGCGGCTTCATCCTCAATGGCGGATTTAACCCCATCAATTCCAATTTTGATTGCATAAGCGGCTGCGGCTGCGGCTGCCAACGCAAATGCTGCACCAACTTTTTTGCCAATATCTCCCATTTTGTCGCCAAAACTTTGCACATCTTTTTCAGCGGATTTCAAACCATCAGTCAGTTGTTTTGTTTCGGCAAGAATTGATAATTTTAAAGTGCGGGTGCCTGTTGCCATTTCACCACTCCTTTACAATTTTGCTGAATGCGGATTCCCATTGATCAATAATATATGGCTGCTCTTTTCTTAAGGTTGGATAAATAAACCAGCCCCTTGATCCTTTACCAAATTTTCCCGACCAACTGGGGAATTGTTTAAATTTATTTGATCCAAATTCATATCCAGGCCATAATTGCTGGGTTGTGCCACCACCGCTGAATTTTTGCCTTGCAAATCCAACATTTAATTCACCAATTTTGGATGATTTGCTGACAACTGAACCCTCAGCAATGCGATCATCCGCCCGATTATTTGTGAAACTAGATGCATCAATAATTTTGCCCCGCAGATATGAAACTAATGCACCTGATTGTTTTTTGGCCTGGGTGACCGCTTCATCACTCATTGCCTTTGTGGCTTTAATAATTCCACGCAATTGCGCCTTATCATAAGTGATTGAATCATTTGCCATTTTGTTCCTCCAAAATTTCAACTGCGGTCAAAATCTGTTCTGCGGTTTCCCATTCCCTCATTGGAATTGATGTGGCAATTGCCAATTCAACCAATAAACGATTTATGCTTCCCCGCTGAAAACTTTTGGGTCATCAACACCAACCACCACATCCGCCACACTTTCGCACCAGGCTTCAAATGGTTTGACTGGTTTTGCACTGGTGCGTTTCATTGCGTGATAAGCCAAAAACATCAAATCAGAGATGCCCATTTTATCCTTGGCTTGACTGATGATGTTGCCGCTTTCCTTTTCCCATTTTGCCCACTCAGGTGGCTGGGCAATGTAGGTGATTGATTCCCCATTTCCATATTCAATTGTAATTGGTAGTTTCATTCTGCTGCTCCCGATTCTGTTTTATAGTGTTGGTGTTGTCACGCAGGTAAATGCTAATGAAACCGTTTGTGCATCAGGTGCGGTGCCGCCTGCTGATGGGAAAATTGGTTGCACATCAAAATTGAAAACTGACCCACTTGCTGCGGTAAATACAACTGCCAATGGTGTATTCGGTGCAGAATCTGCGGCAGTCCATAGGGCGTTGCATAATGATCCGCCTGCTGGCCAATCGGCTAACATCTCCACGGCAAATGAGCCTTGCGAATCGGTCGTAAAATATGCTTTTCCATCAAGTGTTTGATAAGTGTTGATTGTTGATGCAATTGTCAAAACTGCGGATGTTGCTTGGGCATCATAAGTATCACCAGCAATGGTGAAGGTTATGTCACGCCCCGTGATGATTGTTGTTGGCATTTTTTCTCCTTTTATATGTCTTGGTTGTAATAAGTGCTGACGGCCAGGTCAGCAATTAAAAGTGATGATGTGCCAATGTTTGTGATGGTTGGCCGCTGCACATCTCCGACCACATAACCATCAGGCATGATGCCAATGATTTCAATTACTAATTTTTCCAAATTATCTAACGCCCCTGGGTTTGAATTATATGCCACGGCTGCGGTTATGGTGAAATTGATTTTGACACTGACACTTGATTTGCTGATCAATGTTGATTCCAAATAAGGTGAATCAGGAACAATTACGCAAGCGGGCGGGATAATTGCTTCAGGCACAAATGAATAAACCGTTGCACCAATTGTGTTTAATGCAGTTGCCAAATCTCCCCGAACCTCAGCAATTGATGCACTCATTGGCAAATTGTTTCAGTGTCAATGTAAGGTGCCAACAAACCAAATTGACGGTTGATCATGCTTCGGCCTGTCCTGTAAATAGTCTGGGCAAAATCTACGCCTTCAATTTGTGATCCTGGTGCAATTATTGCCTGGAATATATCGGTGGATAATCCCAGCAAGGCATTTTTGATTGCATCAGTATTTGCATAAAGATCAGCCGCACTCGACCCATCAAGCACGGCAATCCCAGCGGGGATAACTGGAATGGTGCTGAGTGTGTCGGCCGCTACTAAGCCTGCACTGAACATGTATGTGTTGGATGTTCGGGCATCCACTGTATATGTTCCATCAGCATCACCACAACCAGTCACAATGACTGATTGACCCTGCACAAAAAAATTTGATCTAATTGTGTAAAAATAAACAACATCATCAACAATTCTGTAAGAATCAACCGCTGATTGATATGCAGTCAGCAATGGCAAGCAAATTTGCTCACTGGATGCAATTATTTGATCCAAATATGCATCAGAATACATGGAAACACTAACGCCCAACACGGCACGCAAATCATCTGCATCAATGATGGGCATTAGCGAATCCTTTCATTCGACTGGGTTATGTTCGGGAGCGACCACAACCCATGATTTATTTATTGATCAGGTCTGATTCCAGCATGCGCCAAATGGAATTTTTGGTGCAATTGCTGCATAACCGTAATAAAGCAAATCAACTGTGCCATCACTTTGAATTGCTGTGCGCAATGTAAAGCGTGGGGATTCATACCATGTCCAAGCCTGTGGATTAATTGTCACCATCGAAAAATCTCCAGTGGATGTTGAGCCACCTGCATTGCCAATTGATCGGCTTACATATAGATCAAGTCCTGGAGATACACGGCCACGCAATGATCCAGCGGTTGCAAGTCCAGCCTGATTGGATGGATTTGCTGCATTGTAAAGTGGTGTTCCATTGTCGTTGTAACCCATGATATTTGCCCATTGTCCTGGAGAAACAACCAAGTTTTGTGCAAAACCTAATGATGAACCATAAACTGCGGCTGCGGCCTGTGATGTATATGCCAAAAATCCTGTTGCACTGTTGGCATTCACACCAGTTTGTTGCCCAGCGGCTTGAATTGTGCCAACTGCAAATTCATCAGTTACTTTTGCATAAGCAAATTCGAGATTTGCAAGTAAAGCGGCCACATATTCAGGCCGACTTCTATCAATCAACTCAACGGTTGTGATTGCACGACCCTTAAATGATTGCACTGGCACTGATAAAAATGTGGCTGACAATGATGATTCAGTCACGGCTGCATTTTCTGCAACATTTGCAACTGTTGGCACTGCGGTGACCTTTGGCAATTCAAATGTCATTCCCTCACCAATTAAAGCCTCACGGCTTAGTGCATCAATCATTCCACGGTCACCATTTGCAAGTGCATTAATAACTTGGAGTGATTGTGGTGTTGGCACCATTCCAGGTGCAGTTGATGTGGTGTTATCGGCTGCACGCACATAAATGCGGGAATCCTCATCACCCAAAACATTTGCTTTCAAAAAATGTTCTAAATAAGTCACTTTGTTAATAATTGGTGACCTTGGTGTTGTATAAGCCACGGGTGCTGATGTGGCTTGAACTGTTGGTGCAACATCAACTGATTCAGTTGGTGTTATCTGTTCAGGCGTATTGTCTGACACTGTTTTTTCTCCTTCGGTTTTGGTTTGATCTGTTTCGGATTTTTCCGCATCAGAATTTTCCTCAGTTGCTGCAACATCACTAACCCTGGCAGATTTAACCGCTGGTTCAGTTACCAATGCAACACCTGTTAATTCTCCTGATGTCACCTTCATGGTGCCATCTTTTTGCATTTCATAATCATTCACGGCCAATTCAATTGAAAATCCATCCCTAAGCCCTGAAATTGCTTCCTCTAGTGCATCAGTGCCAGCGGTAGTTTTTGCGATTTTAAATGTTGCATCAATTGATTTTCCTGATTCATTTAAACTCATGCTCAAAGTTTTCCCAATTCTGCGGGTTCGGTCATGTTCAAGATTTAAAAAAACATCCTTTGGAGCAATGCTGCCTTTGGCAAAAACAACTTTTCCAGTTGATGCATTTGCAGTTTCTCCGAATGCAACAATTCGGCCAGTAATTGTCCTGGATTCTGAATCGGCTGCGGTGATTTGCATTGGTGTGTTTATTTTCATAGTGCCATATCCTCTTTCCTTGCGATTTCATCAGCGGTCATTACGCCAATGCGGTTAAGTATTTCATAAATCTGCGCACGCTCAAATGCTGAGCCACGCAAATACACATCAAAATCATGTCTGATCACTTGGCTTGATGGTGTGAAATCAGGCATTGATAATCTTTGGGAAATTGCATCACAAATTGGAATCAAACTAAAATCCAACAATGTTTGACGGGCGGTGACTGCGTTTGAATATGTCATTGATGAACCGCTTGGTGAATCGGTAAAATATGCAGGGATGCCGCATGCACGGCTGATTTCAGTTGCAATGTGTTCCCTGGCAGTGTTCAAACCTAATTCATCAGGTGAAAAACCAACCTTTTCCAAATTGATATCAGAATTTAAAAATGCAGTTGTGCGACTACGCCTTGCAATGCCCCATTGCTCCAATAATTTTGCAATCCGATCTGATGGCAATGCTGATCCATTTGATTTTAAAACCATTGATGGAATTGGCTCCCTGGCATAATTCATTGCCGCCCGCTCTAATTCTGCGCCCGTGCGAATGGTGCGACCTGCCCGATTTAAAACACCAACATCTCCTGGATTGTAAAACACAACTAAACTGCCAACACCACTATCAGGCACACGGGTGCCATCAATTGTGTATCCAGTGATCATAGTTGAATTTGCATTTGTTTCAATGCCAACCCGATCAGGTGAAACTCTTTCAACCTCACGCACTCTAAATGTGTCTTGGTAGAGCAATTTTATTTGCCAGTAAGCGAACCCATATAGCAAAATATCGCTGGCAGTCCATCCATAGGTTGCTTGTCCTGGCAACCTTGGATCAGGTGTATCAATTACCCTGGGAGCATCTAATCGGATGCCAGTTGTGCGATCACGCAAAACCAATGGGATTGAAGCGATTGATTGTGCAATAATATTTTTTGCACGGGTTGCAGACGGAATTGAAATAAATTCAGAATAAGTTGCGCTGATGGGGGTATCAATAAAAGTGTAAAGTGAATTTAAATTTGGCAGTGGTGCCAGGTTTGTCGCTGCTACATCAGGGGATGACTGATTTTCAATTGCTTTAATTTTGAAAACATCCAATAATCCCATGCCCTCATTTTTTCAGGCAAATAGCATCAACCCACTAAAATATCAACATCTGTGCTTGGGCGTGTCGCAAAATGTGTGACTAGGGCAGATGCCACCGCAGCGCAAA
>Ga0209353_10001915_pt1 | contig 11612 bp, 7 predicted proteins | sample LauGreSpBDMM15SD_2_FD_187561 | JGI IMG/M metagenome (GOLD analysis project Ga0209353, IMG submission 187561) | Freshwater lake microbial communities from Lake Michigan, USA - Sp13.BD.MM15.SD (SPAdes) (version 2) | ecosystem: Environmental > Aquatic > Freshwater > Lake | place: Lake Michigan, USA...
ATTTATTGAAAACGAACTTTTTTTAGGTATTAATTTCGAAACTATGATTAATGGACAGCTCCCTCTCCTTTGGAGAGGGTTGGGGTGAGGCTTTTGAGCTACTTTATATTTTAATGCGTTTGCCCTGATATTTTCTCCTACTTTATTTTTTGATTTCAAAATTTTGTTTACTTTTATGGTTATTGCAACTCTGTTACCCAATTATTATCCAACTATTCCCTTGGTACAAGCAGTATAGCAATACCAATAACCTTTATACTATGAAAAAACAGTTCTTAAAAACCACATTTAGTACGCTGATTATCAGTGTTTTATGGGGGGGGGTAAATGCCCAAGTAGGCATTGGCACCACTTCACCTTCTGAGGCCTTAGACGTAGAAACTACCGATGCTACCAAAACGGCTATTGACATCAACAGTAACACCACCACTGGTGACCCACTCATTCACCTACAAGTACAAGGCACCTCAAAATTTACCTTAGGGGTAGACAACTCCGATGCCGATAAATTTAAAATAGGGACCACCGCTGTTGAATTGGGTACCGCAATCACCATTGACGCGTCCCAAAATGTAGGTTTAGGAACTACTTCGCCTGTAAGTACTTTAGATATTCAAGGGAGTATGGGCTATAAAGTATCTAGTATTACTGCAGCTACTACTTTAAATGCTACCCATAACGTATTGTTGTGTAACAATGGTCCATATACGGTAACGCTTCCTGCGGCAAATGCCAATACAAGTAGAGTTTACAAAATTAAAAACATAGACCCACAAGGTGATGTAATTACCATTGACGCCAATGCTAGCGAAACCATAGAGGGTGCATTGACTTATGCTTTACAACCTTACAAACATGCTATAACCATTATAAGCGATGGTACCAATTGGCATATCATTGATAATTTATCGGAGGGTGGTTCGCAAGTGGGTACAATAACTGCAATCGCTTGTAGTACTGCTACTAATTATGGTGCGTTGGTTAGTGGTGCTGCAGCCAGTGGAGTAAGTAGTGAAATAGCCTATTCGAATGGTAATGCTGGTCCACATAACGGACAAACCGTTACCTCTACAGGGGTTACTGGTTTAACAGCAACTTTAGCCTTGGGTACTTTTGTTGCAGGTAATGGCAGTTTAACGTATACTATTACAGGTACACCAGGAAGTACTGGTACAGCCACATTTGCCATTAACATAGGCGGACAAACGTGTAATTTAACTCGTACGGTTGGTTTGGCATCTTCTGGTGGTACAGCTGTGGTGAGTACTTGGACCAGCACCGTGGGTTGTTCCGTAGGTGCAGGTCCCAACAATAGCCCTGCTGGGGTAATTAGAGGTGGTGTAAACGAAACCATGGTACAAGGTGTAGCGGCTCCTGCCTCGGCTAGTATTACATTGGTAGCCAATGTTACCACTACTGGTTCATATACCATAAGTACCAATACATTAAACGGGGTAACTTTTTCGGCTACGGGTACTTTTGGTGCAACAGGTAGCCAAACGGTAACTTTAACACCCAGTGGTACACCTACAGCAGCTGGTAATTTTAAATGGGCTACTGTACTTACACCCAGTATAGATGTGTATGGCTCGGTAATTAGTGCTACTGCACCTTTGGGCAGTACTTATACGGCGCATTTTAATGGGATATCAGGAGGGATTTCTACTAACAACCTATTGGCTACCTATACCACTGGCGAAACATTTAACAACAACACTACTTGCCAAAGTAAACGCATTTCTGCCCAAGGTTGTGCTGGGGTAGCCACTGTAACAGATGGTGGGCGTACCTATAATACCGTAAGCATTAACGGACAATGTTGGTTACAAAGTAATTTAATTACTGCGCCAAGCGTGTATAACAATTACACCAACACATCATGGACCAGTGGTTCCCCTGGCGACCAAGGCTATTGGGGGTATTACCATACTACAGATGCAACAGGAGTTAGTGGCTGGCAAGCTACCGAGCCTGCTGCCAACGAGGGTAGGTTATACCAATGGTGTGGAGCAATGGATGCCACCATTAGTGAGCGCAGCCGTGGCATTTGCCCTGCGGGTTGGCATGTACCCAGCGATTGTGAATGGATGTACCTAGAGCACGGCCAAGGGATGAGTATTACGGAGCAGAATTTAAACGGTCTTTGGAGATCTAACACAGCCGATAACCAAGGTACACCGGGTTATAAACTCCGTAGCCAAGGAACAGGGCAAACCAATGCCTCTGGGTTCTCTGGGCTCTTAGTAGGCTACCGCCTTACCGATGGTCCGTTCGACACTCGCACGTCTATCGGCTACTGGTGGTCGTCCTCTGCTATAGGTGCTGATGCAAGTGTCCGCTACCTGGGCACAGGTAACCGTGGTGTGGTCCGCACTAGTAACCCTAAGGCTCTCGGCTTTTCAGTTCGTTGCCTCAAGGATTAGGCTAAATGTTGCGTGTTGGATATAAAAAGTAGCCAGTTAAAAGTAGCCAGTACTTTTTAACTGGCTACTTTTTGCTTTACACGAAGAAGAATAACGCGAGAAAATATTCCTACCACAAGAAATAAAACCCTGGCGTTGGCATTTAAAGAAGGTTGTTTGCAAAGGGTATCAGCAAGGAAATTATTCATTTTTAACCCCTAAACCGCCTGCCCCGCATTTTAACAGGGGAAAACTGCCAACTGCAAACCAAGAAATTACCCAAACAATTCTCCCAAAGCCTCATCCAGCTTCCCGATGGCGTGAATCTTAATTTTAGCATTTGGATCTTGTACTACTTTGTTGTATTTGGAAATAAAAATTTCTTTGAAGCCCAATTTCTCCGCTTCCGAAATACGTTGTTCAATTCTGTTTACCGCCCTGATTTCACCTCCTAAACCTACTTCTGCGGCAAAGCAAACTTCTTTAGGAATATAGATATCTTGGTAAGAAGAAATGATGGAAGTACAAACTGCCAAATCCATCGCGGGGTCTTCTACCCTGATTCCTCCGGCAATATTTAAAAAAACATCTTGTGTTCCAAGCCTAAAACCACCACGTTTTTCCAACACTGCCAGCAGCATGTTCAGGCGTTTTGCATCAAAACCTGTACAAGAACGTTGTGGGGTGCCATAAGTAGCAATGCTGACCAAGGATTGAATTTCAATCAATAAAGGCCTGTTTCCTTCTAATGTTGCGCCAATGGTAATGCCACACAAAGTATCATCGCGTTGTGATATTAATATTTCAGAAGGGTTGGTTACTTCCCTTAAACCAAAACCTGTCATTTCGTAAATGCCAAGTTCGGAGGTAGAGCCAAACCTATTTTTGGTAGTTCTCAAGATCCTGTAAGCCAAATGCCGATCGCCTTCAAATTGCAACACCGTATCGACCATGTGTTCCAATACTTTTGGACCGGCCAATGTGCCTTCTTTGGTGATATGACCAATTAAAAATACAGGCGTACCACTTTCTTTGGCGTAGCGCAAAAGTTCAGAGGTACACTCGCGCACTTGAGAAATACTTCCCGCCCCAGATTCTATAAATGAGGAAGTTAGGGTTTGTATGGAATCTATAATCAGGATGGTAGGTTCCAGTACCTCTATTTGCTTAAAAATATTTTGGGTAGAGGTTTCGGATAAAATATAACAATTGTCACTTTGTATACCCAGGCGTTCGGCCCGCATTTTAATTTGTTGTTCGCTCTCTTCCCCTGATACATACAGTACTTTTTCTGTACCCAACGACAAAGCAATTTGTAACATCAAAGTCGATTTCCCAATGCCAGGTTCGCCACCTATCAATACCAATGATCCCGGCACAATTCCACCACCTAATACGCGGTTAAGTTCTCCGTCAAAAGCATTGATCCTGTGCGCTTCGTTATAAACAATCTGACTGATGGGTTTTGGTTTGGAAGAGATTTGGGTACTCGTTCCTGATTTCCATTGAGGAGTATTTTTATCGTCTTTCTGAATCAGTTCTTCAACGAAAGTATTCCATTCATTACAAGCAGGACATTTGCCTAACCATTTGGGAGATTGGGCTCCACAACTCTGACAAAAATAAGTGCTTTTCGCTTTAGCCAATATCGTAAGGGTTAATATTAATGAACAAAAAATAGGGCAACTATTCCTTTACTTCAATTTTTGTCAAATCAAGTTTGATGTTTACATTTTCTACATCAATGGCCCTAAACAATACAATTTTAACAATATTACCTTTGCCCTTTACTTTGCCAATTTTTACACGGTTCACCTCATTGATATCGTTCACCGTTGCGCCGAGCTTGTCCAATGTTTCGTCAGTTTGTACTCCTGGCTGACTAAAAGCAGCATATTGTTGCATGCTGATATGGGCAATATTGTTGCTGATAAATTGTTTGTTTTCATCTGAAATCACCATCATTTTCAGTGAAGGATCATCTCCTTGAACCTGAATGGCATAATTTCTCGCGAACAATTTTACCAGTTTAATTTTTGTTTTGCCCAGTACACGTTCTTTGTTCAGGTCTATTTTTTTCAATTCCAATACTTCAAACTTCTTCGGCACAGCAACTTTCAATTCACCAGTAACATGGTTTGGAATAGAATCACCTGGTTTGTAATCAATAATGAGGTTGTAAGAAAAAGTATTGGTATTGGCCGCTAATTTATTTTCTTTCAATTGATCTTTTTCATTCATGGTCATGATTTCCATGCCTTGTTTCGTTTTTACCGAACTCCATTTAGAATCAAAATCAACATAACGAAAGTAAGGCAACATTTTGCAGTCTGCAGTAACGGTGGCCCAATACGCATTGTTTTGTGGAACACCAGCCACAGTAACAAAAGAAGTTGCTTTTTGCACCTTCACGCCAAATCCTTTTTTCATTTGCTCCACCGCAGCTATAATTTCTTCGGAAGTAACGGTCAAACTGTTTGGCATCACCACATCGCCCATAGTCATTTGATTGTCCAACAAAGAAGGCTTCACATCCATTTGAATCTTGTAAATGTCGTAAGCCATTTTGGTCAGCGTCACTTGTTGTTCCGGAGTAAGGGCTGTTTTTGTAAATTCTACCGCAGGCTGTGATTTGTGTTTGGGCTTTGGTTTGACGCTTGGGGCTGTTTTAACTGTAGTGTGGACGGGCTTTTTAACAGCAGTTTTTGCGGGCTTTTGGGTAGGGTTTGGTTGTACCTGTTTCGTTTGCGCCATCATTTGAAATGATAACACGAAACAAAGTATATAGAGTAAATTTTTCATAGCGCCGAACAAATCTTAATGCAATCAGTTGTTAACAAAGTTAGTCCTTTTATGGCTTTACCAAAATAAAAAATTCATTTATATTCCATGTTTATACAAACGACTGGTTAAATACTTTTTGGGCTTTATTCCACGATTTGATTGTATGGCAAAACATGTTTACAAACCATAGGTCGTACCCCTAATGAAATACGGGGTAATTGGCAATCATTAAACAAAAACCAAATCTTAGAAAGGCGTCACTTTTTTAATTTTTGAAGCATATTTTGGGCTATTTTGTGGCCTCAGATTTCTTGTTTTTAAACTTGGCCTCTACCTCCAACAAAGATAAAGCATTGAAAGTCATGGCAGCAGTCAATCCACCTTTACGACCTACACCTACACCGTAATGCATGTCATGGTAGCCGTTCATTTCATGCGCATCAGGATTTATGCTCAACATTACCCCTTGTTCAATCGCATAATGCACCCAACGCCAGTCAAGATCAAGCCTCCTGGGGTTGGCGTTGATCTCCATGATTACCTTGTTTGCCGCACAAGCGTCTATGATTACTTTGTGGTCAATCGGATAAGCTTCACGACGCAACAACAACCGTCCGGTTGGGTGACCAAGCATGGTGGTATAAGGGTTTTCAATGGCACGCAGCAAACGGTTGGTTGCTTTTTCAATATCCATTTTTAAATTGGAATGAATTGAAGCCACGATAAAATCAAAACTTGCCAAAGTCGCTGCATCATAATCCAAGGAACCATCGTTGAGGATGTCAGATTCTATGCCTTTAAAAATTTTAAAGGGTGCAAGTTTAACATTGAGGGCATCAATTTCCTGGTGCTGCGCCATGATTTTATCCTCGTACAAACCTCCGGCATATTGTGCCGATTTGCTATGGTCACTTATTCCCAAGTATTCATAACCCAATGACTTGCAATAAGTAGCCATTTGTTCCAAGGTATGTTTTCCATCCGAATAAGTACTGTGGTTATGGAGAATTCCTTTTAAATCCGCCACTTCTACCAGCTTGGGCAATTGATGCGCTTTTGCCAAAGCCACTTCAAAACTGCCTTCTCTTAGTTCGGGTTCAAGGTATTGCATGCCCATTTTCTCAAACATTTCCTGTTCAGAGCTTGCAGTATTTTGTTTGATAAATGTCAGTATATTTTTCCCTGCTACAGCTTCTTGTTGCAAATGTGCCAAAGCTCCAGTATGGATCATGAGCTCTTTTACAAAATCACTTTCTTTACAAATCCTGACTTCAATTTTACATTGGGATGCTGTCTCCAATCCTTTCCACAAAAATGGTCCACTTTGTTGTTCATCTACAGCAATGTTTGGAACAGCATTGAGTATGGCATGTAAATTTACCCCAGGAGTTGCAGCAACTAAAATTTGAATCGTGTGGATGATTTCTAGTTTTCTGCGCAATTCTCCTACCATACTTACCTGCGAAAAGCCCGCATTTTGAAGGTTTAAAAGTAAATCTTGCGCAATCACTTCCGCATTGGCGTACAGCAATTTTCCCTTTTGTGCTTCGGCAAAAAGAATACTGTTGATGATAATGTCCTGGGTTTTTTCACCAAAACCTTTGAGGGTTGCAATTTGTCCTTTTTCACAGGCCAGCAATAACCCATTGATGGATTCAATACCCAATTCTTTCCAGATTAACCTCACTTTTTTGGGACCAATTCCCTTGATTTGCATCATCTTCAAAACGCCCAAAGGTGTCTTTGCCAACAATACATCCAAGTCTTCAAAAGAACCCGAAGTGATGATACTGACAATTTTCTGAGCCAAACTTTTTCCGATACCGTCAATGTTTTCCAGTTCAGCCATTGACTTGCTACTAAAATCTTCCGAGACTTTATCCAAATTATATACCGCAGAATTGTATGATTTGATTTTAAATACATTTTCATCATGCAATTCAAGCAAAGCAGCAGTTAATTTAAACAATTCGATGATTTGATCAGAAGTCATAACTGGTATTTTTGAAATAATAATTGTGTATTCAAAAGTAATGATTTTTAGTTGGGATGTATGTTTTCAGGCTCAGGTTTTTATTGGGGTGGATCATTTGGATTCAAAAAGAAGCTAGATTTTATGGAAAGATTGTTTGTTTTAAAAATAGAGAAGAAATAGGATAAAGAGCAGTAAAAATTGGGCGTGCCCCTGGCGGGTCAGGCTATTCGCTACAAGTCCTCGCTACGCTCCGGGCTTTTCGCTGCTATCCTTCACGCCAAGTTCCATCATAGATTGTGTAAATTTTTAAGTTAATTCCCGGAATATTTAGAAACAAAACTTCAAGAATAAATACTGATTTCCACAAACCCTCTTTCAAATTTTATATATTTGTTTTTTCAACATCTCTCTCAAATTTTAGAAAAACGTATGAGGTACTCTATCATCTTTTCCCTATTGACTATGATGTCAATAGCATGTAAATCAAAGCATTTGGTTCAATCCAATCCACAAATTCTGGATAAAATAGTATTCCAAACCTGGGTACATGAAGGTGAAAAAGACAGCATGAATGTACGCCAGTACCGCCCGGAAACATATACGCTTCCTCGGGCAAGGGGCAGACAAATCATCAGTTTTGAATCGAATGGAACGGTAATGCTACAAGACATTGCTCCAACAGATGGATTGGTAACTTTTGAAGGGAAATGGAAAGTACTTGCTAATGGAAGTTTTGAAATCACCTTTCCCCAAAAACCGGAAAGAAACTTTACTTTTGAAATTGTTACTTTAGAAAAGGAATTGCTCCGCATTAAAAACACGTACAACAATTAAGATGCATTACTGGATCATCAAAACAGAACCTTCCACGTATTCTTGGGATAAGTTTGTGGCCGAAGGTAAAAGTATGTGGGACGGCGTTAGAAACTACCAGGCCCGCAACAACATGATGGCCATGAAAGAGGGAGACCTGGTATTGTTTTACCACAGCAATGAAGGAAAAGAAATTGTTGGAATGGCCAAGGTTACCAAAGAACATTATCCTGACCCAACCACTGATGATCCGAGATGGGTAGTGGTTGAATTTGAACCTGTTCAACAATTTAAGAAGCCGGTTACTTTGGCCATGCTAAAAGCCGATGAACGCTTTGCCAATGTATCATTGGTCAGACAAGGAAGATTGTCTGTTTTGCCCATCAAAAGAGAAGAATTTGACCTTATCCTGGGTTTAGGAAATTAAGCAAAAAATGTTCTTAATAAAATTAAAAGGAGAAAAATATTTTGCGAAATCCTTACGCTTTCATAGTTAGCGATTTAAGTATTTTTGCCTTATTTTAGTACCGCATTTTCCGACCAAAGTACCATTAATTGAATTGTCGGTAGTTAATAGTTTGATAAACAGTGTTTTCAACAAATGATTAAAGTTATCCACAATAAAAACCACAAAAAATCATAACTAGTTAAATATAAACAATTTATATTTAAAATTTATAGGGATAAAAATGTGTATAAACTTGGGCATTCATTTTATCATCCTAAAAAAATCACTATTACCAGCGGTTTTAAAGAATTAATATAGGTATAATACAATAATTAATCTAATGCAAAAAAAGCTTCCTTTTGAGAGAATATGTTCCCTTTTCAATATCGAAATTCCGATTATTCAGGGCGGAATGGTTTGGTGTTCGGGCTGGAAATTAGCATCCGCAGTAAGCAATGCCGGAGGCTTGGGGTTAATTGGTGCAGGATCAATGTATCCGGCAGTTTTGAAAGAGCATATTCGTAAATGTAAGCTCGCCACCAACAAACCATTTGGGGTAAACCTTCCCCTTTTGTATCCCGATATTGAACAACATATTCAAACCATCATTGATGAAAATGTAAAAATTGTTTTCACCTCCGCGGGCAATCCTTCCTTATGGACCAGCCATTTAAAAGCCCATGGAATCACGGTAGTACATGTAGTTTCAAGTACCAAGTTTGCCCTAAAGGCACAAGAAGCCGGAGTTGATGCCATCGTTGCTGAAGGTTTCGAAGCAGGAGGTCACAATGGTCGGGAAGAAACGACCACTTTTTGTTTGGTTCCAGCAGTAAGAAAAGCGGTCAGCATTCCCTTGATTGCCGCAGGAGGAGTAGGAAGTGGAAATGCCATTTTAGCGGCCTTTGCTTTGGGCGCTGAAGGTGTTCAGGTGGGTTCTAGGTTTGCCGTGGCAACAGAATCTTCCGCCCATCAATTGTTTAAAGAAAAAGTAATTTCCTCCCAGGAAGGTGAAACGATACTTACTTTGAAACAACTTACGCCCGTTCGGTTGTTAAAAAATAAATTTTACCAAGACATCAAAAAAGCGGAAGACGCCAACTTTGACCTGGAAGCATTCAAAAAACTGCTCGGAAAAGGAAGGTCTAAAAAAGGAATTTTTGAAGGAGATTTAGAGGAAGGAGAATTGGAAATCGGACAAATTGCTTCGAGCATCAAATCCATCCAACCCGCCAAAGAGATCATTGCAGAAATGTGGGATGAAGTAAAAAGAAATTTTCTTTAACCCCATACCCAACTTTCCATCTTATTCCAATAAATCAATATTAAGGGGAATAAAAATATTGAAAACCATAAGTCCCACATTTATATCACTTATTGTCAAATTCTCTGAAATAAATGACAAATCTCCTCTAAAGGAATTGTTTTTTATGTAGAATTATTGGTAATTTGCTGAAATCCTATCTTATGAAAAATTCATTAAGATAATCCTCTGAGTTCACATTCAAATAAATATCATAAACCTTAAAACGATCGTTTTTCTTTATGGCACAAAACGTTTATACACAGTCAAATAATGTTGCTGTTAACTTTGAAAAAGTTCCTTCTGCAATTTTCCCATCACCATTAGAAGCATCTGTTGCAGTTGCAAAAGAAATTGCAAATTTGATTAAACAAAAACAAGCGGAGAATAAACCTTGTGTACTTGGTCTTGCAACGGGTAATACTCCTAAAAGAATGTATGCCGAATTGATCAGACTTCACAAAGAAGAAGGACTTAGTTTTAAAAATGTAATTACTTTTAACCTTGATGAATACTATCCTATGCAGCCTGATGCTGTACAGAGTTATGTGCGGTTCATGAAAGAGCAACTTTTTAACCATGTTGATATTGCTCCAGAAAACTACAATGTACCTGATGGTACTTTGAGAAAAGAAGACATTCAGGCGTATTGTGAAGCTTATGAAAATAAAATCAATGCTTTAGGTGGTTTAGATTTACAGGTTTTAGGTATTGGTGGAACTGGTCATATTGGATTCAACGAACCGGGTTCTCAAGTAGGATCTAAAACGCGTTTGGTAGCGTTGGATTACACCACCCGTGTGGATGCTACTCCTGATTTTGGTACTTTAGAAAATGTACCACGTTTGGCAATTACGCTTGGTGTAAACCAAATCATGAATGCAAAAAGAGTGGTGTTAATGGCCTGGGGCGCTGGGAAAGCAAAAATTGTTCAAAAAGCCTGCGAAGGGGAAGTGACAGAACATTGTCCTTCAACTTTCTTACAACACCATCCAAATGCTACTTTCTTTTTGGATGAACCAGCAGCAGAGCAGTTAATGAAAGTGAAAACACCTTGGTTGGTTGGGCCAGTGGAATGGACTACTGCAATGATTAAAAAAGCAGTATGTATGTTGGCGTTGAAACAAGACAAACCAATTCTTAAATTAACGACATCAGAATATATTGATAACGGTTTGGGTGATTTATTGGCTCAAAAAGGTTCTGCCTACGAAATCAACATCAATGTATTTAACCAATTACAAAACACAATTTCAGGATGGCCGGGAGGTAAACCACATGCAGATGATACGCATCGTCCTGAAAGAGCGTTGCCAGTGCAAAAAAGAGTATTGATTTTTTCTCCACATCCTGATGATGACATCATTTCTATGGGAGGAACTTTTCTTCGTTTACACGAACAAGGCCATGACGTACATGTAGGCTACCAAACTTCTGGAAACATTGCCGTGCATGACGATGAAGCGTTAAGATTTTCGGACTTCGTTTGCGACTACAATGCTAAATTTGGTTTAGACAATACAGGTGCAGGCAAAGTATTCTCTGAAGCAAAAACATTTTTAAAAGGCAAAAAAGGAGAAGAAAAAGACATTGACAGTGTGCGTCAAATAAAAGGGTTGATCAGAAAAGGAGAAGCCAAAGCGACTTGTCGTTATGTAGGGATTCCTGATGAAAATGCTCACTTCATGAACCTTCCTTTTTATGAAACAGGAACAGTAAAGAAAAATCCGGTAGGAGAAGAAGATATTTTGATTACCATGGACTTGATTCGCAAACTGAAACCACAGCAAATATATGCTGCTGGTGATTTGGCTGATCCACATGGAACACATAAAGTTTGTTTGGACGCCATTTTTGAAGCTTGCAAACGTCTTAAAAACGAGCCTTTCA
>Ga0209353_10001916_pt1 | contig 11609 bp, 10 predicted proteins | sample LauGreSpBDMM15SD_2_FD_187561 | JGI IMG/M metagenome (GOLD analysis project Ga0209353, IMG submission 187561) | Freshwater lake microbial communities from Lake Michigan, USA - Sp13.BD.MM15.SD (SPAdes) (version 2) | ecosystem: Environmental > Aquatic > Freshwater > Lake | place: Lake Michigan...
TGATGAGTTTCATTTGATTAGTCCCTATAAGCTATTGCTGCAGCTCTTACTGTAGAAACCGCGCCGTTTGCAGTATCAGTAGGATCTTTAGTGATGAATGTAACAGAGTTTGCAAGTAGCGTTATGTTTGCATATACAGCAGTTGTGTTTGCAAGATTAAGAAAAGCTGTTCCAGTTCCCGTATTAATCACCCTGATTAAAGTTGCATTGCTAACAGTGTTAGCATTCGTTAAAGCCACTTCTCCTGCTGTACCTCTTATTGGTTTAATGATGCTTACCATCTTATAGCCCCTGTTCTTGTGCAAACTGAAGAAGCTCTGTCAATCCATCTTCTGTTCTTAATTTTTCCATGAATGTTGATTTGTTATCTTCTGATAGGGTATGATATAGATTATTTAACATAGTTTCTTCAGACACAGATGTATCTTTGATTGCTGCTGTTTTTTTACCTATACCAATTTCACCAGTAGGAGCCTTTCTAAAGAATGGTTTTCCGTCTGGACCTCTAGTCAATATCAGCTGGAAATCACCTCTGCCTGTGAAAGGATCCATTCTACCTGTCACAGGATCCGCATATTCTTTAATGGGCTTAATGCCGCCAACTCGTTTAGTTCCACCAAGTGATATAGGCTTTTTTTCTGCAGCAAATTCACCCTCAAGGGCCTTCAGAAGGCCTGCGTGTGTCTTGAAAGCATTCTGGATCTTTTCTTTTTCAGCAGCAGTCTTTGCATTGCCATGGAGATCTAATGCTTTTCTAACAGTATTGATGTCTAATTCATGTTTGCCATCATCAAATTTGATAGGATGCTTGATGCCGATCTTGCCTCTTAGAAGCTGATGTGCTGCATTTAATCTAGTGATAGGATTTAAGCTAGCACCGCTCTGCTTGTCTGCTTTTTCTTCGTCATCTACAGCTTCTTCTACAGTCTTAGAGATGATCTTTTTACGATGTGCAGTCGTCTCTTCTGTATCAGATCCTTTTTTGCTCGAACGTAATATTTCAAAATCATTTCTATCAATCTTGTTATTGTCATTTACATCAATTTTATGTTTTTGCTTCGCAGAAAGGATCTTTTCTTCAGCCATCTTGTTGAGGAATGATGAATAATTAGCAGCCATCGCAGGTGTCTGTGCATACGAAGATGCATCTGCAGAAGGCATAGGTGATTTCATGCCTGATTGCTTATCTGAATACATCAAGTAATCATACACAGAATCGATCATATACTTTGCTTTTGTGATCTTTGATTGCAACCATGCTTCCAACTGCATGTCATCAGACATCATATCTGCCAACTTGCGTGACTTGTCACAGATAGCATTGAGTTCTGATCTTGCCATCTCGCCTTCGTAATCCATCTCTGCTTCTTCTTGCATGGTTTTACGAGGAGCATGTCCATGAGTTTCAGACATAATGACTTTGATATCTTCGGCGGGGACATCATACTCAATACCATGTTCGAACATGATATCATAATGAGTCACATAGCCTTCTCCTTGTGATGTTTCAACGATAGTATGTTCGCCAGGAATACAAGTTCCAAAACCCCATTCTTCATGAGCAATATGCTTGGCGCAGTCATGGGTTACCATCGTCTTTACTTCTGCAGTACGCTCATTTTCAGTTTCTTGATTCTTATTCCTATATTTTTTTGAAAGGCGCTCTTTATTATCTTTTGCAAAAGTATCTTTTCCTTCTGCAACTCTCTTTGCTGCTGCTGTCGCAATCGCCATCTTCTTATCCATCGGCATGCCAGGATTATCACGTTCCATCGACTTAGCAATCTCTTCACGCTTCTCTATTTCTGCAGGTGTGAGAGTCTTCTCGCCGATGATATTTCTCGTCGTTGCCTTGTCATTCATACCCATTTTATCACGCATATCTGAGTATGCTTGCTTATGATCCTTTGGAGGAACATCTAGGTCTTGTGAAGCTTTTTTAGCCTTTTCTGCAGCTAGTCTAGCCTTTTCTGCAGCTAGCATAGCAGAGATTCTGGCAGGTGCCTGACTATCTTGAAATTTACGAGCAGTACTCAGAGCATTAACTTGTGTGCCAGCACGTGCTTCACTGACTAGCTTAGTTTCTTTAACTGTTGGCATATCCTTAATACCATGTTTTTCCCAGTCCGGATGACCAGACTTTGTAGTATGTGTTACATTAGGAAAAGTTTTTTTAGTAGCATTTAAATTATCTTCACGTCTTTTCAATTCTGCTCTGCCACGTTCTGCGGATGCTTTTGCTCTCGGATCTTTTTGACCATAGTGCGTATGGAGCTGTGTCAGGGCCTGAAGCGTCGGTGTGTCGATCTTTTCCAGATTTGCTTCTTCTAAATCAATTTCTTCATTAGTAGCAGATACTTTAGGTTCATTAATGCCCAGAGCCTTGCCCCACTTCTTACCAAGAGCCAATCCACGACCAGCTGCACGCTTCTTATTTTCTTCAGGTGTGTTGCGGTCTGGGTTTGTCTTTGATAGGTAGTTATTTAAGACAGGCCCGCTATGTTTAAGCTCATCAATTTGATCTGCTTCTTCATTGGTCTCTTTTTTAGCAGGTGTAGTAGGTGTAGTAGGTGTATTAGGAGTCTTTTTCTTCCAACTCGGCAAAACTGATGAATAATTTCTTACATAACCTTTATCAATCATTTTTTGATTATCCATTACATCATATACATTACGATTAAGAGCTTCATTAGTCTCTTTTTTTACCATATTAAAATAACGCTCCGCTCTGTCCCTGAGTTTCTTATGGAGTGCATCTCTCTGTTTACCGAGGTCCTTAGGAAGGTGTCCGATCTTCATGTGTTCTTTATGGATGCGTTCAGCTTTTTTGTAATCAGCTTCTGTTCCGAAATGTTTTGCTAACAGCTTGACGTTCTCTGAATGATCATTATTTTCTTCATTTTTACGATATTTATTCACAAGATCCTTAGGATCGATACCGTTTAGGGTCGCTTCATTTACCTTGAGACCCTTATCATAGTCACTGATATTCTTATCAATTCCAGTCCTAATGCTGTTTGTTTTTTCTATACCATTGAAAACGTTGGGTTGGTCTGTGATGCCAGGAACGAGTTTCTTTGCTTTTTCTATAGCAGCAGGAAGGTCCCCGTGCATATCCTTGAAATTCTTCTCGCCCTGTGATAGCGGTTGTTGGATCTCGCTGATGAGATTCTTAAATTTCTTCATTTTCGGCACCTTCGTATGAATCTGCTGCTGTTTCTAATGAAGAGTCATCCTCATTAGCTGATGTATTTCCAAAAACACTAGCAGCAACGTCAGCATACATATTATTAATATGAGCTGAGACCCTTGATCCCATCTCTGCAGCAACTGCCGACTTCAGATCAGCTGCATTCTTATCCCACGCATATGCTAAAATATTTTCTACGTTGCTCATGTTTCCTCCAATAATTATGTTATATTTATATTATCTTGATGTTCCGATTGCAAGATTAGGTTTTGTTTTTATGGTTGAGACAGGTTTAGGTGCAGGTCCTTCAGGTTGTTGCTCTTGCTGTGCGACATCAGAACCTTCTTCCTGCATCTCCCCCATCATCTGTTTGATATCATCATCTGTTTGCTTGAGGATGTTCTTCCTCACCCAGAGATCAGAAAAGAACCTACCGATGTATGGTTCTGCTTGTTGTAAAAGCTGAATCCTATTCTGGAGAACTTCTGCTTCTTTGAATTCTTCGAAGTGATTATCGATTGTGAAGTCAAACGATATAGCATTTTGGATCTCAGGCCAATCAGATTCTGATACGATGCCTTTGAGGATCAATTGTTTTTCTAATGCCTTAGCAAACAGTTGTGAGAAGCGCTTACGCAATCTTCCCACAAACTTCGTGAACTTTACTTCATCCCTAGAGATTTCTGCAGAGCGACCCAGGTTGAATCCTGCTGAAGATGGTTCTAATCTTGAGATAGGAACATTCAATGCCTGATACAACTTACGTTGGAAGTAAGTGACATCCGAAAGCTCACCGAGGTTCTGACCTGCAGGAAGAGTCGTGATCTCTGTGCCCCGGTTGCCTTCTCTTCTCGGCAACCAATAATCTTCAAGCATGGTCATATACTTACGATCATCACGAACCTCACCCGTAGATGCATCATACACGAGACGATTCTTATGCTTGATCATCATGTCACGGAGATACTGTTCTGCTTTGACCTTGGGGAGATTGCCCACATCGATATAGAATATACGGCGCTCAGGAGCGCGGGAGATACGATAGATGACAGTCGCATCTTCTAATGTTCTTAATTGATTGAGGGGTTTGATCGCTTTTTGGATATATGAATATACTAGCGCATTGTTCTTGTCCATCAATCCTGACGTGACATGAAGGATTGCATCGATTGCTATCCTAACACCGCCTGTCGCAGATGTGTCCATCGGAAGGCCTGCATTGCCGCCTGCAGGGAGGAAGCTCCTGTCATTATATACATAATACTCTCTCTGAGTATTCGTGACAGTGATCCCGCCTTTTGATTTCCTCTTGATCTCACGGATCTTACGGATCTTTCTCGGATCGACGTAACGGAGTTCTTTGATACCTGATCTAGGATTCTCTTCATCGATGATCACATGATAGTACATCCTACCATCGACATACCATCTCTTGAATAATTCATAAGATTCAAAATTAAAATTGAAGAGGGTCAATATATTAGTGAATTCTTCACGGATCTTATCTTTTACGGGATCCGAATAATTGACTTTATCGAGATTAATCTCTACGATGTTATCAGCATCAGTATCGATAGCTTCATTGACGATATCGTCAATCGCCATCTCTAATTCAGGTTGTAAGGAGATTTCTCTGTATTTGGAGACTAGCTCTGCTTCTGTCCTTGCTGTGCCATCAAGGTCAATATAGGTGCCATATGCGCCACCTGCAGCAACGACCATCGCGCCATCATCTTTTACCTCTGGGGCAAAAGATTCGACTGGTTCTTCATCTTTTCTGGTGATGCTAAATCCAAATAACTGCATAATAATGTTTTTCCTTAAGAATGAGAGCCGCTACATGTTATATTTATAACGGCTCTCAATCCTTAATTTTTACGAACCACCAGCATTTCCAGTAGTGCCTGGTAATACTTGGAATGTATCATACTGGAATTGTACTTGGAATTCTTCGATCACATCTGTATCTGCCCAAGCAAGATCAATCGGAGCGATGACTTGTGGGAAGATCCCGTTGAACTGATATGTTCTTAGGATCTCGCCAGCCTTGCCAAACTGAGTGACTGTTGCTTGTGACTTGTATAGACCAGGTGCTCCTGATCCAAGAGCAGTTGTATTTGTCTGATAAAGGCTGATATAGTTATTCCAATTTTCCATTGAATTTCTTACTATAAAGTCTTCATCATTGATGATAGTTACCGTCCATGGAGCAAACACACGATCACCCGCCATCTTGAGTTTTCTTCCGAAGTAAGGTACTTCAATCAATCCTAATTCAGAACTTGGTAGCTGAGCTGTCTTACACAGAAATGGTAACTTAAAATCAGCTACTGGGTTGATAGGATTGCTGATGATTACTTGGAATAGAGAAGGCCTAGCGCCACCGAAGGTAAGCTGAGCTCTGATATCGTTAATATTGAAAGCCATTGTTCTAACCCTCCCCCTTAAAATCTACCAACAATTTCTTCGAATTCTACGCCAGTGCGTACAGCCACGAAGTTTAGCTGGATGAAGTTGATAGAACGAGCAGGCTTAATGTAGATATCACCTCTGAACTCATTACGATCAATGACCTCTGGAGTATTGTTTGTGTCATCACAGACCACTCTGAAATCATAGATGCCTCTTCGACCCTGTACATCTCTTAAGAAAGGTTCGACTAGGTTACGGAATGAAGCTCTTGTAAATTCATCATTGAACTCGAACAATGTGAACTTAGAAGCAGTAGCAATCGCCTTCTCAAGAACAATGAACAATCTGCGTACATTGATTCTGTCGAATGCTGAAGGTTTGGCAAGTAGAGTCTTATCACCATACAATACAACACCCTGACCTGGGAAGTTAACTACTGGGTTAATTCCGTTCTTATAGAGTTGGTCACGGTCTGCTTTGTCTGGATTGAATGCCAATTTAACAACATTCTTGATCTGACCTCTGTTAAATCCTGCCGGTGAGAACCAAGGATCACGAGTATTGTCTGTTCTTACACAAAGACCAGCAGTATCGCCATTCATCGGTACATAGCGATATACGTCATTATACTTGTCGTATTGATACTTGTAACCAGAATCAAGGACAGCATATGATGTTGATCTTAGAAGGTTTCTAAAATCAATTACGTTCTGAAGTTCACGAGTCGGAGCATTTACTGTATCTGTCTGATCAGGAGAAACAAACGCTACGCAATCTCTTCTGTATTCGCAAATATTATCGATGATATAATTTGCTAGTTGCTCGCCATTTCCGCCTCTTCCTTTACCACCAAGAACTAATGAAATATCAATGTCTTCTGCGGATTTAAATTTATCATAGGCTATTGCTAAGTTAGCAACCGAAATATTAGTTTCAGCTGCACCGTCACCGCCACTTACGAAAGAGAATATTTTACTTGAAGTAATATTTGGACCTGAGAAAGAATCGCTCGTAGCATTTGATCCGAGATAATCTCTAGTTGACCATACATATTCTGAGCTCTGATTTAGAACATCGCGATAGTATATTGATCCGCCTTGTTCGCCTCTAGCGTCTGTTGCTCTAGAAAGATTTGGCCAAACTTCAAGAATCTGTCCAGGAATGCCAGTGATAGCACCATCTTCGTCTGCAACAACGATATGAACTTCATCTGCAATGCTTGTATTTGAAGTTCTACTTGCAACATAATTTGAAATGCCAGGTGCAGTATCTACAGAATTAAAGTATTCCCAACGTCTTGTAAAAATATTAGTTGTTGAATTGGCAGAAGCTTCTATAGAAATGTCAGATCTTTGTTTAAATGTATCATCGAATGTGACATTAAAGAATGAATTGCTTGCTGGTCCAGCAACGGTAATTGTTTGGACTGATCCAAGAGTAGCAATCTTCATGTATTGAATGCCTGTAGTAGTATTTCCTACTTCAAGAACATCGCCTACAGTAAGTCTGGTTAATAAATCCGCACCCATCAAAGCAGCAGTAGCTGTATTTTGAGTGTAACCAAAAGAAATATTTGCTACGCTAGATCCAACTGGTAGTGAAAATTTAGTATTTGCAGTTGTTAAAGCTGAAATTTCCGTATTTGTTCCGTTATAAGCATATTTTACTTTAGAAAACGCATTTGCTGAAGGACATACTGAAATCTTAAGTGAATTACCCAAGACACCAGGATATTTTGCGGCAAATGCAGTATTAGCTAATGTTGCCAATGTTGAATACTGATATTCAAAATCTGTTAAATTTTTAATAATTAAATCGTCTACTGTTCCAGTATTTGCTACAGCTGTATTACCGCCTGCATTTGCTCTTGAGATATAAAGCTGATTACCGTATGCTAGAAAGTTAGCAGCAGTAAAGAATGTTTCGAAATTATTTGCTGTTGGTTTACCGTACTGATTGACCAATTCATCCTCAGAAGAGATAAGAACTCTTTCTTCTATAGGACCCCAACGAAAAACTCCTGCAAAAGCACCTTCTGTAGAAGATACCGCAGGAACGATAGTTGTTAAGTCAATTTCTGATACGTTAACACCAGGACTTATTTGAAATGCCATTTGTTTCTCCTTTTATAATATAAACAATCATATCTTGTACGTTTATTTATAAAATCTCAATTTAGAAGAAATCGCTCAAATTCGTTGTCAGTCATAGGACGTGGATTGATTTCTTCTCGCCCGTCATCGATGATCCCGAATGGTGTAAAATCATCTTCTACTTCTTCTACGATCCTTTTTCTTATGTCAGTATTAGAGACATCTTTGAAGTAATTCTGGTTGACCATCCATGCAAACAACACTAGACACATCACGAGATCGTCATGATATCCTTCTTCTGCATTATATGATGTTCCGTCTACGACATAAGTAGATAGCTCATTGATGACATCATAGTCATTCAGAAATATCTTATCACCTTCGATGATAGACTTGAGATTTGAGCATCCTATCCGCTTCGTGACCTTAGTCGTCTTGATGCCTAACCTGTTCTGATTCCCAGCTCCGCCGATCACAGTTCCTTTACGCCCGCTCATCTTAGTCATCACGACATTCTCATACTCGAGATCTTGATGTAGGATATTGACGACCTGAGATCCTATATTGACTTCGACTAGTATAGAAGCTTCATTATAATACCTCCCGATGCTAGCAAGAAGCGTAGGGAACAACAATTGAGAAATATTTGCATCTTTATATGTTGCGACTAGCTCATACGGTATCGTGCTACAATCTACTACGACAAACGATGAGCTATCTTGGCCAAGACCTTCTGATACATCAACAGTTATCGAATATACATGATCTTTGATAGGTTCTTTGTATATCTTGACGCCGTGTTGTTCCCTAAAAGGTGTATTGAATACGAGCTTAGACAATATGTTAGGATGGATGAGGGTATTGGTCGATCCGAGAAACTCACAGTCAAATTCTTGTCTGAACTGCTCCGCAGACGTGCTCCTGATCATCAGTTCTTTCCATTCCTCATCCCGGCCGGGAACATCTGACCAATGGACGTCTACTCGAGCATAGTCATTATTTCCGTTGACAGAATCCATCCATATCTTATAGAATAAGTTCATCCCGTTAGGTGTAGACGTGATTATCAGCTTAGATGATTGACCAGAAGAGATCGTAGGGAAGACGGATGCGAAGAACTGATCTTGTATGTTTCTCTGAACGAACGCAAACTCGTCAAGATAGATGAGATTGTATGATTGTCCACGGATCGCTGAAGATGATGTAGAAGAAGCGAGCATCTTCGATCCATTTTCAAGCTCTATGTTTCCTTTGTTCCATTCGACGATGCCTTGCTGGAGCCATTTAGGTAACCACTCATATGCTAATTGGACACGGGATAATATCTCTCTCGCCTGCCTCTCTTTGTTTGCGAGGACTGCGACATTATAGTTCTCATTGAATAGCACTTTATGAAGGAGGTATCCGACAACACCCGTTGTCTTGCCGACCTGACGAGGCATCTTACAGATAGTGAAGCGATGATCATCGAATGACTTGAACATCCTCTTCTGATAGTCGAAAGGTTTGAATGGTATCAGGCCTCTATCGACAGATACGATCTTGACATAAGTCTCACAAAAGTAATCGACATCTCGAGAACACTTGATGTATTCTTCGATCTGCTCTTTCGTATAATCGATCTTGATATCTTTGCGTTTTAGATTCTTATTACCTAAGTAATATGTGAGCTCACTCGTTACCATTTTTAATCATCTTTAAAAGTTCTGCAGAAGAACCGACAAATAAGTTATTGTTCGTCACTTGTGCTTTTTCGGGTTCTCTCGCTTCTAATTCTTTTCTCGTCTTTGCTAGCTGAAGAAGGTCCTTGTTTGCATCGACCATAGTCTTGATCAGATTAGTGACAACTTCGTAAGCACGAGGAGACTCTGATTGCTTAGCGACATCCATGATATCTTCTAAGGCATTGTTGCCTTTTTCTATAACATCATATAGATTACGGCGAGCGTATTCGTAGTCATCGTTCTTTTCGGCCTTTAAAGCAGGAAGCACAGAAGTCAATCTACCAGATTGATCGATTGGATCTAATCCTAAAGAGTTAGAAATCATATCTTTTCTCATTATATATTATCTTCCGTTGTGATCACAAATCCGTAATTATCATCTTCATCGATCTGGCTCAATGCCACAGACAATTCTACATTTGATGTAGGTTCACCCGTAGCAGTCAACCCTGGCCTGATCAGAGTGGTCACAGCTCCTGTGTTTGCTGTCGTATCGGCATAAAGGACGACCTGGCTCAGCTTGATCAGTTTGCTCTCAGTCACAGGACCAAAGAAGTAACATTTCATCGTAAATGTGAGAGTAAATGTCAATACTCTTCTGGTGATAAAATCTGCAGCGTATGAGTCGTCTATCGCAACATTATCAAGGACGACAGGAATGTCAGTGACGTTATCGAAGTCGTTGCCTAATAGTTTTGCAGATATTGTCCATTCTGGCGTGAAGTACGGGATGATCTGCTCTACGATACGAAGGCCATCTTCCATGGTCTTTGCCATGATATCAAGCCTGAATCCCACATCATAGGGAACAGGATTGAACACCTTATCATATACATTGACGCCATTGATGTTCTTCCTGGATGCGATCTTATTGATCGTCTGTAGTTTACGATCCGGCGCATAATTGATGGAAGATATCTCGAATGCCATGCGAGGCAATTTGATAGCGGTCAATGCTACTGCATCAGGATTGTCTTCGATACGAGCAAGGAACTTTTCTCTAGGTCCGTATGCGATAGGAACCTTGAATGTCTGCTCAAGACCTCCTGTGGAATTCTTACGTTCGATCTTTATGTTATTGAACAGCGTGCCGAAGATCACGACATACTTCTTGAATAATGAGTTATAGAAGGGAGAACTACCTAACATTATGCTCTCCTATCGCTCTCACTGAAAGGATCTCTCTCAGTGAAGTCAAGGAAATCCAATCCTTCTGCTTCGAATATATCATTCTGCGATGTCTGATCGAGATAATCGATATCATATTCTTCTTTGACAATATGGAATCCGTCTTCAGTCAGTATCTGCAATGAGTTCTCAGTTAATGCGATAAAAGGATCTGTCGTAGTAAGGAAAGCATTGTATGTCTTATCGATGATGTCGATTCCTGTATTGAATATCTCGTTTGAGTATTCGAACAGTTCACAGACAACATCATACATCTGGAGAGCACCCATCTGATAGAAGATAGGTTTCTTATTGACATACTTGATGGTATATAATGCCTTGGTGAAAGGAAAGAATATCAGATCGCTTTCTGACGGTCTATCTCTTCTGAGTACCGAGCCTACTTCGTTCTCGAATACCCTCAGAGCGACCGAGAATGTTATCTGATCTCTTACCTCTACACCAAACTTCGAAAGGAATTCTCCATCCCCTTCAAACCCATCCACGTTCCTGATATACATCTCGATCTGTATCGCTTCACCGTACTCAGAAAATTCTTGTTCTCTAAAAGCATTATCTCGGTTAATGATCTTTCTCGGGATGTAATAGTTATCAACGCCATGAATCTTGATCGATTCTATCACGAGATTTTCTATCAGGGTTTGTTCACCCGACGAAGAAAAATTATTAAAGAAAAAGTTGGTAGCCATATGTGTTATTTACTCTTGCATCTATCGTTATGATATATTTTAATAAAAGTATATATTCTAGCCGATCATATCAGTGACTGGGAGTGAATAGCTTGTGATCATCTCTGATTCTAATTTCTCGAGCGCTTCATGAGAATCGTTATATATCTTCTCGCCATTGAACGTCAATCCGCCGGGTAATTGCATTCCGACAAACTTCGTTAAATTAGAACCCCATTGCTTCTTGATCAATTCTGTTGCATATCTCTGTAACCATCTGTCATTCCATACATCGTTATAATCTGCAGGATCTACGATAGAATATGCTTCTACG
>Ga0209353_10001917_pt1 | contig 11605 bp, 19 predicted proteins | sample LauGreSpBDMM15SD_2_FD_187561 | JGI IMG/M metagenome (GOLD analysis project Ga0209353, IMG submission 187561) | Freshwater lake microbial communities from Lake Michigan, USA - Sp13.BD.MM15.SD (SPAdes) (version 2) | ecosystem: Environmental > Aquatic > Freshwater > Lake | place: Lake Michigan...
AATGTTTAACGTCGCCATACCATTGTGCGAGTTAGACACTATCGCCTCAATCAATGTGTCACCAACTTTTGGTAATTCACCATTACGGAACTTGATTTCGTGTAATCCGTAGATACCTTTTCCTGTTTGTTTCACACTTGCAATCTCCCACCCCTCTCTTTGGAAGTTCTCTACGATGTCCACTGTTGGAACGAATGTGTATCTGTTAGATACTTTTGGTGATGGACTTGTAGCGAATACAGATGGTGCTACTTCTTTTACTTGGTCTAAGGTCATAATCGCGTTTTTCATATCTTTATCGTTTTGGTTTAACAAAGATACCCACTTTTTTGAATTGGCACTATCAATTCAAAAATAAATTCCCTTTTCTTTTTAATTCTCTGTTTGGGGCTTTATCACAAGGAGCAAACAATAAGAAGTTAATATAGTCTGAGGTCGCCATAGGTAGTCTTAGAATACTACCAATAGGGTAAACGATAGTCTCGGTTGATTCCAAGACTTTTAAGTCGGCTAAGAACGGTTGTCGATGTAAATTATATTCAAACTCAACAATCTTAACCTTTAGGTTATAACTAACCTCATCATCAACGATAGTAACTAATAACTCATCATTGTATTTGTATTGACCCCAATTCACCATAACTATTAAGTTTAATGTATATAAAAAAAGAATCCCCCAAGTTGGGGGACTATTTTAGTTCAAGCAAAATGAACCATATTTTGTTTTTTGGAATAGTTTGTTGATTCGTTTGACTTCTTCAGGAGGTATTGACCCATTTTTAAGTTCCACCACGATTTCAATCAATTGTTGTCGTGTTACTGAAACATCCTCACCCTTCTCAAGATTCTTATAACATTGTTCTTCAACTTTGTCATAGAAATCGTTAACCAACACATCACCAAGTAACTCGGTTAAATCATTAGGGTTTTTATCAAAAAACGTTTTAAAATGATTTAAATAAATGTCAACATCAACATTCTTCATCATATATTTTGTTTTAGAAGTTATTACATAACGGTGAAGAACATAGGAGCATCTTCCTCAAGTTTCTCTCTAAGTCTTTCAGGTATCTTAACACTTGGATTTGAATCCACCAATACTAAGAAGTTCAACATATCAGCATCTGCGACACTTTCAGGAATTGATTCCAACTGTTTGTTTTCAGTTAACGATAAGAAATACAAGTTAGGCATTCTATCGAATACGTCAGGTAATGTTTTAACTAAGTTAGTAAACATTATTGATTGTAACCCTGTGAATTTACCTAAACTTTCAGGAACATCAAGTGCGATGTTTTCTTTTGAAGTATTGTTAATATGTAATTTATCAATATCTGATGGTAAACTTTCGAATAACTCATTAAATCCGTATAATGCCACGAATTTACCTGCTGAACTGTTAGGATAATTAATATCAACTGTTTTTGAGTTATTTGACACTAAACCTTTTGCGAATTCTTGTTTGAACTCATCTTTAAATTCTGACAATGGTCCATTTAACAATTCAACCAAATTTACTCTATGGTCCATTCTGTCCATAAATTGGTCAGATGGGAAGTGGAATTGGAATCTTTCTTGAGGTAACCCTGTTCTTTTACCAACCAAACCTTTATCATCATTCGCTAAGACAACGTATAATGGTCCTTGTTTAGCGTAAGTCATAAAGTAGCTTGAACCCGGAGGTGAAGTACACCAATGTGACTCACCATTTTGGTAATCATAATAACCACCATACCAAGATGCCGCCTCTTTTTGTTTATCACCTGTACCTTCAATTTTAATTAAGGTATAATCAGAACCAACTTTCATAACCTCAGCACCTGGATGTGAATAACCTTCACGCTCTTTTCGAATGTCTTTCTTTAAACTTTCTTTGTTTTTCTTAGCAACAACATCTTCTGGAATTGAAGTGATTACACTAGTTAACGACATTGGGGTTAACTTGTTAATATCACGATTTTCTTGTGGGATATGAGCTTTATATGACTCAAACTTTTTAAGTAAGTCATTCATTTTAAATAAATCCTCAAGATATCTTCTACGGAATTCTTTAACGATTGTTTTATATTCAGGTGATTTTGGGTCAACACCTTCGATATTACCAATTTGGGATAATTCCTCGTTGGATGGTTTAACCAAATTTTTAAGTAACCATTGAGTGAATTTACCAACCTTTACTTTCTCCATATCCTCAACAGACGCTCCATCAACATCAAAGTTTTCCGGCATTTGGACCGTAGGGTCAGCAAAAATTACTTGTTTTAATATCTCAAAAGGTAGGGCACCTTTGGCTTTTTTAGATGGGTCTTTACTTGGTACAGGTTTTACCAATTTATCGTATAATACTTGAAATCTTGATTGTTCAACAATTAAGTTTGAAAGTAATGAAGTTATTCTCATAATTTTATTTTTATTAATAAATATTTCAGTTTTCAAAAATAGTCATAATTTTTAAAATAACTATCAAATAGTATAATTCATTATTAATAATTCTTCCCCCATACTTTGAGTTTTCCCCTTTTTTGCTGCGGCCGCCTTAGCAAATAACTTACTTTCCCAAACATATTTGTCCTTTGGGAACCATTCCACTAACAAAGGGAAATCATAATATGATAGTGAGAATTGTCCTTTCATATCTTTTAAAACATTCGCCAATCTTTCGTGGTCTTCTCTATCAAAATCGTGATTAGAGTAGTAATTCTCAGTTTTCCAATATGGAGGGTCAGTATAGAAATACGTTTTAGGACCATCATACTTAGTAATGACATCCGCAAAATCCATATTCTCAACCTCAGTAATCTTTAAGAAGTGTTCCAACCAATCAGGTTTCGATAACTTATCACGGAATGTTAAGTATTTTGATTTGTACTTACCTTTAAGGTCAATATACGAACTCTTTTCAGGTTTTGACCCTGAAAATACTTGTGTTATAACATACACATATTTCGCCGCAGTCTGAAAATCGCCAGGGGTTACGCTGAAATCTTCAGCAAATATTTCAGCCTGAAAGCTGATAAACATTTCTTTAAGATGAGGTGAAGTAACTTCAACCCCCACTTGTTGACATTCAAATGAGTTAATTGCGTTCAACAATTCAGTTGGGTTCTGTAAACATTTAAATAGATTATAATTCAATGGATTAAAATCATTATAAACAACCTTGGTTAAGTTGGGGTATTTTTTTAGGTCCATATTATAGAACACCCAAAACATACCACTAAATGGTTCAACATATGTTTCAATATCATTTGGGATAAACGGAACAATCCATTTCCCTATCTTACTTTTTCCTCCGATGTAACTTAGCATATATTTTTTTATCTTAAAAGTAGTTCTATTTTATTTCCTAATCAACCTTGAAATTAGTTTTATTCTATTTATCATTATAAAAAAAGTAATATTATGGAAGAATTCGGTGATAACGTAATTGAAGTAGACGTATTATCTCAAATGAAAGAGGTAGGGGATAAAAAACCTTGTAAAACGTGTGGAAATAAAGGTCTTGGTAAAAATAATTTAACAATCTTAGTGTTAGGTTTTTCGATTGTTTTTACATCGTGTTATGGTATTGTTAAAATAGCGCAAGACATCTATCATTTGTTTGCCCGTTAATTAACGAGCAAACTTCACAAATAATTTTATAAATAAGTCACCCCCATTGAACCCCTTGGATTTAACTCTGAGGGGTTTTGACGTATCAAACGTTGGCGGCATTTTAATTACCAATTGCCCTTGTGGGTGAGGAACATCAAAAGAATCTGATTTTAACCCTTTCAAATCAAAATATTTATTATATATCAAATCATTCCCAAATTTCTCAAAATCACCTTCAGGTGAAACTTTAACTCGTAGGATTAAGTTACCGTAAATACCATTACGGTAATCCCCTTTACCTTGTAATTTCAAAAATTGACCGTCATCAACTCCGTGAGGTAATTTCACACTTAACGTTTCAATTTTGTCCTGAGTTGTCGAACCATTACAAGTATGACATACTCTGGTATATTGATGACCTTGACCGTTACAAGCGTTACAATGAGATTGAACCATCTGAACGAACATTCCTGTACCAACCCTTTGAGTTATAACTCCGTGGCCGTGACAGTGTTGACAAGTTTGTCTATCACCCCCTTGTCCTCCACAATCACCACACATATGTTTTCGTTGATATGTGATGTGTTTATCAGACCCATTGAAAGATTCTAACGCTCCAACCATAACATCAATCACCTTATCGGGTGCCCCTTGTCTTTGTGGTCGTTGTTGGTTGAACATCTGTTCAAATGGATTAAATCCTCCCCCCATACCACCAAATGGGTTATTTCGTTGACTATCGTATTGACTTCGTTTGGTCTCATCACCTAACACATCATAGGCTTCAGATATCTTTTTAAATAGGTTCTCATCCCCCCCTTTATCAGGGTGATGTTCTTTGGCCAATTTTCTATATGTTTTTTTAATAGTGTCTTGACTATCCTTTTCATCTACACCTAGTATTCCGTAATAATTCTCACGACTCATTTACTTATTAGTATTTAATTTTACTTATTATTTATGGAGCATCATTACCTCATAGTATTATTCAAAAATAAAGTAAAAAAGAAAATAATCAATAAGTTTAAAACACTTAAAAACGCTGACGAGTATTATAAAAAACTTGTTGCCGTTAGTGATGAGGTTATTTTTGATAAAAAATATGAGAATGGGTTTAAATCATCCTATGAGATTGCGTTATTAGGTAAAAAGAGTCGTTCTAACGAAGTTATTTATATCAAAGATGAATTCGGTCGACAAAGTAAAGTAGACCTTCAGGACGATGAGTTTTCAATAATAAAAGTTTTACCATATAAAATTGATGAACAATTTTTAGATTATACCACCAAAAAGAAAATCAACACAAAAGAATTGGTAAAAAAATACCTGTCAGGAACAGGTTTAAAAATGGTATCTAAACTAAATAATAAAATTATTGTTCAGAATGATGATGTGATTAATCTATTCACATTTAAAAACGATGAAGACTCGTCAAGATTTATTAATAACGTTTCTAAAGTTTTTATCGAGCAAAAAAAAATTGACTGTATGTTTGTAAAAGATTCATCGTCGTCACAACGTAAATACCTATACAATATACTAGTCAATTATGGGTTTTCTAAATCGTATCTTTTTCGTCAGTCAACGACGTTTCCTGTAAAAAAATAAATTCTGTTCCTGAGATATCAATTTTAAATTGTTTATGACCTCTATCAATTTCTCTAAAATTATCTTGAACTTTCTTAAAATCATCCCCGTTTAATTGGAAGACTACCGCCATTTTCCCGTCAGGAAATAATGTTTCGGTGGCTTCAACAATTAACGCCAATTTTTCGACTATCCCATCAATACTTTTATTATTCTCTTCCATAATGATAATTTCTCAGGTTTTTTAGGTAAAATTTCTTCTTTTTGAGTTTGTTTAATCTGATTGATAAACTGTTTTTTCTCTCGTTCTAACTCAAATTGGATTTTACTCCTCTCCTTCTCCAACAAGTTCACTTGTTGCTCCAATTGATTCTTCTTCATCTTCTAACTCAATTTTTTCTGTTCTAATTTCAAATGATAAATTTTTCAATTTACTTAAACTTTGTTTTTCAAAAACACTTTTTAACTCAGCAACTTTGATTTGAAATAATCTATCCTTTTCCTCTCGGTCCAAATTATACTTAATTATATTTTGAATATTATCAGTGTTCTTCTCAACCGCATCCTCACTAATCTCAGTCACAAAAGAAATTAATCTATGCCCCTCAATCTTTGAGTCCTGTTCCATTATTTTTTCCTCATCAACATACTTTTTAGGTAGTTTCCAAGTGTTAGGAATGCTAAGGTCAAAACTCAAATAATTCTTTAATTTTCTAACCGACTGCAAGTACGGAAATAATGTTGAAAATTCTTTGTATAAACTCATAATTAATTTTTTATAATGTATGTTAAACAATATGTTATTGTTAATCCTAGGAAAAGTAGTTCCCTATTACTTAACGTCAATTTTTGTGGTGTTGACTGTAATAGGGACACTATAAACCTAAACACTGTTCTTAACACAGTGATTACTGAAAAAATAAATACAAATAGAAATATTGTATTAATATCGTTCATTATTTCTCAGTTTTTCTTTCAGCTAAAATTTCTTTTCTTAACTCGTCCAATTGTTTTTTCAACTTTTGAGCAGATTGTCTAGCTCTTGTACCCGCACTTTTATTACCACCAAAAAACTTAGTCGTATCCACAGATAATTCTTCAGCCAAAGCTTTGATTTGTTCTAATGTTTCCATTTTAAATGTTATTTTGTTTTATTTTTATTTATACTAAAAGTTAATTTTATTACCCCTAATGTAAATAGTGAGGGGAATTTTTATTTTTCAATATTTTTATCCAACACTTTATACAATGAGGATATCATATCTAAATCGGATTTTGTGAATGGTTTTTTAGTATCAAATAAATCGGTAAAGAAATCACCGATGGAATTTCTAATGTCTTCGTTTTTTTGGTTATAAAAAGTATCATTAAAAAATGACTTGAAATAATCTAAATGCTCACCGTCAAGATGAAACTTAATACTTTCTTTTTTGAAGTTATCTAAGGTTTTACTCCAACACCACACGAAATGATTCGTTTTGTCATCTTCAGATAACGATATTTTAGTTTCTGATGATTTGGTCGTTTCACCAAGATATGTCTTAACAATCAACATATTTAATGAACGTGTAAAGTCATAATACAACACCAACTTTTCAGGTATCATATTATTACTTCGGAACCAAATGTCAACATCTTCAGGTGTCAATGGCTTTGTTATATAGTTAAAAAAATTCTCCATAGATAAATGTCTATGGAGAAATTATAATTATTAATATGTTAAAGTAAATTATTGAGTTTTTCTACTATAACCCATCAAGTGTTGGATTTTAGTGAATTCTTCATTTAATACTTTAGTTTGTTTCTCAGTTGATTCAAGTTTAATGTTAATACCATTACCACCCTCATCACCTGGTCTATCAGTCACAGGTTGTGTCGCTTTATTATATGACTTATTACGAAGTTTTGCAAACTTATTATCTTTACGTTTTTTATTAAGTTTTTTACCTAAATCTGTTTCTTCCGCATTTGCCCATTTTGGATTATTACCCGTCTTAGACGAACCCTCGATATTACCTCCCATCCATTCTTCATTCGGTTGAATTTCGTCGTAGTCTAAGTTTTCCATACCAGGTCTTAAAAAGTCATCGACAAATTCCTCACCATCTTTAGACATAGTATATTTCTTAGTCTTCATTTTTTCTAACTCACCATTTCCTTTTGGAAAATGTTTAGGACTTTCAGTGTATTCACCTTTAGAACCGTCTTTCAAGTAATCTTTCATTTTTTTGGTAACTGATTTGATGTAATCATCATTTTCTTTACCAGAACCTTTATGACTTCTTTCGTATTCTGACAACCCTCTTGGTTTACCACCAATAATTTTTAAATCTTCTTTAACGATAGACTCAATTAAATCCACCAATTCCTCTTCAGATAATTTCAAAGATTCTTTCTTACCAACTTTATTTTTAGCGTCTTTAGCCGCTTTTTTCATTGGTTCTTTTTTATTACCATCTTTATCTAAATCTAAGAAATCAGGTTTACCTTCTTTCGTTTCAGTTTTTTTACCTCTTAACAATTTGAAGTCCTCAGCATCTATCTTATTGTTTTTGTTTTTATCTAATTTCTTTTGACCACCTTTTAATGACTCTCTTAATGATTTACAGAAACGTTGAGTACGTTCATCATCATCACCAAAATGTTCTCTATGGAATTCACAAGCCTTTGAATCATCATTATATTCTTCATCCTCAAAATCTTCTTCTTCACCCATCATAGCATATGAACCACCTCCACATTCATTACAAACACCTTCGTACATATCACCACCACATTCACACATTTCGGAATCATTCTCTTGTAATTCATTATCAAAGTCATCGTCGTTGTATTCTAAGTCATTATCATCGTCAGAATATTCATCAACACCGTCTTCAAAATCAGAATCACCATCTTTGTAATTTTTTAATAAGTCGGCAATGTCGTCAGAAGACATTTCTGAAAAGTTTTTATTCCCGAATCTTGGATGACCATCTTCCATACCACCAAGTTCGTTAACTTCTTTATGTGATAATCTTGATACTAAGTTATTAGCCCTTTCTTCCAATGTTTCAGATAAAATTTTACTAACTAAACTATCTATGTTTTTTTGATTATTATTTCTCATCGTTTTGTTTTTAATATAAATATTATAGAATATTCGTTTATTTATTTCGATTTTATATTTTGATACTCATAAGCGATAATGTTCTTGATTGCGGATTCACTAATTCTCATTTTTTCACTAACATTTTTAATGGCTTCTTGTAATTTTTTGTTTTCAAAAATTTTCAAAGCCTTAATATCTCCCTGATTACAGTATGGAAATTTTTTACATTTAGATTTAACCTCAACAAATTTACCACCCGGTATTTGTTTTTTCTTAAATGAAATTCCTGAACCACGAGTATGATTACCTCTCATATTAACATCTTCAAATCCTGGCGCATCGTAAGCTCCCGCAGAAGACGCACCTGTTGCCTCTTTAGTTTCGACCTTAGTTACGTCATTCTCACCAAATAACGGGGCCGAATATCCACCCGCACTTCCCGAACCTGTACTTTCTTTAGTTTCTGATTTATCACAAACACATTCAGACTTTATTCTATCACAAGAATCACAATATTCATTTTCATTCACCGTAGATAATGCTCGGTTTATATTGTTGGAAACTTCCGCCCCTTCAATACCTGTCAATGACCCCGAAGACAATTCATTGAATTTGTCTTTTATTTTATTTGCAAAGTCCATATTACGCGTTTCTTAATCTTGGCTCCCAAGAACTTCTTTGAGTCCACATATAATTGTAGAACTCTCTAAATACTCTTAACACAACCTCCTTAACATTTCCGTGGATTTTTCCACGATTTATTTCATTAGCAATTAGAGCAAGTAATTTATCCTCAAATTGTTTAATCGTTGTACTACCCATAAAGTCTTTAATTTCTTTTCGAATTATAACTTCAATTTCTTTCTTATCACTCGCCGTTAACGCCATACTACCATAGTTTAATATAAATACCCCCTTGGTATTGAATTGTCTTATTAGGTCCTAAACCAACTCCAACTGAGAATACTTTATCCTTCTTAGTTTTCATCAAGACTGATGGTCCTATTGAAGTAAATCCCGATTGATTATTCAATCCTAATTGTCCCCCTAAATAAATTTGATTCTTAGGTAATTCTTTAACTATTAACACATCTTTAATCGTGATTTTATTAATATGAGAATCCCAAACTCTCCCCAAAATATTGTTTCTAAATATCGTATCAGTTAAAGCAATATACCCTAAACTATCTTTCAATTTTAAAGTATCTTTGTAAACTACCTTACTATAGTAATCACGAATAACCTCAACCGTATCAATACGACCCGGTAACTCAACATAGATTGGAACTTCTTTATATATAACCTCACCTTTCTTATAAACGGTTTGGATTGTTGGAACATACACAGTATCCACAGTGTGTTTAATAACTTCATAAGGTTTACCCCCAACATAAGTGATTTTGCCAGGATTTACCTCACAAGACCTTAAACACAAAATGGTAATAATAAGACCTATTATCACCATTAGTTTTATATCGACATATTTTAAGATAGTTTTCATTCTTCAGTTTTAATTGTTTTCTTTCTTGACCCCATTACTTTAGACCATTTAGATTTAAATTTTTCATAATAAACTTTTAATTTATTTAAGAACACTAAAAATTCTTCATCACATTTCATCATATCACCTTCAATGTAAACACCATTATCTTCACCAATTGAATAGAAGAATTCAACATTGTAATCAATAATTTTACCTGACCATTCAACATTTTGTGAATAAACATTCAACTTATTAAAATCCACCATATCCGATACCTCAGCAATAAACTCATCCATAGTTTCTTGGAACGCTGTTTTTTCATCTGTTGTTAACTCCAATTCAGTTTGGTCTTTACCGTGTAGTACTAAAACACCACCGGAAATTCGGTAAGCTTGTTTTTTATCGTTTTTACTTTCTTTTTTGTTATCATCTTCTTCATCTGAAGAATCAGCGGTTTCATATTCATCATCTTCAATCTCATCTTCTATTGATTTACCAATATTAAATCTTGATGTAACATCTTGTTCTGAGATTATCCCATATTGGGTTCTGATATTATGAACATCCTCATTTAATTTTGTTGTTGTCAACAATGACCTTGAGGCCTTTAACAATCGTTTAATTTCGTCGTGTGAATTACTCATTTTCTATTTGTTTTATAAATCCATCAAAACTGAAAGCCGGACTAACATCTGTGAAGTCAACATCATAGTTACTTCGAGTTACCACACCTTCCTGTCTTTGGAAATCGCTTATTTTTGTATTATGACCGACAAATTGAGACTTAACTAAGGTTTCCTGAAATAATTGTTTACATAATAAGCTCAATGTTTCAATCTGTTTCTCAGTATATGGTTGCCAAAAATAGTAGTCACGCCATTTTCTCTCAAATACCACTCCTTTATAAATATCACCAATCCAGTTAACGTAATAATCTTTTAAAGGTTCTTTTTGAATCCAACCTAAATTTTCTAAACAAATGATGATTGAACCCTGATTAATTGACGGGTCCGAAAAATAATTACTATACTCAGGATTGGTTAGTAATTGTAAGATAACCCCCTCTCGTGTCACCACATAATGGGGGATTTTATCGTACTCACCGTTGTAACGGTATTTTAATGATTGTAGATAATCACTAATATTTCTTGAGGTATGGGTAAGAATAATTTGATTTTTTTTCTTTTGTTTTCCCGTACCTTTAAATTTTCCATATTTTTGAACATCAACCATTGACACATATATTAAACTTTTATCCTATGTGTTAAGATTGTTTCACATAACTAAGTCTTTTAACGTATTCGTCATAAAGAGTTGTTGTCGTAGTCGTATAAACCTCATCACCAATTTCTTCTAATATTTCTCTAACATTGTCATTAATTGTTTCAGTTGTTTCAATAGTAGGTTCTTCATAAACTTCATCCATTGATGATAAAATACCCGTACCGTCAGGAAATTCCATAGGTCGTACTTCAATAATTTCAGTTACACCCTCATTTACTCCCTCATTTACTCCCTCATTTACACCCTCATTTACAGTATCATTTACAGTATCATTTACAGTATCATTTACAGTATCATTTACAGATGAATGACTTGCCTGTAAATCAAGATATTCTTCCTCACTTACAAATGTTTCAATTTCAGGTAATTCATCAACAATTTGTTTCTCATTAGATTCGTATACTTCTTTAGTAATCTCATATATTGAGTTTGACACTGAATTAGGTGATAACAACCCTTCTTCTTCTTCAACAACAATAGGTTCTACATTATGTTCGTAAATCACCTTAGTTATTTCATAAGTAGGGTTTACCACTGAATCAGTCATTAACCCACCATCACCATCA
>Ga0209353_10001923_pt1 | contig 11595 bp, 8 predicted proteins | sample LauGreSpBDMM15SD_2_FD_187561 | JGI IMG/M metagenome (GOLD analysis project Ga0209353, IMG submission 187561) | Freshwater lake microbial communities from Lake Michigan, USA - Sp13.BD.MM15.SD (SPAdes) (version 2) | ecosystem: Environmental > Aquatic > Freshwater > Lake | place: Lake Michigan, USA...
CAGCAGAGCAGGGTGGAGCAACAGATGGTAAGACCATCCGCGACAACCTACAGTCGGTTTCAAGGGATGGCACAAAGTGCACAACCTTTGCTGATTGCAAGGCTCTCATCGCAGAAGGAACAGACATCGACTATGACGGTGTATCTGGTCCAATTGAGTTCGATCAGAATGGCGATCCTTCAATTGCAACAATGGGTGTGTACTTGTACACAGCTAACGATAAGGCTGATGCAGTTCTTGAAGAGTTCATCACTGGTGATGTACCAGCAGGAGAATAATTAGCTAAATAAGTAATAAGAATGGCCCGCCGGTAATCTGGCGGGCCATCCTTATGTAAAAAGAGTTTAAAGAAACGCTTGCAATTACTTCTTAGCTAACGTGCCTAAATACAATTCAATAACTTTAGGATCAGTTGATAGAGATTTTCCGGTGCCTTCGTAGGCATTTTTACCTTGGTCTAAAACATATCCTCGATCGACAATCTGTAGGCATCGTCGCGCATTTTGCTCAACCATAATTACGGTCACTCCAATTTTGTTGATCTCACGCACACGCACAAAGACCTCGTCCTGCAAAGCAGGGGATAGTCCGGCACTTGGTTCATCAAGCAGCAGCACAGATGGGTTCATCATCAACGCTCTACCCATTGCCACCATTTGGCGCTCTCCACCAGACAATGATCCGGCACGTTGCTTTCGGCGCGTACCAAGAGTTGGAAAGAGTTCGGTTACGAAGTCAAAGCGCTCAGAGAATTGACGGGGAGATTGGAACGCACCCATTTGCAAGTTCTCTTCAATTGTTAGGGATGGAAAAACATTGTTACTTTGTGGAACAAAGCCGATTCCCTTGGCAACCAACTGGTCAGCTCTCATATTTGTAATTTCTTCGCCAGATAATGTCACATTACCTTCGCGGATCTTAACTAGACCGAATAACGCCTTGAGCAACGTTGATTTACCAGCTCCGTTGGGCCCAATGATTCCTACAAGCTCACCCTTATTTGCATAAAAATTACAACCATTAAGAATGTTGATTCCAGGAAGATAGCCGGCAACTAAATCCTTTGCCGAAACTAGCGGGGCGTTAGTCATCGATTCCATGGCTTAGGCCCCCTCACTCGTTAAGTCGGTGTCGTGATGAGCACCTAAGTAGGCTTCAATCACCTGAGTATTTCCCATAACAGTTGCAGGAGTTCCTTCGGCAATTATCTGACCTTGTGCCATAACAATTACCCAATCACTTATCTCATGAACCATATCCATGTCATGTTCAACGAATAGAACAGTTTTTCCTTCATTTCGGAGTTCTTTGATATGTTCAAGAAGGGATTGCTTGAGTGCAGGGTTTACACCAGCCATTGGCTCATCAAGCATTACCATCTCTGGCTCCACCATTAGCGCTCTTGCCATTTCTAAGAGTTTTCTCTGTCCGCCAGATAAGGCAGCAGCGAAATCATGTTGCTTTTCAATAAGCTTAAAGTTTTTTAGAATTGAGGTTGCCTTCACGCGAATCGCGGCCTCTTGTGAGCGCCAGATCCAAGGAAAAACTGAGCGAAGCACAGATTCACCTTTTTGCGCTCTGGCACCAAGTAACATGTTTTCCATAACTGTTAATCGGTATAGAGCTTTGGTTAATTGGAAAGTTCTCACCATTCCAAGTCGAGCCACTTTATATGGCGGAATACCATTAAGTGCCTTGCCATTAAAACTCCATGTCCCTGAGTTGGGAGAGTCATATCCCGTCAGCAGATTAAAGAAAGTAGTTTTGCCAGCGCCGTTTGGACCAATGAGAGCTGTGATAGATCCGCGTTGAATCTCAACGTGGTCTACATTGACCGCCGTTAATCCTCCAAATTGGCGTGTAATTTTATCTGCGATTAAAATTGCATCTGGCTTTGAAGATCCAGGAGTTTGGGATGTCGTCAAGGCAAATTCTGCACCGGGGTTATGCTTTTGCATCAAGTGCCAACTCCTTTTTATCGCCAAAGATTCCTTGTGGCCTAAATATCATTAGTAGCATCAATCCAAGGCCCATCAGCATGAATCTAATCTGGCCCACTTGATTTACCCCAATGAGCCAATCAGGAATAACATCCGATGTCACTCCCTCTCGAAGCACTTGCTCAATAAATACAATTAAGAACCAGAAAATCATTGCGCCAATGATGGGAGCAAAAACTCGCGCAGCCCCACCTAAAATCAAAACCGTATAGGCAAAGAAAGTTAATGCTGTTCCGTAGTTATCTGGTTGGACTGATTGGCGCGAAAGGGCATATACAAAGCCTGCTATAGATCCGATTACACCACCAATAATCAGTGACTGCATTTTGTACAGATAAACATTCTTGCCTAAGGAGCGAACAGCATCTTCATCTTCTCGAATAGCACGCATAACTCGGCCCCACGGCGAGTTGACCATTACCCACATGATGAAAGTAATAATCGCTACGAGCATCCAACCAGTGATGACTACCCATAGATCATTTCCGCTAAATCGGAGAATAGGAGTTGTAAGCCCTTGCTTGAATGGATTGAGGTCGAAGAATTCACTAGCGAACTTTCCCGTAATTCCATCAGAACCACCTAAGAAGTCACGAAAAGTGGCTGATCGTGCGATTTGGCGAACGATTTCGGCCGCTGCAATTGTAACGATGGCTAGGTAATCTGCACGCAAGCGCAAAGTCGGAAGACCTAATAGAAGAGCAAAGATAATAGAGTTGAAAATTCCAATCAAGAAAGCGACCCAAAGTGAGATATTAAATGAAATCACTGGGACAGCAACACTGTAGGCACCAATAGCCAAAAACCCAGCCTGACCAAAGTTTAGAAGACCTGTATAACCAAAGTGCATATTTAAACCAATTGCAGCAAGAGCGAAAATAATCGCATTAACTCCAAGAGTTGCACTTAAAGTTTGTTGAATAATAAAGAGAATATCCATTTACCCGATCCTCTCCTTCCGGCCCAGAATTCCTTGAGGGCGAACAATCAAAATCAAGATTAGAACAACTAAAGCACCCACATACTTTAACTCGGTTGGAATAAATAGCGTTGAAAGCTGGACAAAGAGCCCAATAATCAAGGAACCAACCAGGGCTCCATTAGCTGTGCCTAATCCGCCTAATGTAACCGCTGCAAAAATTAGTAGCAGCATGTCCTGACCCATGAGAAAGCTGACACCTTGATTGAGCGTCACGATCACTCCGGCATAACCAGCCAGGGCGGCTCCTAATATCCAAACTGCTTGAATTACTTTCTGAACATCAATTCCTGATGCCGAAGCTAACGCCGGGTTATCAGCTACTGCTCTACTTGCTTTGCCCATGCGGGTACGAAGAAGCCACAACGTAGCCAAGACTATAAATCCGATCCCAATTAATGTTGTAAGAATTGATTTTGGTGTGATGTTTACTAAACCAAGTTCTAATCCAGCTTGTCCTGCGTACTGCGGAAGTTGCCGTGTATCTCCACCGAAAAGAAAAAGGAAGAAATAGCGCAAAAAGATTGCAAAACCGATTGAAACTACGAGCATGGCAATCAATCCAGTGCCACGTTTGCGTAATGGTTTCCAAAGATATCTATCTTGCAAGAATCCAGAAATAAAGGCACTCAGTACGACCGCGATAGGCGCTGCAGCGATAACAGGCAGTTTTGCTATGGTACTAAAGTAGTAGGTGAGTAGCCCAGCAAAAGTTAAAATCTCACCATGGGCAAAGTTAGTTAGACCAGTTGTTCCAAAAATAAGGTTAAGGCCGAGCGCTGCTAAAGCGATGATGAGACCCAAAATCAATCCATCAACTGTCAATTGAACCGACCGCTCGAGCAACGTAGCTTTTTCAACTCCAGGTCCTATAGGAAAGAGAAGTCGTAACTCCACACCAGGCATAAATACATTTGCCTTAACGGTTCCCTTTGTCGGATCTGTTAAGGCTTGGCCTGCTGGAAGATCACCTTCATTAATCGTTGCGCTATATGTTCCCTTAGTTGGAATAACTACTTCCCATGCGCCAGTGGAATCTGTTTCTACCTCTGCGCTAAAGCCATCTGGACCTGCGATGGATACTCCAACTCCTGCAAGTGGTTGCTCGGAAGATCCTGTTATAACTCCATAAAGTTTGGTTTGAGCATCTGCCGCTTGCGCGGGTGCCATCATCGCCGTTGCACTCAACAGAGTGATACACAAAAGAATGAATCGAGCGCTAATCTTTTTACTTGCAAAATTCAAGTCGCGCTCCAAATCTGTCATCAGTGCTTTGTGATGCGGATGCATCAGGCTATTTCTAGGCGCCTAGGCGGCTAACCTTAACTAAAGGACCTAGACCTCGGCAAGGATCAGGCAGGTTATACGGGCCGTGCAGGTTCTTTCCCCAGCCTCATTTGTTATTACAATTTCATAGGAGCATAGGGTTTTACCAAGTGAAATCGGCGTTGCAACTGCCGTAACTAGTCCAGAGCGAGCCGGACGGTGATGAGTGGCATTGATGTCAACGCCCACTACTCGGCGATTGGCTCCGGCATGAATCTGCGCACCGATTGACCCCAAAGACTCGGCCAATACAACACTTGCGCCGCCATGGAGTAGTCCAGCCGGTTGAGTATTTCCTTCGACCGGCATAGTTGCAACAAGTCGCTGGGCTGAGGCTTCAATAATCTCAATACCCATCTTCGTACCAAGATCGCCATTGCCACGTTCTTTAATAATTGCAAGTAAATCTTGTTGCGTCATGAGCCAATCATAACTTGTTATCTAGGATGGGTGCCATGCCTGGCAAAAGTGAGATTGATAAGAAAGTTCTTCTAATTGATGGACATGCCATGGCCTATCGAGCATTTTTTGCCTTGCCTGCTGAAAACTTCACCACAGCCACCGGCCAGCACACAAACGCCATTTATGGCTTTGCAACGATGTTGCTCTCCTTGCTCAGCTCTGAGAAGCCAACTCATGTGGCAGTTGCATTCGATGTTTCTCGAACAACATTTCGCTCAGAAATTTACCCAGAGTACAAAGCCAATCGAGCCAAAACTCCCGATGAGTTTCGATCTCAGATGAGTTACTTACATGATCTCGTAGAGTCATTTGGCATCTCTTCATTTGAGGTTCAGGGCTATGAAGCCGATGACATCATTGCAACGATCGCCAAGGCGGCCGAAAAAGAGGGCGCACAGGTTCTCATTTGTACAGGAGATCGAGACTCCTTTCAATTGATTAATGAAATGACAACTGTTCTATATCCAAAGCGTGGTGTCAGCGATCTTGTTCGCATGAATCCATCAGCGCTACTGGAAAAATATGGAATGTCCCCGGAGCAATATCCGGATTTTGCAGCCCTTCGTGGGGATCCCAGCGACAACTTGCCATCTGTTCCGGGGGTAGGAGAAAAGACAGCAGCAAAATGGATTATCGAATATGGATCGCTACAAAAACTTCTTTTACAAGTTGATGAGTTGGCAGGCAAAGCCGGTCAATCATTGAGAGATTGTTTGGACAATGTCAGACGAAATCGTGAGTTAACACAGCTGGTTAGTTCTGTACCTCTAGATTTCACTGTTGCCTCTTTATCTTGGCAAGGTGTTGATGAGGCATTGATTTCACCCTTATTTGAAACCCTAGAGTTCAAGACTTTAAAGGAGCGGATGAAGCCGATTCTGAACAAATCAGAAGGTGCTGGCCCGGAGAAAAGTTCTAACCTCCCGAGTTCTAGTGCGGATATTGACTCTGCGCCTGAACTGTTTTCTTTGCAAGGAAAGACTAAAAGTGAACAAGATATGGTTCATGAGGTTTTAACTTCTGAACAGGTTACTCAAAGGATTATTAAACACGATGGTGAAATTGCCCTAGCCTTTGAAATTTTTGAGGAAAAACTCTACAGGTACGCAGTCGCACTCTCACCTAAGGAAGTATTTTTAGTTCACTCATCTGTAATGGGTGGATGGGCGATCGATCCCAAAGTTGCAAAGATTGCTCACGATGCAAAATCCTTGGCAAGAATCAATGGCATGATCGGTGTTAGTTTCGATGTTTCCTTAGCTGCTTATCTTGTAAATCCAGGAGTTCGTACCCAAGATTTTGTAGATGTTGTGCAACGGTGGGGGGATGGCTCCAATATCGATGAATCTTCCACAGAGACGTTTTTGCTCACAAGTGCATCTGCTTTATTTAACGTTAAAAAGGCCTTGATTCAAGAACTACAAGATCGAAATCTTCTTCAACTACTGCAGACCATGGAGATGCCGGTAGCGCAATTACTTGCTCAAATGGAGAACGCAGGAATTGCTGTCAACAGAAAAGAACTTGACGTATTAGCAGAATTCTTTCAGGGTGAAGTTGCCCGTGAAACAAAGGCGGCACACGAAAGCGTCGGCCACGAATTTAATGTGGCATCTCCCAAACAACTACAAGTTGTTCTCTTTGATGAACTAAATTTACCCAAGACTAAAAAAATAAAAACTGGCTACACAACAGATGCTGAGAGTTTAGATTGGTTGCATCAAAAAACTGGCCATCCTGTTCTAACTTCCTTGCTTCGCATCAGAGAGACAAAAAAGCTGGGCACCACGGTTGAGGGTCTGATTGCCGAGATAGCTAAGGATGGTCGAATTCATACACACTTTGCCCAGACGGTTGCCGCTACGGGACGACTTTCATCGACTGGACCAAATTTGCAGAATATTCCGGTCCGCACCGAAGAAGGTCGCAGAATTAGAAACTGCTTCACAGTAGGCAAAGGTTATGTTGCTCTTTTAACAGCTGACTACAGTCAGATAGAGATGCGAATCATGGCTCACCTATCAAATGATTCGAAGTTATTGGATGCATTTGCCTCTGGTGAAGATCTGCACGCAAGTATTGCCTCTGAGATTTTTGGAGTTAAGGCAAGTGATGTTGATCCAGAGATGCGCCGTCAGATTAAGGCCATGTCATACGGGCTTGCTTATGGTTTATCTTCTTATGGCTTAGCAGTGCAGTTAGATATCACACCACCTGCCGCGCAAAATTTAATGGATACATATTTTGAGCGCTTTGGAGGAATTAGAGATTATTTGAAAACCGTTGTAGAAGACGCACGAAAAGTTGGATACACCGAAACAATTATGGGACGCAGACGCTACCTTCCAGATCTGATGAATGATAATCGTGCACGTAGGGAAGTGGCAGAGAGAATGGCATTGAACGCACCCATTCAAGGTTCAGCTGCCGACATTATTAAAATAGCGATGCTTAAAGTAGATACTGCGATAAAGAATCAGAAATTAAAGTCGCGTTTACTCTTGCAAATTCATGATGAGTTAATACTTGAGGTCGCTGCAGGAGAAGAAGAGGCGATAACTGTTTTAGTGAAAAAGGAAATGGGATCTGCCTATCCATTGAAGGCACCCCTTGATGTAAATGCTGGTCTTGGTCTGACCTGGCATGAGGCAGCCCATTAGATAGTTTTGGACTTGTACTTACGCTCAGAAAGTAAAGTGAATTTGCCCTGGTGAGCGTGCAAACCCTACTCTTGCCCTTCAGCCGCGAAAGCGGGAACTACTACTTTCTATCCCTACGGAGCTCACTTGACTACGCAAATCGCAGTAAACGATATTGGATCAGCAGAAGATTTTCTTGCCGCAATCGAAGGCACAATCAGAAATTTTAATGACGGCGACTTAGTATCAGGAGCAGTTGTCCAAGTAGGACGAGACGAAGTACTTGTTGACATCGGTTACAAGACCGAGGGTGTAATACCAGCCCGTGAACTTTCAATTCGCCATGATGCAGATCCAAATTCAATCGTAAAAGTCGGTGAAATTATCGAAGCTCTTGTTCTTCAAAAGGAAGACAAAGAGGGTCGCCTGATTCTTTCAAAGAAGCGCGCACAGTATGAACGCGCATGGGGAGATATTGAAGGCAAGAAAGAGCGTGACGAAGTTGTCATCGGAACAGTTATTGAAGTTGTTAAAGGTGGCCTAATCGTTGACATCGGTCTTCGTGGATTCTTGCCGGCTTCACTAGTAGAAATGCGCCGTGTTCGTGATTTAACCCCATACATTGGCAAGCAAGTTGAAGCACGAATCATTGAGCTTGATAAGAACCGTAACAACGTTGTTCTCTCTCGCCGTGCATTCCTAGAACAGACTCAATCTGAGTCACGCACAACGTTTCTTAATCAACTCGAAAAGGGACAAGTTCGCTCAGGTGTTATTTCATCGATCGTGAACTTTGGCGCATTTGTTGATCTCGGTGGCGTAGATGGCTTGGTTCACGTTTCAGAGCTTTCTTGGAAGCACATCGATCATCCCGGTGAAGTCGTTGAAGTTGGCGATGAAGTAACAGTTGAGGTTCTAGAAGTTGATTTCGAACGTGAACGAGTTTCACTTTCTCTTAAAGCAACGCAAGAAGATCCATGGCAAGCATTTGCTCGCACACACACAATTAATCAGGTTGTTCCTGGCGTTGTAACAAAGCTCGTTCCATTCGGCGCATTTATTCGTGTGCATGAAGGAATCGAAGGTCTTGTACATATTTCAGAGTTGGCAGAACGACATGTTGAAATTCCAGAGCAAGTTGTGCAAGTCGATGATGAACTTTTCGTCAAGATCATTGACATCGATTTAGAGCGTCGTCGTATTTCATTATCTTTGAAGCAGGCTAATGAGGGTCATGAAATTGAGATTGAAGCTTTCGATCCTTCTCAATATGGAATGTCAGCTCGCTACGATGCTGCAGGAAACTTTATCTATCCAGAGGGATTTGATGCAGACTCACAAGAATGGAAGCCGGGATATGAATCCCAGCGCGAAGAGTGGGAAGCTGCATACTCCCTTGCTAAGGAACGTTTCATGGCACACAAAAAGCAGAAGGCTGAAGCTAAAGTAGCCGATGCAGCTGCTGTGCCAGAGGAAGTAACCCCAACTGAATAATTAGTAACGATTGAAAAAGGCCTAGCAAATACGCTGGGCCTTTTTCATTTGCCGTTTATTGAAGGCAGGTCCTCTACCTTTATAAGCAGAAAAGATACGATAGGCATATGCGCGTAATTGGATTAACTGGCGGAATCGGCAGTGGTAAATCCTTGGCTGCGCAGTATTTTGCAGAGTTAGGCGCCTTTGTCATTGATGCAGATCAACTTTCCCGAGAAGCAATAGAACGCGGGTCGAAGGGATTTGATGAAGTAGTAAGTATTTTTGGGGACTCAATTTTACTTAACGGTCAAATAAATCGAAAAGCACTTGCTGAGGCAATATTTAAAGATTCTAATCTCAAATCAAAATTAGAAGGGATAATTCATCCTTTTGTAAAGAAGAAGTTCGAATTGGCTGTTTCGACTTTGAAAGAAAATGAAATATTAGTTTACGAAATTCCATTACTGGTCGAAACTAATTCCCAAGATCGTTTTGACCTAGTAGTAACTGTTGAGTCCGATCATGAAAACAGAGTTGAGAGATTGCGATTACGAGGGATGCAAATCTCAGAGATCCAAGCGCGAATTTCTTCGCAAGCCAGTCGTCAAGAACGCACTGACGTTGCTGATTTTTTGATAGAAAACAATGGAAGTGAAGATGAACTCCTGCGCCAAGTTGAAAACATCTGGGATAGCATCATCGATAGTTTGTAAGTAGGCTAGGCAAATGCGCCCGGTATCTGATCTGCAACGTTCAGTTGCTCCCTTTCAGGTAATAAGTGACTACGTGCCGGCTGGTGATCAGCCGGAGGCGATCGAGGAGATTTCTCGTCGTATACAGGCAGGTGAACAAGACGTTGTTCTTCTTGGTGCTACCGGAACTGGAAAATCTGCCACAACAGCTTGGCTAATTGAAAAACTTCAAAGACCTACTTTGGTGCTAGCCCCCAATAAGACTTTGGCTGCCCAATTAGCAAATGAATTTCGAGAATTGATGCCTAATAACGCTGTTGAGTACTTTGTTTCTTACTACGACTATTACCAACCAGAGGCATATGTGCCTCAAACAGATACCTTCATCGAAAAGGATTCATCCGTCAACGAAGAGGTTGAAAGGCTACGGCACTCAGCGACCAATTCACTGTTGACCAGGAGAGATGTAATCGTAGTTGCCACAGTCTCATGTATTTATGGCCTTGGTACACCGCAGGAGTATGTAGATCGGATGGTTCGCTTACGAGTTGGCGATGAGATTGAAAGAAATGCCCTATTGCGAAAATTTGTTGATGTTCAGTACAAACGAAACGACATGGCCTTTGAACGCGGAACTTTTAGAGTTAGAGGCGACACAATAGAGATTATTCCCATGTATGAGGAGTTAGCGATCCGAATTGAGATGTTTGGAGATGAAATTGAGAAGATTTCTACTCTCCATCCCTTAACAGGTGAAATTATCGCCGATGAGAAAGAGATGTACATTTTTCCCGCAACACATTATGCAGCTGGACCTGAAACCATGAAGCGCGCAATTGGTGATATTCAAGACGAACTGCAGGTGCAATTAAATCTCCTTGAGAAACAAGGCAAATTGTTAGAGGCGCAGCGGCTTCGAATGCGAACGACATTTGATATAGAGATGATGGAGCAGATTGGCTTTTGCAGTGGAATTGAGAACTATTCCCGGCATTTAGACGATCGTCCAGCGGGTTCTGCGCCGCACTGTTTGCTCGATTATTTTCCAGAAGATTTCCTCGTGGTAATTGATGAAAGCCACGTAACTGTTCCTCAGTTAGGAGCAATGTTCGAAGGGGATGCCTCGAGAAAAAGAACGCTTGTTGAACATGGTTTCCGACTTCCAAGTGCGCTAGATAACAGGCCATTGAAGTTTCCTGAGTTCATTGAAAGAACAGGACAAAAGCTATACCTATCGGCAACACCTGGTAAATATGAATTAGCAAAGGTCGATAACGATGTGGTTGAGCAGGTCATTCGACCAACTGGATTGGTTGATCCTGCGATTGTAATCAAGCCGATTAAGGGTCAGATAGATGATCTATTACAGGAGATTAACATTCGAGCTGCCCGCAACGAGCGTGTATTGGTCACAACGTTAACAAAGAAAATGTCGGAAGATCTTACAGATTATCTTCAAGAAAAGGGAGTCAATGTTCGCTACTTGCACTCTGAGGTCGATACTTTGCGGCGCGTTGAATTGCTTCGTGAATTACGAACAGGTGAATATGATGTCTTGATCGGTATCAACTTATTGCGCGAAGGTTTAGATCTTCCTGAAGTATCTCTTGTCTCAATTCTTGATGCAGATAAAGAAGGTTTTTTGCGATCTGCCACCTCACTGATTCAAACTATTGGTCGTGCCGCACGAAATGTCTCCGGAGAAGTACATATGTATGCAGACAACATAACTGCATCCATGGCCAAAGCCATCGATGAGACCAATCGCCGCAGAGCAAAACAAGTTGCATACAACCTTGAACGCGGGGTAGATCCTCAACCTCTTCGAAAGAAAATCGCAGATATCACCGATCTGATAAATAGAGAGAGTGAGGATACAGAAGAGCTTTTATCGCATGAAAAAGCCAGTTCGAAAAACTCTGCTGTTTCTGGGCTATTTGATAAGAAATCCGTATCCCTACCGCGCAAGGATTTAATCTCATTGATAGGCTCTCTGACTGAGCAGATGAAGAACGCTGCAG
>Ga0209353_10001924_pt1 | contig 11592 bp, 26 predicted proteins | sample LauGreSpBDMM15SD_2_FD_187561 | JGI IMG/M metagenome (GOLD analysis project Ga0209353, IMG submission 187561) | Freshwater lake microbial communities from Lake Michigan, USA - Sp13.BD.MM15.SD (SPAdes) (version 2) | ecosystem: Environmental > Aquatic > Freshwater > Lake | place: Lake Michigan...
CCTCCTCGACAACTTTCAAATCATATCATCTCGAATCAGGGAACTAAACCCAGAAAAAATTCGAGTGATGTGGTCTCATGACCTACCAGAGGATCCAGAGTCAGAAAAGATAAAGCATAAAGCATATCGAGATAAGTTTCACAAATTCGTGTTCGTTAGTAATTGGCAATATAACAGATACCAGCTTTTCAGTGGTTTGCCATATGACACTACATCAATAATCATCGAGCACGGAATTGTACCGTCTCCGGCATCTTGCTTAAATAAACCCAATGATAAGATTAGGTTGGTGTATACATCTACACCTCAAAGAGGACTAGAACTCCTCGTTCCAGTATTTAAGCGACTAGCTGAGAAGTATCCAAACATTCACCTCGACGTATTCTCTAGCTTTAAGATCTATGGATTCGATGAAGCTGATAAGCGTTATGAGCCTCTATACGAAGAGTGTCGCAATCACCCGCAAATAACATATCATGGCTTTACTCCTAATGATGAGTTAAGAGCACACGTAGATAAGTGTCACATCTTTGCTTATCCATCGATATGGATGGAAACCGCTTGCATCGCTTTGATGGAAGCGATGTCAGCTGGTCTCGTCTGCGTTCATCCAAATTTTGGAGCTCTTGCTGATACTTCAGGTGGTTTAAATATGATGTATCATGGCAATTTTAATGATAGGAATTCTCACGCTAATATCTTATACTCTTACCTCGAAGGAGCCATTGAGTTAGTTAAGAGCAATAAGAGCGCTGAATTAGTTGGATATGCAAAGTTCTATGCAGACAATCGATTCCACATTAACAGAGCAATGCAACAGTGGGAAAATTTGCTGAAAACTCTCCTTAATGATTACCCTACTATTGAGTCAAGATTTATTGCCGAGGAGAAATTCGTGTATCGAACAACATGATAAATAACCATGTACATATTATGAAGATTAATATACTATAAAAAATAGGATTGGCATGAGCAATATTATTAAGTTTCCAAAGAACAATCCAAAGTTTGTTCCGGCTGATCTTGAAGAGATAGAAGATAGAATGGATGACCTTAAGCTGCATCACATTCACGAGAGTCTGCAGAACATTCTACCTTCTTTTTTCGCTCAACTAGAAACTGTTGGATTTGACTTCAGTACTCTCGAGGGAGAATCCGATCCATATATAAAGGATGGTGCTTTCGTAGTAGAGTCTATAAAAGCGATGCTCTGTAAATATCACGGCATCAATCACCCATTCAGTGCTATAGCTGATAATATCTTCGTTCCAGATGACGAAGAAGAGGGATCATTTAAGATAGTAGACAACATAAGTGTTAAGTTCAGACCAATTGAGGAAGGAAACGGCTAAAGCCGACATATCATGATTTTAATTGACCTAAATCAAGTGATGATATCTAATCTAATGATGCAACTCGGTAATCATACCAATGCTAGCCTAGAAGAGAATATGGTAAGGCACATGGTTCTCAATGCCATCAGATCATATAGGACTAAGTTCTCTGACGAGTACGGTGAGATAGTCATAGCTTGCGATAATAAGAACTACTGGAGAAAACAGATATATCCTTATTATAAGGCTAATCGCAAGAAAAACATAGAGAAGTCAGAGCTCGACTGGCAATCGATCTTCGAGTGCATGAACTCAATCAGATCAGATCTAAAAGAGTTCTTCCCTTATAAGGTAGTTGACATCGAGTCGTGCGAGGCAGATGACATCATCGCCACTCTCGTAAAGCTACATAGCACTTCCAATGCACAAAAGATCCTAATCCTATCCGGTGACAAGGACTTCATTCAGCTTCACAAGTATAACAACGTAAATCAATACGATCCAGTTAGGAAGAAGTGGATCGTGCACGAAGATCCTAATCGATACTTACACGACCACATTCTTAAAGGAGATGCAGGCGACGGCATTCCAAATATCCTATCTGACGATGACACATTCGTTTCTGGTAAGAGACAGAAGCCCATGACTCAAAAGAAGATGGATCAGATATATAGGAAAGAGGTAGAGTTAGATACTATCTCAGCTAGAAATTATAGTAGGAATCAAACATTGATCGACCTAACGAAGATTCCCCAACAGATAGAGCAGGCAATTGCTGATAGCTTTTTTAATCAACAAACTAAGACTCGCGAGAAGCTCTTCGGTTATTTTACCGGACACAAGCTCAAGCACTTGGTCGAACACATCCAGGAGTTCTAAGATGGTAATTGGTATGGCCGAGTTCCTAGAGAACGTGTCAAAAATGAAGAAACGCGAGGAGAAGGTGGATATCTTGAAGCGAGCTACTAGCTTCGCGCTCAGAACTATACTTCAGGGCGCTTATGATCCGAAGATTAAGTGGCTATTACCTCCAGGAATCCCTCCTTATAAACCAAATGATATTCAAGATCAAGAAGGAGTACTCCTTAGGGAATGCCGCAAACTAAACTACTTCGTTGAAGGTGGTGCAGCTGTCCGGAGTCAGTCGCAGCGCGAGATGATGTTCATCGAGTTACTTGAGAATGTCGCACCAGCTGATGCAAAATTGCTGTGTTCAATTAAAGAAAAGAAGTTGCCGTATAAGGGAATAACGGCCGACATTGTCAAGGAAGCATTTCCCGACTTAATTTCAGTGGAGATTACGAACTAACATGGGTAAGTCTAAACATATTAAAAACCACGACTATTATGCTGATAGGGAGTATATGGATGGTGGAAGATACAATGATGTTGATAGAATGGCTAACATCGCGAGACTTAAAGAAAAGAAGATTGAGCGTGCAGTAAAGACCAAGAATATCGATGTACTCATTGACATGGATAATGAGGGGTTAGATCCTACTGACTACGAATACAGCCAACAAGATAACTTAAATTTATGAAAGTTTAGTGGAAATAATGCCAACCTACAAGTTCAAGAATAATACCACCGGTGAGGAATTCACCGACTTTATGAATATGTCGCAGCTAGACATTTACATGACGGAGAACAGTCACTTAACGCAGTTAGTTAACGGCGCACCAATGATCGTTTCAGGAGTTCCTAGAAAGCCTGATGACGGTTTCAGGGATGTACTCAGAGACATAAAGAGAAAGAACTCTAAGGGACTCACAAGGTCGACGATTAACACATTTTAATGAAAAGATTTCAAATGGATTCACCCGAGAGGCTAACAAGAAAACAAAGAAGAATACAGCGTCAATCAGGAGTATCGGAAGACATTAACACCAATCTTAAACTAAACTTCAAACTGAAGAGCGTGGATCCACTGACTAAGAATCAGCAGCTCACATTCAGCCACTATGATAGCGGGAAGAACCTACTCTTGCACGGGATAGCCGGAACCGGAAAGAGTTTCGTATCTATATTTCTAGCGATCAGACAGATTCTCGAGGAGAACGGCAGATTTAAAAAGCTAGTCATCGTAAGGAGCGTGGTTCCTACGAGAGACATGGGATTCCTACCAGGAAATAACAAAGAGAAGACGAAAGTATATGAAGCACCGTATCAATCTATATTTACGGAATTGTTTGGCAGATCTGATGCTTATGAGTATCTCAAGCAGAAGGACTTCGTCGACTTTATCAGTACGTCTTTCATTAGAGGTATTACTCTTAACGACTGTATTGTGGTTGTAGATGAGATTGCTAATCTTACTCTTCACGAGCTAGACTCAGTGATCACGAGAGTTGGTAAGAACTGCAAGATCATATTCTGCGGTGATTTTAGGCAATCCGACTTCACTCGCTACGAGGACAAGAAAGGCATCAAAGACTTCATGCGCATCATTACCAAGATGAAGAGCTTCGAGTTCGTAGAGTTTGACGAGAACGACATCGTTAGGTCGGCGATGGTCAAAGAATACATCATAGCTAAGGATAGACTCAATATAGTTGCATAGGAGGACTGAGTGGCGGTTGAGATGGAGAGGTTTAACTTATTTCCTACATTGGTATGTAAGTACAAGTATGATGAAACTAGGCAATTCGAGGATATATTTAATCAACACGAGAACAAGTATCTACTGAGTACTGATCGAGGTGTCGATGCAGGTGAGCACACCGGTTTCAATGCAGTCCACAAGGAACCGGCATTTAGCAATTTATACGCATTCATCGCCCGCAGCGTCAACCATTACATGACCGAATTAGCTATGGACACGTCTAAGTACAGGATCATTATAGGCAAATCGTGGCTTTCCTACGTGGATAATGTTGTAGATATAGAGCCTCACAATCACGCAGATCACCACATATCGTTCATTTACTACGTAGACGATCCTACTGGAATGGATTACATCCATTTTGGCAACACTCATCAACCGAATATCAATCAGCCATTCCATGGTGCGTTCAATCCCGGACCGGAAACCAATGTCGACGGTAGGCAGCCTAATATAAAGGAGTGGAATGCCTACAATTCCTTCGATACGGGATTTCAGTGCGAGGAGGGAGATCTGTGGGTATTTCCCGGCAAGTTGAGTCATTGGACTAAGACGAAGCGGACACCATTCGATAAAGAAAAGCGAAGAGCGATAGCTGGTGACGTGCTGCTCGTGTACAAAGATCCTAGTAATAGAATGCTGTTTGGCATATATGATCCGTCTCACTGGACCGTGTACGACGTCAAGTGAGCATGTACATATATCGAGTGTCGGTGTAGGATTAATAATGGAGAATTGTAATGAGAGTATTTGAGCACGAGCCACTGACTGCACTAGGGGTTACGAGAGTGACGCTTCACAACAAGCGGTATTACGAGGCACCTACTGGAACCTACGAGTCGGTGACTACGATTTTAGGTCGAGCGCTAGACGACGGTCACCTAGATAAGTGGCGTGCTAAGGTTGGCCACGAGAAGGCTGCTAAGATCAGTACTCAAGCAGCTAATCGCGGGACTGCCATTCACGCGTTATGCGAGAGATATCTAGAAAACGATGATACGTATTTATTAGGAGCGATGCCGTCGAACGTACTTACTTTCAAGTCTATTCAATCCGTACTAGACGAGAGAGTGGGGATCATCCGCGCTATCGAGCATATGCTCTACTCGCCGACGCTGAGAGCTGCTGGAACAACCGACCTAGTAGCGGACTTCGACGGCGTATCTTCGATCGTGGACTTCAAGACGTCTCTTAAACCGAAACGTGAAGAGTGGATTCAGTCTTATTTCCTTCAGTCGACTGCGTATGCTATGATGATCGAGGAGATCTACCAAATCCAAGTCCCCCAGATAGCGATCATCATTGCAGTAGACCACGAGCCCGCACAAGTATTTGTAAAGACTAAAGATCAATATGAGGACAGAGTGAGGAGTATATTCTGTGATAAGAACTGAGAAGGAACTAGAGAGGAGAAACCGAATCTTAGTAGCGAGAGCTGCATACGCGTATGAGATACTCGACTCTCCGGTACTAACAGACTCACAGTTCGACGACCTAGCTAAGTCTATTAGACCAGAGATGAGTACTATAGAGGATTACCACTCACCAGAACAGATCTCTAGGTATACAGAACTAGACAGGTTCTTTAAAGAACAGTTCTCGGCCTATACTGGATCGTGGATAAGAAAACACCCTGAATACTCCAAGCTAGAAGTAATGGCTCACTCCTACCAGTACGATCCGGAACTGAGTTGATTTAAATCAGCTTTTTTTTAATACGAGCGTCGCGAGACTCAGCGGCAGCTAATCACTCCCCGCTAAAAATAATTCGCGCCAGCTGAAATTAAACATGTACTTAATTAGCACTGCTTGATATACTAATAATACGAGCTAACCACAGACACACAGGAGACTACCAATGAGAAACTCAGAGAGCTATGCGTTCACCGTAACCAACCTCAACGCCCCCGGCATAGCAGCAGCCAAGTGGATGGCAAAGGTGGCCAATGCCAAGCGCAGAGTAGAAGAGCTGCAAAATTCGGCACAGAATATAGTCAGGCAGCGAGTGGTCATCCGTCCCCGTCTAGGCAAGAATAATCCACATCGTCACCTGTACGCAGTCGGTGGACCACTGAAGAGACTCAGCAGCCAAGACATCAAGCGTGAGCACGGCGCGCGGTTCGATGTGTATGTCAGAGAAATCCAAATTTGGAAATAATTTCAGATGACGTGCGTTTTTTAGTGTACTTAATTAGCATTGCTTGATATACTAATAATAGAAGATGAGCATACACACAGGAGACTACACATGAGCAACTCAATCACCGTCAGCATGAAGTTTAAGATCACCGACTACACGCAGCAGATGCTGGACAGCTTGGATGGTTATGAATCTTATGCTGAGACCGAGATTGCCGAGCTCTTTCAGGACTTCGTGGAAGCTCACCTCAAGCGCGATCGCAAGACAGTCGACCGCTTCATCCAGGAAATCTGCCTCGACACTCATGCAACAATGCAGGAGATTGTGGACGCTGGTGAGATCTAAAAAATAACTCGCGCCAGCTGAAATTAAACATGTACTTAATTCGCCTCGCTTGATATACTAATAATAGAAGATAACACAGAGGAACACACACATGACTAAGTTCGAACGCGATTGCTACGGAATGACCGTCGAAGATATCAACGCTAATCTCATCAACGGCATCACCACTCGCTTGGCTGGTATCGAGATGACGATCATGAGCATACTCTCTGACGCTCAACAGGTGTTAGAGTTTGGTGACTCGGAACAGGCTCGCAAATACATCAACGTAGCCAAGTTCATGATCGCAGAAAAGATGAAGGCAGCTTGACATGCGCATCAACATAGCCAAATTCATGATCGCAACAAACCCCGACCTCGCCATGCTTGACCGCCTCCCGCTCGACCGCAGCAAGGCTGCCCTCAAGGAGCACTTCACCTCCGTGATCAAAGATCCGGTGCAGCTGAAGATGATGCTGAACGACGTGGACAGGAATTGCCGTAGGCCGGCGGACGTCAGCCGCATGTATTGGAACAGCCGACTCTCGGCAGAGGGATTGGGCATTAATGGCTCGAGCTGGAGCAAGCGAAAAAAGTCGGTGGTAGGCTAAAATAAACATGTACTTAATTCGCCTCGCTTGATATACTAATAATAGAAGATAAGTTAAACACACACAGGAGACTACAATGAATACCGACCGCAACCTCGCCCTCGCCTACGTCCTTACCACGGCAGGCATCGAAGACCTCAACGCCATCATCGAGGCAATCAAGGCGCGCCGCGCGACTATAGGCAAGCAGGCTAAGGGCATCATAAAGGCCGGCGCTAAGGTGACTTTCACGTCGAAGGGGACGCTCTACAAGGGTGTAGTAATCTCGGTCAAGGTCAAGCGAGCCGTAGTAGAGTGCGAGCTTCCAGGCAAAGCCTACGACTCCAAAATGCGCCAAGTTCGCGTAACCACCTCATATCGGGTACCACTGAGCATGCTCCAGGCCGCATAGCAGCTATGCACGGCACGTTATGTACATTATTCGCATTGCGTGTTATTCTAGGGATATGATGAAAACAAAGGAAAACAGCATGTACAACTACCTCAACATCGATCAGATCCGGTCTGCTCTGGACTTCCTCGAGGCTAGCTACAGCAAGGCCATGGACGGTGAGGCATACGGTCTCGCTAACGCGATCCTAGCCAAGATCGATGGCCTAACGGAAGAACTGACTGCCAAGATTATGGCAGAGAATCCATACACCACGGCAGCTGACGTGCGTTATTTTGAAAATATTCGTTGACATTTTTTCAAAAATAGACTATATTAAGAATATAAGGAATGGAGAAAAACAAATGAAATTCGATCGTAAGGCTTTTGAGATATCTGGTGATTATGTGTTTTACCCATACAACGGTGAACGCCGGTTCGTTGGTCGTTTTAAGTACTCCAAGAGTCCATTCACCAAGGCTAGGTTCCTCAAGGAGCTCGTAGCCAATCATACACAGGATGATTATTTTACACAGGTTGCTCCATACGGCAGCAAGGCTCCCTTAGACATCCTTCGTGAAAAGAACGAAGATTGGTACTTTGGCATTATCGAAGCATTCTGTGGAAAAGATGCAGCATAATTATCATGCAGCGTAAAATAAGCATGTACTTAATTCGTCTCGCTTGATATACTAATAATATGATGAAAACAAAGGAACACCACATGCACGACTACCTTAGCATAGAGCAGATACGGTCTACTCTGGCCTTCGTCGAGGCCAGCTACAACAAGGCCATGGACGAAGAGGCATACGGCCACGCACAGGATCTGGACAAATTTATTGATGACCTGATGGAGGCATTGACTGAAAAGATTATGGCAAAGGACGCGTGCTTCACTGCAGACGACGAACGGTACTGGCTAATAATGCAGGCGGGGCGGAATCATAAAGCAGCGTAAAATAAGCATGTACTTAATTCGTCTCGCTTGATATACTAATAATACGAGCTAATTAATCTAACCACACACAACAAAAGGAAATATTACTATGGCACACGAAATCGAATTCGTCAATGGTAAGGCTCAGATGGCTTACACCGGCGATGTTCCATGGCACGGCCTCGGCACTGCCGTTCCAGCCGACCTCACCCCTGCCCAGATGCTCGAGGCAGCCGGCCTTGATTGGTCGGTCACCAAGGTACCGGCATTCGCTAAGGTCGGCGACAAACAGGTAGCCATCGGCCACTCTGCCCTCGTCCGCAGCATGGACGATTCCATCCTCGACGTAGTCTCCGACGACTGGAACCCGGTGCAAAATCAGGAGGCGTTCGAGTTCTTCAACGACTTCGTAGCTGCGGGTGACATGGAGATGCACACTGCCGGCTCTCTCAAGAACGGGCAGATTGTTTGGGGTTTAGCCAAGGTAAAGGAGAGCTTCGAGCTGTTCAAGGGTGATCGCGTCGACTCCTACATGCTCTTCACTAACTTCCACAAATACGGGTACAGCACTGACGTTCGCTTTACTCCAATCCGCACGGTCTGCAACAATACACTGACCTTGGCGCTGTCCTCCTCGGTGGACAACATGGCTAAGATCTCTCACCGCAAGGTGTTCGACGGCGACAGTGTCAAGCTGATGCTCGGTGTGGCTCACGACAAGCTGGCCACGTACAAGGAGATGGCATCTTTCCTCGGCTCGAAGCGCTATAGCAACGAGAACATCGTTGAGTACTTCACTCGGGTGTTCCCTGTGACTGGCTCCTCATCCAAGAAAGATCGCTCGCGCAATGCGGAGATTGCCATGGATGTGTTGGTCAATCAGCCAGGTGCTAACTTCGCTGAGGGTACTTGGTGGCAGGCATTCAACGCTGTCACCTACATGACTGACCATGTCATGGGTCGCAATTCCGACAGTCGCCTCGCATCTGCCTGGTACGGCTACAATAAGGGTGTCAAGACAAAGGCGCTCGAGACTGCGGTCGAGATGGCGGAGGCAGCATGAGCCGACTCGAATACCTCTATCCCAGGGCGGCGATGTTCGTCCTGGCCTCATCCGCTGGGGTTACTGCCCTGACGTTCCCACTAGTGTGCCTGCTCTGCGTCATCGGGATGTATGGCTGGGCACACGTCATCTCCGGAGAGTCTCAGTGAGTATGCACCTCCTACCCATATACTTCAACGACTTGAAGCAGCGCAAGGTTTCTAGGAAGCGGGAGCCGGAACTTACTAAGCTCGAATTCTCCAAGATGCAGCACCTATTGTTCGTGGAGAAGATGACCGGAGGCAAGAAGCCGGACAAGCAATTCATGGAGAAAGAGTGGCGCAGGGAGTACAGGGAGACAATGCAGCCTGACATGTCAGGCTATCAGAGCCGCGGCATCGGGTACGGCATTGCAGCTAAGCCAGAGCCGAAGGTGTACACCGGGAACAAACTGCTGGGGATCGCTACTATGCACAAGTCTAACATGGTGCCTGTCTTCAGTACTGCAGATGCTGCGGACATCTCGAGGATGCGGCGATAATAGTTTCTCCCGGCCTAAATTGGGCATGTACATTATTGCCCAGCTGTGTATAATAGATATAACGAAAGCAACAGGAGATACAGCGCATGGCTAATACCCTGACAAAAGTTAGGACAGAGCGGCAGTCTTATACCGGTCCCATTAAGGCCGTTACTGCCTGGATTCGAATCATGAGGATCGAGGGTTACTCGCTCATCGATCAGGAGTTTACCCGTGACGGCCTCATTACGGCTAACATGATGAGGCCGAAGCAATGAAGCTTCAACTATTGAATGCGCCGCAGCAGGTACTTCTCCAGAGAATGGAGGAACTGCTCGAGGAGCTAATCGCGATAATCGAGATAGCGGCGCATGCCGGCTTTGTCGATCGGATATCGCTCATGGTTAAGATCTATGAGCTCAGATTGCAACTAGAAGAGATCAAGGGAGAGAGTGGAAATGAATAAGCAGCAGAAGCCGGCTGACGCCATGAAGAAGTTTTTCATGGAATACGTCATAGTTCCTATCATCCTGGTCGGGCCGCTTGTCCTGCTCGGAGTCATCATCTACGACGGCATTCAGCACAAGGCTAGCCTCAAGTTTGCCTGCGAGACTCTAGGCGGAGTCTACGTCGACAGCGAGATCTGCATCGATGGCAAGAACTTATTTGTAGGAGAACTAAAATGAAAGTCAATATTGAATTGCAATCAGAGCAGGTTGATGCTATCGTATTGCAGGAACTTCAGCATGCTCTAGAGTCAAACATTCGTTATTATATTGGTGAAGTTAAGGTCTGTGAATCTCGTAAGGAGCATCGTAAGCTGATCAAGTCGCTTCGCCGTGCAGTCGCATACTTTATGGTCCATGAAGATTTCCTAGAATACATGGATGAACTTGAATGGCCTGTCGGCGATGAAGAAGACAAGTACGAGTGGTAAAATACTGGTTGACATTTTTATAGAAACATCGTATATTAATAATATGATGAGAACAAAGGAATATGATACATGTCTAGACCTCAACAAATAAAAACCGTGAATACGTCCTTGTTGGACCAAATGCACCACCGTTATTTTAATCTTGGCTATAAAGAAGCACTTGGTGGTTTGCCTTTTAATAAAAAATATGATACTTCTACACGACAAGAACAATTGTTGTATGAACGTGGAAGACAGTTTGGTATAGCAACCCAAGGCAAAATTCCTGTTAAAATTAATAAAGAAGTAACTTTGAAAGCAATTCTTGCGTTTCGCGATCTTGTTCTTAAGGAAAAGGTATTAATATGATGACTAAGATAGTATACAATTCTTGTTATGGTGGGTTTGGAATATCTGCACAGGCAATCGACCGATACTGGGAAATTAAGGGCGAGTCTCGCCCAGATCCAGAACATTGGTGGTATGGAGATATAAAGCGTGATGATCCTGTGCTAGCACAGGTTGTAGAAGAATTAGGTGAAGGTGCCAACGGACGTCATGCCTATCTTAACATCCGTGAAATTCCTAAAGGCACCCTATACCGTATCGATACGCTGGAAGACGGCATGGAATCTGTAGATACTTATGACGATTATGAATGGAGTGTAGCGTGACCAAGATAGTATATAATTCTTGTTATGGCGGGTTTGAGCTTTCTAAAGCTGCTGTAGATCTTTATTGGGAGTTCAAAGGTGAGCCAAAACCTTTGGACTGGGATTATGATTTGCTGTC
>Ga0209353_10001926_pt1 | contig 11585 bp, 4 predicted proteins | sample LauGreSpBDMM15SD_2_FD_187561 | JGI IMG/M metagenome (GOLD analysis project Ga0209353, IMG submission 187561) | Freshwater lake microbial communities from Lake Michigan, USA - Sp13.BD.MM15.SD (SPAdes) (version 2) | ecosystem: Environmental > Aquatic > Freshwater > Lake | place: Lake Michigan, USA...
GGCCTCAAAACGGAGGTTACAATTTTCAAGCTCAAGCTCAAGAAGCCCTAGCTCGGGCCCGGCCGTGTCGCGAAGGTTGGCCATGGATTAATTAGCACAAGATCTAAAGAGTATGGGAATGTTTGTTGTAGGGATGAAGAAACCATATCCGCATCGTATGTATTATTTTCTGCGTGACATGTTTATGTCGTGGTAGTGGAGATGGTAATGGGTTAGATAGACTTGCTTTCCAAGTCGGACACGCGGTGGGTGAGGACTTGGATCTGGTGAGAGAGCTCTTGGACCGCACCGATGAGGTAGGGGATGAGCTTGGGGTACTGGATGCCAAGAAACTCCGTGGGTTGAGAGGGAAAGTTGATGTTCTCCGTTACCAAGGGGATGACTGCGCGCACTTCTTGCGCAATTAGACCAACATCCGGACATCCTTGCTTGTTTGGGTTGAAAACTTTCTCATTCCACTTGAATGTAACAGGGCGCAGTCTTAAAATGTTATCAAGTGACTTGTCAATGGGAATGGAGGTGACATCCGTCTTGAGACGCTGGTCGGAGACGCTTCCAAAACCCGTGATATCACCAGACACTATAAGATCGTTATTGATTCCCGTGAGACCTTCAATGCGAAGCTTGTAGTTGACGGATGAGGTCCCGATCCCAACATTGCCGTTTTCAATTATGTGAATGGCATCGGATCGAGTTACGTTGTTTTTTGTGAAAAATGTCATCGTTCCGGTGGACATATTTCCTACCGTGTTGCCAACTTTGTGACAAATGATGCCGGCGAGCGCGCTTGATGTGTTTGTTGCACCCGAGGTTGCGTCCAAGCTTGCAAACTCGAGTCCGACGGTCGTATTGTTCGTTCCATTTCCATTGTAAAGTATGAGCGCGGGCTTGAATCCGTACAAACCGAGCTGGCTGTTATCTTGCCGGATTACCGTGGCCTCGTACGATGTTGGGTCACGATAAAATGCGTTTGTAGGAATGTTGGTTGGTGGGGTACCTGCCGCCCCCCATTGGTAGACTGCGTTGTAGAGGGTTGCACCGAGGGTGGGTTGCGAAATGCGGTTGCCAATGGTTGCGTAAGATGATGAGAAGACATCGCCTATGACGTGGAGCTTCCCTAGGGCCGTTGCAGTTCCAACGCCCACGTTACCAGTGGCCTCCAAACGAAGTTGTGGTGTGGTAGCGTTATGGGTGGTGTTGATAAACTCGGCAGTGTGGATGGCAGTCGCTGTGGACGTGGGGGTACTCACGCGGAATGTGCCACCGTTGACGTGTAACATGTGCGATCCTGCGATGGCCGTGCCGATGCCGACGTTTTGGGCGAAGCGGCCGCTGCCGTTTACGTGGAGCATGAATGCTGCGGGTGTGGTGCCAATTCCGACATTTTGGGCGAAGCGCCCATTGCCTTCAACGTTTAGCATGAATGCTGCGGGTGTGGTGCCAACCCCAAGGTTCCCTGAGATAGTTGCGAGGCCTTTGATAGCGAGAGCATATGGGTCTTGCGGAGCCGTGCCAATGCCAATATTACCGCGGAGGGGATTGTTCACATCGCGATCAACTATCAGATTACCCATCCATGCTGCATTCTGGTAGAAATAGCCCGAGGCATATACCTCTTCTGATACGGCCGTTGGCCAAATGACGGCCTCATAGAAGGCGCTCGAGATGGCCGTGCGAAGGTTGATGCTGAGAGAAGTTGTATTCGCAGGCTGGTTATAACTATATGAATAGGTGAAATCGTATTCAGGGGGAACCGGGTAGGTGTAAGGATACACGGGTCTCTTCTTCACACCATTTATGTACACGTCAATGTTGCTCCCCGTCACCATAAAGTTGCCTGTCATGTCGTGCTGGAAGGTGGAAACTGCTTGCGTGTCAAGCATCTCGGTGAAACGGAATGGGCTGAGCTGAATAGCAGTGCGCGTGGTGTAAGTTTCATTGTATCCGAGCGACTTCATGGGAATGATGTACAAGTTGTGATCTGATGTGGTTCCACCAAACTCGAGCACGTGGCCTTTGCCTGATATTGCGACGACGTACTCCGAGATGTCAATGTGTTCCACGAACGAATTGAACGAATGGGTCATTGTCTCCGTCTCGTCCGTGTGAATGCTCATGGGGGACAGATGTACGGCAGGTGTCGTGTTCGTAAAGGCCGCGGCCGATGTCTTATAAATCCCAATGTTGGCCCAGCTTACTGTATTGATGGCAATCAAAGAACTCAAGTTCTTGTACGGAATGGATGCATTCACAAAGAATCGACCTCCCTTGGATGTGAATGAGTATAAAATGCGATTTTGAGGGTTCGGATCGTTGGTCGTGATTGCGCGTGTGCGTGTTGTTGGGTCAATATCATCCATGGTGATGCGGTCGAACGTGTCTTGGGATGCGAACAGGTTAAGGTAGTCACCAGCACGGATGCTTCCCGAGACCGTGAGGTCACCTATCATGTGTACGTTTGTCACGGGGCTCGTTGTTCCCATGCCAATGTTGCCAGCACGGGTGATGATCATATGTTGTGCATCGCCCGTGTAGAATCGCAAGTTGCTGTCGTTGGTGCCCGCAGCTAATTCTGCGCTGATGTATGTGGTTTGATCGGTGGACTTCACGCCTCCAAGGGAGCCCCATGTGTTCCCTGCGCCGAACCCCTCGAACTGGCTTGTGGTGGTGTTATAGCGGACGTAGCCCTTCTCGGACGCAGGTGGGCGTTGTGAAGTTGTGCCTTGGGGAATGAGCATCGCATCCGTGCTATTGATCTCGAGGCGGACCTTGGCCATGGTGGTTCCAATGCCTATGTTTCCGGATTCCACGATGCGCATGGCTTCATTGTTGTTTGTGATGAAGCGCAAGTTGTTGTCAAGCGCACCGGGTACAAGTTCAGCCTCTATCTTTGTTGATTGATCGCGGTTTTTCACACCGCCGAACGAGACCCATGCCTCACCCGTGCCATATCCTTCGAAGAGATCAAGTTCCGTATTGTAGCGAATGTGGCCCTTTTTAGTGACCGTTGGGTCGGGTCGCTGGCCGATGTCGCCCTTTGGGATGAGGAGCGCATCCGTTCCGGTCACTTCCATGACTGTGTTTGCAATTGTTGTTCCAATGCCAATGCGGGTGTTGGTGGCGGTGTTTGCGCTCAAGTAAAGCGTTGTGTGTGTTTGGTTGTTTTTGTTGAGACCAAGTGCGTAATTCTTGGGGCCGTATGGGAGGTTGCTGTCGTAAATGCGTAGGATCAAGTTGTTGGACGTGTTTCCAAAGGTGGCCACATTTGAATCTTCTGAGCTCAGTAAATCTAGCAATTGTTTGCCCAGAATTACAGGGCCCAACGTGGACTCGGACATGGACGCTGACATGTGTTTGGATGGTGATGTTCCTCGTGACCTCTCTATATCTTTATTAGAGAATTAGGTGTCTCGAGTGTTCGAGGGACTACGTTCAAAATTCTTGAAATGAAAAAAGAAGAAATGGGGGTATTTGCTTTGGTGATCGAGGCCCTAGGCTTGCGATTCGGTCCACGTAATACGGCCGGTGATGGACGCAGAGGAGGTTGCTGATATGGATGAGCTGTCAATGATCGTTGCGCCAATCGTGAGAAGATCAGGGCCGTTGGGGAAGATGTCATCCCCGCCGATGATGCTGTTACCAAGCGTGGCAAGGTCGGCCAACGAAATGGTCGTGCTGTTGGTACCACGTCTACCTGTTGAGTCCGTTTGGCCACCGGAAAGACGGAAGCTGAAGAATTGTGTACCACCTGATATGGTCTCACCTTTCTTGTGTAATAGAAGTTGCGAGAGGGACGGTGGTTGAACTCGCTCCCACACTTTGTTATAAGGATAACAATTGAGAAGCAACTTAATCTCCACGTCGTGCGTGGTAAGAATGCCGACGGAATCAAGAGTCAACTGCATGCGATTGATGATCTCACGGGAGCCAAGCGCGCCCGGACGACCATTGTCAACGGATGGAGCAAGGCGAATACTGACTAAAGGAATGAAGGATGGAGGGAAATCGGATGAAAGTGTGATGCTCACACCGGACACAAGCTGATTTGTAAAGACGGCAGTATTGGTATTTGGCACTGTGTAATTTGGCTTGCGGTCAATATACATGGTTATTTCACCTGTACCAGCAGTTCCACTAATGGCCTGTGTCACGGTAAGTGTTCCAATTACGGTTGTGCCTACACGGAGCCCCCCCGAGCCCGTCAACACCGTTCCGGACTTGACATACGTTAGCGTGTTGTTGAGAACAATCGCCTTGTCCGCATTAGTTGCCCCCGCTTGATCGGCGATGCGCAAAAATACACGGTAGGCTGTGACTGTCTTTCCTTGTGCCGGATCATATATCGAATACGATTGGTAATCAAAGTAGTTTTGACCGCTGAAGCGCCCAACAAAAACAGAGGTGTTGTCGGTGCGGTAGCTAAATGTCACAGTTTGAGCTGCCCCGAGATACTGAATGGCCGCGCCGGCTGCAGTGAAGAGATACGCGCGGTCATCATCGAAGCGCCCGTCCATAATGACCGAAGTACCCCAATGCATGAGCGCGGGCACATAAGATGGTGAGTCTCCAGTGGCTACCTCGAAGCGACCCGGCAAGTTACCGGAACGCATGTACGACTCGTACAACATGTTGTTGTTCACGATCTCATGGCAATAGGCGATTGCGCCGTCCTTCATGCGGAAACCATAGCGCACCTTTCCGCCACCGTACCACGCATAATCAATGAACACCATTTGTATACGTGTGACATCAAGGATGTATCCGGTTGGCCCTGTGCCATCGCATTTGTCGACGGACCACGAGGATGAGCTATATTTACGCTCAATGGTCTTGGACACGATCACACCTGTCCCTGAAATGCCACGGTACGGAGGTTGAATGTAGAGTCGCGTGTCCGAATTGGGCTCTATGAACGCAACGCGGTACGACATCCCACGAATGACTATGTAGTTGCCGGCTTGTAGCTGGCTGTTGAACTTTGTGAATTCACCTACTACGAGGGAGCTATTGAAGTTGACGGTTACCGCACCGGGTAGCTGAGTCACACTGTTGCGTAGCACAGCATACAATTTATCCCCATCGTACTCGAAGAACACGCCGTTCTGGTCATCGAACAACCCCACACGTATGGATGCACCCGTCCAGTTTTTGATGGTGTATTGCGGAAAGCCACCGGCGGTTGTTTCTTCAGGATCCACCTTGGATGATGTCGTCGTACTGGATGCCGTCGCGGGGTTATACACTTGCGTAAGGTCGAAACGAAAGGTCTCAAGGTCAATCACGTCGAGGACCAAGAACGTCCCATTCCAATAATCCGTTGTTGCATCGCGTTGGGCCGCGCCGGTTACTGTGATAACAACCCCTGTCGTGAGGCGGTGCGATTTGCGCGTCGTGGCCGTGGCAATATCGCCAGTCCGAGTGAGCGAAAGAATTTCGTACGAGTTTGCAAAGTTGATGGCCTCGGACATCTGGATGCCTTTGCCTGATTGGTATCGGAAGTATCTTCGCGTTTGGCGGATGATGCTGGTGCCAGGATTTAGGGACGGAACGATCTCCACACCGCCGTCAAAAGGACGATGTAAGAAATAGCCATCGGACCGCGGGTAAAGCGCTGTTGAAAGTATGAAGTTACCAAACGCAGTGGCTGTCGTTGGGACTGTGTCAACGGTGATCGCGGATCGCGAGTTGATGTTCGTTACTTTGGCCGTAAAAATCGTCGCATTCACGAGCGTGTAAAATGACGAGCCTGCATTGACGGTTGCGTTCGTAAGATCCACGGCGTTTTGAACAGACAGGGCATCGGTTGGGGTGTTGTACAAGACAACGGCTGTGGAGCTCGGGACGGATACGTAATAGATATAGTTGTTGCTCAAGCCTCCAAACGGTGTGCCTGATGTGGTATAGAATACCGACGTGCCGTCCGTTAAGCCGTGTACGGATGCAAATGTGATTGTCTCGTTTGATATATTTATACTAGAAACCGCGGGGAGGGTGGTTTTCGTCTCGGGTACCTCCACCTTGATCGTGTCACCCAAGCGTTGTGTGCCAAGGAAATCAATGTCGGCCGTGTTCGCCGTGATAACGTTGGTAGTGGTTGAAAGCGTGACCGAGGCCGTCAAGCCTATTTCCCCGGACACAGAAACAACGTGTAGGAAATGGTTGGTTCCTGTACCGTAGCTTGTGATAACGATCTTTGTTCCCAAGAGAGCATTTTCGTATGTTGTAGCCAGTGCGAATTGTGTGAGGTTCGTTGATATGATATAATAGCTCGTTGCGTCTGCAAGGCCCCCTAGGGCCGTGTTTCCATTTGTCTCGTAGATCACACGCGCTCCCGTGCGCATGCGGTGGTTTGCGTTGAGTGTTGAGGGAAATCGAAACAAACTATTGTTGAGATTTACGCACTCCCTTGGATTGAAGGTGATGCTATTGAACGGTATGGTGAAGTTTGTGCTAAGCTTGAACGTGTAAGGGTCCTCTTGGGTGGGTGCACTGACGATGCGGTAGTTTCCATCTGTGGCGCGATCAACTGATATAAATGTATGAGTTCCTGTGCCTGCTGCTGTGAAATTAATAACGGTCCCCGAAGCGTTCGTGAGGGTAAATGTATTTACGTCTGCATTTTGAACATAGTAAGTGCTGCCGGATATTATGCTTGGCGAACTTGGTACGCTCGTGTTGCCTTTGTTTTCATAAACAACCTCTGTGCCATCTGTGAAGTCATGGCCTTCGCTATAAACTGTATTAGCTAGTGAATTTGTTATGAATTGCGTGAATGTGATGGTTCCATCCGCCATGCTTTGAATGTCCACCGCGGTCCGCTGAACATTATCTTGTTTGAGTCGGAAATAGTTCGTGTTTACAACTTCAATGCGATAGTTGGTGTTGTTGGTGATGCCTGTCGGAAGCGCGCCCGATGCAAGGGTTGCATTCACCAGGGAATCCGGTGATAGGCCATGTGACGTACGAAAGAACGCGTCGTACTCGTCAATGGCTTGAAGCGGGACAATCCATGTCTTGCCAAGCGTATAGTTATATTTGGGGGTTCCACTTGATAGAAGAATATCGGTCGTGGAGGCTCCTACGGTGGGCGTAGTGGATAGCGTGTATTTTGTGTACTTTGCGAGGGAAATATTGTTCTCACTAGGTTTCACATTGTGTACACCAAACCCTTTGACCGTGTTCTCTAGCGAGAATATGGCCGTTGGCGAATTTATGCTGAGGGATGCATCGATGTAATTGGTCAAGTTCATTTGCGTTTGTACCCTTGCGTCGGTGAAAGTTCGATCCACGAGGTATCCTTTCAGAAGTGCGTGCGGGCCGAACGTGCTTGTGCCTTGGTTTGTGATGTCAACTGCAGTTGTTGCCGTCGTGTGCCCCCAAATTCCATGACGGGCGCGCACATAGTTGAACCAATTTGATCGCCAGATGGAAGCTCCGTCCGAAGGGCGACGTAGGCGGAGCACAAGCATCCGTCCGTTTGCGGAAGGTGCCCCTGATTGGCCATAAATGACGTAAATGGGGTAATACACACCTGATGTTAATGAGATTGTGTTTTCCGTGGTGCGACTTGTTGGGGTAGTAGCCGTTACACCCGTCAATGCTAGGAAATTGTTTGCGTCCGTTTGATTTTGAGGGAGCGCATTATCACCAATCCACATGCGGGCATCGTCTTCAGCCTCAATTCGGAATCGCCACGTGCCAGTTTCATCGGGTACAAACCACCCATAAATAGATGCCGACCTCTCGGATACGCCCCCAAGAAGGTCGGCTAGGTAAAACGAGCTCACCCAATTTTCGCCTATTGCGGAAAAGGAATTAAATGTGGCCAAGCTTCCGTTCCAATAGCCTCCGGCGATACGGGTATGTAGGTAACGGTCGTTATAGAGGTACCCTGTACCTTGGTTGAGCCAACCCGTGGCGGCGGCCCCAGCAACTGCGGAAGGGGCTTGCCACTCAATTGAAAGATTGCGTAAACTTGCAGTGGACGTTTGGCCGTAGACTATTAGGATGGGGTAGTCTTGGCCAGCAACGAGGGTGGGGGTCGCGGTACCCGTCGTCACAACTGTGCTGTTAGTAGGCGAATATCGAAGTACCGTGCTAACACCATTCACTCGGGTGAAATAGTTCGTTGTGGAAAAAGTTGCAACATTCGCACCAAACCACATCATTGACGCATCCTCGGATCTCAATCGGAAACGCCACACGCCGTTCTCGTTGGGACGGAAGTAGCCAATCAAATAAAGTGATCGCTCATTTGCGCCCAAGTAATCGATGTTCGCAAAGTTCACGTGGCCCGTGTCCCAGCCGATTGGTTGGATGGCATCCGTGCGAAACCAAGTGTCGGACTCCGCCCAATACCCACTAAATATCGTGCGATGGAGGCCCGTTTGTAGGTTGGTGGCGATTTCGCGCAATTGGACGGTGTTCACATCTACGACTAGCGTGTTATAGAGCTCGTAGTTTTTAAGACCGGCAACTGCTGTATCTCCTGTAGGGGCGACATACATGACTTGTGTTCCAGTTGATAGGCGATGGTTCGGAATGGTGATCGAATTGGTGGTGGTGTTCACATCGGGGGACGTAAAGAACACCGTCTTCTTTGATTGATAGTCGTAGGGAACGAGGGCTTTTGATTTGTAGCCACTTCCTGATTCGACGACGGCTGTGGTGGAGAAGCTGAAAGATGTGGTAAAGCTATCACGGGGGTCAATCAAGGATGCGTCAAAGTTCACCTCTTTGCGCCCAATACTGTTCGCAAGCATAAAATAGGTGCCGTTTAGGAATCCGGAGGGCGACTTCGTCTTGACTGTGATTTTGGAGGGGGCTTCTGCGTCCGTTTCCATGTATTCAATGTTTTCTAATGTGTACTGTGTGGATTGGTACACGCTCCCGGGGTAAAGATATGTGGTGTACGAGTCGAATATGGAGTTTGTGGTCTTTTGCCTCTCTTTGGCCTTGTAGACAAAGATGTTGGACGAAGAAACCGTGTTCACCACGAACGAACCTTCGGCTGTTATGCTCTTCAAGCCCGTGATGATGAAGGGAGACCCGACCACGAAATTATGGCTGGACGGTGTGTAGACTTTGATGTTGCGGGAATTGGCTTGGCCAAGTACGTCGGATATGGGCATGCTGTCCTCTCCGGAGCGACTGAAGAACGTGGGAATGTTGTTCACGAGCTCAATGGACTCCCACTTGGTGGTTTGAAGGCCGTATTCGAAATCTGTGTCAATGAGCGCCTCCGGCTGCGACACGCGGAACTTTTGGACCGGGTCGAGGAGACTGTCATTCTCAAGCTTCGCTCGGCGTAGTAGCGTGGAGATGACCGGCATAGGGCTTTGTACACGCTATACTTTGAGCGCGAGGTCTACAATGACGAAATAAAATAAGGTACCGTTGTCTGATGCCTCCGTGGCTTTGCGACTTCGTGGCTTCGCGACTTCGTGGCTCCGTGGATACCAAAAATGGTAAAATTGTCGTGTTACATCTGCCTTTCGCGCGCTTGCCCCAAACCCCAAACCCCTCTACTTGCGAGCCCTTTTGGTGCGAGGCTTCTTCACATTGGAGGAAATGCTCTTCGCAACAGGCATCAAGTCCTCCGAAGGCATGAGAGCATTGCTCACCCGTTGGATTTCAAACCATGCCATGTGAAGATAGATCTCCGTTTCCTCGAGCGAATGGAGACTGTGCTTTTGGAGAATTGTCTTCAAGTCCCTTAAAAAGTTTTCTTTGATATGCTCCATTCTTGTGATCGTTCAATTTGTAAGACGTTGTCGAATTTTTGTGGTAACTTACTCATTCTTGGTGACTTTGTGACCGCGTGACTACGTGACTGCGTGACTCCGTGACTCCGTGACTCCGTTATGCCCTTTTGAATCCCTGCTGAAATTTCGTGACTTCGTGACACCGTGACTCCGTGACTTAAGCAGTGACTTCGGAAATACCAAAAGTTGGTATTTGTTACAATTGCCTTCGCTCGCTACCTATACCCCAAACCCCTGTAGTCTCCCCTTCGCCTTGGTTTCGCCTCAGCTTCGCTTATTTGCGGGCCTTCTTCGCCATCGGCTTCTTGGCCGGAGACGCCTCGGCCTTGCGCTTGCCCTTCTTGGACTGGGTGTCCTCGCTCGAGGTGGTGGCATCCGAAGAGCCAGAGGCGGTAGAGCCGGAGGTATCGGAAGAGCCAGAGTCGCTCGACTTCTCAGGCTTCTCGACGGGCTTCACCTTCGCCTCGCGCTGCTCGGGCTTCTCCTTCTTCTTGCCTTGCTCGGGCTTGGGCTTCGCCTTCTCCTCGCTGCGCTCGGGCTCCGCGGGCTTGTTCTCGGTGGAGAGACTGCCGGTGGAGCCGTCGGTGGCCGAGGTACCGCGAGCGTGCCAGAGAGATGCGATGTGGCGCATCCGGTTCGGAACAGACATGTCCTCGTGCTCCGCCGCGACCTTCGGCATCATCTCCGAGACGAACTGCTGGTAGCTGTTGGTCTTCTTCGGGTTGATGCTTTCGGCCACAACGGCGTAAGCGAGGATCACGGCCTTCTTCGAGGCAGCCAGCGACCGGGGTTTGTGCTTCAGAAGCACGACCTTGAGATCGGTGACAAACTCCTCCTCCTTTGATGCGCGAGGGGTTTTTGCGGGTTTGGCAATCCGCATCATCTCCTTGTGCATCAGCTCCCGCGGAACGTCCTCGAACTGTTTCATCACGTCCTCCAGCGCCTCGCGAATGCGAACGTCGTTGGAAGCCATAGTGGGTTCGTGGAGATTTCGGGGATGTGGAAGGATCCTCAAGAGCATGGTTAGTTTTTCATAGGGCATTGTCGAATTTCGGCGATCGCCAAGGACCAAGTCAATATTTTTGCCCGACCTTTGGCTTTCTCGGCTTTTGGTATCCTTGGGAAAAATACTGACTTTGTCCATGGCGATCGCCAAAATTCGACAACTTACTTAGTAAAAACTTACCTACGAGTCCGTCAAACAAGGATCTCATGGAGAAGGATCTCTTTGGCCTCCCATCTTCAAATGAGCATTTGAACAAGGAGCTCCTTAAAGACTTGACAATCGTTTTGATGAGGCACACGCCGAGCTCGCTCACGGATACTGAAAAGTATCTCACAAGGGCGTGGTCGCATCTCAAATCGTCAATTGAGTCCAAAATGATCACTTGGAAAGTCCCCGATGAAGTGACGGTGATTGACCGGGTCGAGATGAAAAACTTTGCCAAGATTTATATGCCAAAGTATCTCGCGTATGGTCGGCCTTGGAAAGAGGTCGTCGACGATGTAGTCCATGGCTGGTACGCCGAGTTCATTCACCCGAAGGAAAAGAAGCTGGAGTTTTCGGGATCCGACTCGGATTAGGGTTAGGGTTAGGGGGGGTAGCGCGCGATTGGCAGTTGTAACACGGCAGTTATACCACTTTTTGGTATTCGAAAGGTCACAGGAATTCGAAAGGTCGGCACAATCGGTTTTTCAGGGGCGGGCTCTATTGAGTCAAAAAATTCGATAAAGTCGATGAAAAAACTTTCAGGCTCACGAGGACAAGTGAAAAAGAGAAGTCTAGCTTACGACATGGCGGGCTCTTTCCTCGACTTTGGC
>Ga0209353_10001927_pt1 | contig 11582 bp, 10 predicted proteins | sample LauGreSpBDMM15SD_2_FD_187561 | JGI IMG/M metagenome (GOLD analysis project Ga0209353, IMG submission 187561) | Freshwater lake microbial communities from Lake Michigan, USA - Sp13.BD.MM15.SD (SPAdes) (version 2) | ecosystem: Environmental > Aquatic > Freshwater > Lake | place: Lake Michigan...
TCCTGCAGGCACGGGTAAAACCATGCTGGCTGTGCAATATGGGATCAAGCTGTTTCAGGAAGGCATTGTTGATAAAATCGTTGTGACAAGACCCGCCGTTAGTGTAGACGAAGATTTGGGATTTTTACCAGGTACATTAAATGAAAAAATGGCACCGTGGACCCGTCCTATATTTGACGTCTTTTCAGAGTATTATCAAGCCAAAGACATAGCAAAAATGCTGGAGGATGGAACTATTGAAATAAGCCCACTTGCCTACATGCGAGGTAGAACCTTTAAAAATGCATATATTATTGCAGATGAGTGTCAAAACACCACTGTTAACCAGATGAAGATGCTGTTGACCCGATTGGGCGAAGGATCTAAAATGGTAGTTACAGGAGATCTGGCACAAGCAGACCGATTGAGCGATAATGGTCTGATTGATTTTTGCAACCTACTTGAACAAAAGGAATATTTGGAACATATCGATATTATACGATTTGACCACAAGGACATCGAACGCCATAATGCCGTGAAGGAGGTGTTAGCGGTTTATGGAGAATAAAGCATGTAGCTTTAGATAGTCAACAAAAGGGCCTACGGGCCCTTTTTTACTTGTGTAACTGTTACGCCCGACTTTTCGAGAAACAAGACGCCACTAATATCCCGGTAAGCGTTCCTATATAAAACACTGCCAATACCACTTTGGTAGATAAGTTTGGCACAGTCCAAACATGGAGCATGGGTAATAAACATAGTAGCACCCAGACCAGATTCGTTAGATTTAGCCAGTTTCGCAATACAATTTGTTTCCGCATGGAGCACCTCTGGTTTAGTTTTTAATCTAATTTCAACAACATTTTCATCAACGTCTAGCACATGTCCAACTTCATCTTCACAATCGTTATCCCAACCTGCTGGCATACCATTGTAGCCAATACTAATAATTCTATCATCCTTAACTACAATAGCGCCAACATGTAATCGTCGAGCATGACTGAGCTCTGCAAATGTTTCCGCAGTTTTCATATAAGCATCGATTAATCGTTGTTTCATAGATCGGATAATCTAATTAAAGTAGCCGCTAAATTAATTTCTGGATCACTAACTAAAGTATGATCAACTAGCCCTTGCTTAATATGCAAGATAGCTCTGTTCTGTTTAGGTTCATCACCGAAGATGGCCACATTATCATATAGCCATCGATAAATTTCCTCCATCTCTTCTGGACGAGCTTGACTACAAACAAGTTTACGTGCTTCTGTAATTTTGCCTGCCTTAAACAATGCAACCATTTCAATCTTATAGTCTGCTTGCCCAGTATCTCCACGCTCCGGAGTATGTAACTTACCATCTAGACTATTCATTTGTACAGTGTTAATACACTTACGCAAGTCTGGATAGGTTGCTTTGACAAACGTGTCTAATACATCTAAGTCAAACTCAACTGCTTCTGTAATTAGAATTTCGGCAATGCGAGCAGTAAATTCGGTAAGGTCCACTCGTTCAATATGAAACCCTTGGCAACGGCTGTGGATAGCAGGAATAATGCGGTTGGGATAGTTGCAAGTAAGTATAAAACGGGCAGTAGTATGATACTCTTCCATAACGCCTCGAAGAGCCGCCTGTGCATTAGGGGATAAGTAATCTGCTTCATCTAGTAGTACCACCTTAAAGTCGCCAAACGGAATCATTTGGACAAAGTTTACAATTTTATCACGAACGTCTTCTACTGAGTTAGTACGGCTTGCGTTGATTTCTAAAACGTCAAGATCATTAACATCTAGTTCTTTGAACAAAATTTTAGCAAGGGTTGTTTTACCAATGCCTGCGCTACCGCTAAACAACAAATGCGGAATTGATTTTTGTTTAATCCACCCTTGCACTTGTTCTTTTTGATGGGCATCTCGAAATACATATCCATCAATCGTTGCTGGGCGATATTTTTCTACCCACAGTTCTTTCATACAAGTTCCTCAGCAATGCCTAAAATTTCTGCAACTATTAATAGTGCTCCAGCGGCTTGTAAGTATGGGTTCATTTCTAACCAACCGGCGCCGACAAGTGCCAGTCCGGCGGCAATTCTAACACCGCTTTTAATCATGCTAACACTTGTATGTGTAAAAAACTTTTTGCTTTCTACTACGTGTGCGTCAAGAACGCTTTTTGCTTTTTTGATATCTTGTACTGCTTCTTCATGTGTACTCATAATAGTTCCTTATAGTCCTGTTAAAATTACGTGGAGATCCCAACCTAGTAAAGCTGACCAAAGCATAGCCCAACCAATCTTATGATTATCATACGCTTTTTTGGCAAAGTATGCGGCGATCAATGTGCCAATTAGTAATAGTATAAACATGAGATTCTCTTTTTGTTTAGTATACAGGAGAGAACAGGGCTATGTCAAGCCCTGTTTTGCTCAAACGTTTAAATTAACGCATGTGGACAAAGTCTTCTGGATTATGCACAGAACCATGTGATGCTGTGGTAAAAGCACCAGATTCGATTCCTGCTGGTTTTTCATCAGCTGTCATCAGAATGCCAGTTGGATCAACACGCCAGATAGTAAATTTAGTACCGTCGTCTTCTTCAACTTCTAATCCACGAGTCCAGCGTCCGTGTTCTACAAGAAGCCATTCACCAGCTTTAACATCCTTTTGATCCGGGCCAACTGCAAATATCTTACACCAGCGAGGTCTAACACCTTCGCTTTTACCGTCATCGCTTTTGAGTACAATTCCGCCTGCGGACTTTTGCTCACCAAAGTTCATATCTCTAACTAATATATGAGCTTGGATTGGTCTAAGTTTACTTGCTTGAGCTTTCATTCTTTACCTTCAGGATCCATATTAGAAACATCTTTACGTGCTTTAACAGCAGAAGCAGGCACACCTTGTTTTGTTTCGCCTACAACTTCCTCGTGTGTCTTAATGATTGCGCCGCCGGGGCCTAACAAATCACCACGTGCATTTACTCTAATGTTACCAACCGCAACAGTTGTTTCATTTTGCATAGCTAGTTTGTTCATATCGACTATTTTACCGTTTGCACTACGGTGTAGTTGACGTTGTTGTTCTTTCATTGCCATATTAATCTCCTCGATTATAGTATTACTTATCTCAGGAATTCCTGCCAGTCCAAATTATATTTGATAGGATCTATACTGTGTACACCTATTAAATACAGCACATAACTTGCTACCGAGCTTCCCCGTCCTAATCCCCAAACTACACCTTCTTTCGAGCATGTATCTACGAAATATTTAAGCCAGCGTAGAAGATCTAGCATGTTTCTTGCTTTGTACGCTTGTAACTCTTCTTCTAATCTAGTATGTTCTGGATCCCAAGGCGGGCATTGTTCTCTCAACCAATTTTCAATATCAAGAGATTTATAATCATCGGGCATGTTCCAAATGCTTTGGCATGCGCTGTCGTAGTCAGTTATATTAAAATGAGTTTCGTATGGCTCTAAAAATTTAAACCCAAGCTGTTCTTCCAAATTTTTAATAGAAACTGATCGCTCAGTGACTATCAATGTATCAGTGGGTTTAAATTGGTACCCGTTGTAAAGGGCATCAAATAAATCAGTTTCATCAAAAATCGGATTTGAATATTTGTCTAGGCGCATAGCCTATATTTTAACTTACATTAATAAGTTTGTCAAGGTCTTTATTGCGAGAATTCATCATTTTCTCGTATTCAACTTGCTTTCTTTTGCTCATTTCTTCTTTGTAACTATCCAATACCATAACTATTTGTCGTTGGAGTTCAAAATTACGGGCAGTAAAATACTTACCAGTGAGATCGTTTATTTTATTTTCAATCTCCGAATCTTTAAGAAGATGTAGATTATCGATTAACGGATGCATTAATAATCTGTAACTACTGAAATATAAACACTTTCACCACCGTCAAAGGTAAATGCTTCAATAAGTCGAGCACCGTTAGATATAAACTTAATATTGTCACCTGACCCAATCGACGGTGGTGTGCCAACTCCGGCAATAACTTGGTTAGCCAGTGTAACTACCTTAGTTGTCGGATTAATAGCATTAATAGTTGTAATTCCGCCATTAGGAGTTCCACCATATGGCGTGTAAATTACCTGCATACCTACACGTAGATTGTTAACATCGCCTAGTGTTATCGTTGTAGAAGCAACTGGGCTATTTGAAACTACTGGACGTACATAAGTTGCAGGAACAGTGAATTCATCAACTGGTGTTAATTGATCATTTATTCCGCTATTACCGTAATAAATATCCTGCGCTTGGAAACTGTTAAACGTAGCTGTTCTAGGAACAGCAGGATTTTGTGCAGAAAGCAATACTCTAACCACTCCGTATTTTCCAGTAGTGGGCCATCCTCTAAAAGTAAAGTCGATGTTGGCATTCATTACGAAAGATTGGAATGAGCCGTTTTCTAAATCAATATCTTGTCCTACAGTTATAGGAGCAACAGTTGAATATGCACTGGCGTAGAATTCTCTAAATTCTCCGTTAGTGATCTTACTGCCGGCTAAGTCGTTGGTTACAATTCCTCCAACTCCTATCCCGGATTTTAATACTGCTTTAGATTGCAATTCTACAATATCAGAACTAGCCAGGCTTAAAGAGTCTTTAATATTATTAAAGTTGTCTCTAAATCCCTGCGAGTCGTTATCTTGCCCAGCTACTGGGTAAGTGTTGTCAATAAGTGCAATTTTATCTTCTAATGGTGTTGTCATACGGTTATCCTATCGTTTCTAAATACTAGGTATTTATCGGTTGTTTGACCCTCTACAGAATCTATTATGTATCTATCTGCGGTGTAATCTAATAATTTAAAATTAAATCCGCTGTATTTTATGTTTAAAATTATGTCGTCTGCTGTGCCGACTTTGCAATAGCACAGGGGTATTGCTAGTTTGAAACCCAATTCTTGTCTAGTTCCGGGCTGTATACTGCGCATCCATAACGGCAAATAATTACGTTCTTTAGTGCCAACTTGTGAAATCCTGTCTCTCCAGTTGCTAATACTATTTGGATAAAATGTTCCGGGATTTGGATTGCTTACATTATACCCAACACTGTCAACTGTTATAATTGGATCGGGACGTTGACTGTCGGGTGCGGCCACTGCAAGTTTATCAATCTTATCGCCATTGAGTTGTAAATTAATAGATTGTGATACACCTTCTAACGGTCTTCCGAACTGATCAAAGCCTGCAGGAAATCCTCCCTGCCATATAGCCGTGCTGTTGTCAACTGTAATTTTTCTAGTTTGTAACCCGATGTTGTTTAATTGTATCGGCAGTCTTTTTCCGTTAGGCTCCATTGGATCTATCATCTCGATATAGACTACTTCATATACTGTTGTATTAGTCCCGGGTAGTATAGCAGAGGCTTTCTTAACTTCTCCAAAATGGAAACGTTTACGTTTATGATTTAACGCAATAGCCGCTACATATTCTGCGGCAGATTTTTGTTCAATGCCCGCAAACACCAGCATGGATAGTTCTGTCTGTACACCGAAGTATTGATCGTTTGGTCTATAAATGTTACTGGTAGTAAACACATCATTGTCATTGATAAATGTTTGCCACTGTGAGCGTTGTGTAAGTTTTAAAAACGGCCGCACTTTTAGATTGCTGTATACTAATTGATTTGGTGTATTAATTAAAACTGTAAATTCTTTTTTAGTTGAACTTAATCCAAACTGATCTCGAGCTTCTACTGTAAATGTATAAACTCTATCAATAGTGGTTATACCGTTGTCAAAGGTTGTAAAAATTTTAGGAGCAGATGGATTTGCTTGATCAAAAAATCTAGTTAAGCCGATGGTAGTGCCGTCACCAAATTGATTTACTTTGCCTACAATTTCTCCGCTTAAATCTAAACTTAGCCCTGGCGGTAAACTATTTAAATTAACTGTTCCCGGAGATGTATGGTCTCCTTGTGTAGTGCTATAAAAACTTATGCTGTCTGTAGTTGTTGATATAACTTGATGTAGACCGTTGTAACCATTTGGAATTACGTTGGCGACTAACACGAATTGTCCCACTCTAAATGGAGCAACAGATTGATTTTCAAAATAAACAGTTGCGATAGTTCCGTTGCCGCTACCACCTACTGTTTTAAAATATTCTAAGTAATACAATATAAGCGCATTTGGAATAGTACTGGATGCGTTTACGCTTAATGTTGATACATAGTTTGCATCAACCGAACCGAGATTAGTATTGGTATTCCATGTGATAACGCTGTCGATCTCACCGATAATATCAATTGTAAATTTTCTTGCAGATTTAACAGTTTCTGTATTGTCACTCAATCTCTTGGCTGTGACTGTAAATGTATATGTTTTAGTAATAGCAGGCTGGTATGGAACAACTCCATATAGCTCAGCTGTAGGAATATCAAATGATAATCCTGGCGGTATAGTACTTAACGAACCTATGAAGAATTCAATTCCGTCCGGAATACTAACTGTTAAGTTTTCAGTTAACGTTAATCTATAACGACCATTGCCTAATGATGCAACAAGATTAATTTGATACACTTTACTAGTGTCCACACCGCTAACAAAAATCTCATTGGCAAATGTTAAATATTGGCCGTATACCGGAGTACTACTTGGGTTAACAATAGTAACTTTATTGCCAAATTGAACATTATCGGGTTCGCTTAATCTTAAAGTTGCTGTAGTAATATCAGCATTTACTTGTTCAAAATTATAAATTACATTTTCAGTATCGTATGTGTCAAGTACTAGAGTAACATAGTTGTTGGCTCTATAAGTTCCTAAATCACTAGCAGTGAGCCAAATAGGTGATCTTAAGTAAGTTACGTCAGCAGTAAACAATCCCTCGTCTAACACGCGAGTATTGTCAGCGCGGAAATAATCATCACCTACTACGTAAATTTTAAAAGTTCTTTTTATAACACTGTCACCGTCTGTAACGGTAACTGTAAATTCAAAAATACGATTTAATTTTTTAGGCTGTGCAGTAGCAATACTATAGTCATAAAATACACTGCCATAGAAAAAACTGTCATAACCATTTGAGGGCCTTACTGCAAAATCGTAAGCGTAGGCATCGTAATAACTATTGTCAAAGGTACCAGTACCATCTTCTGGTCTTAGGGCAATTGAAGGTTGTATGAATCCTGTGATTTTTCCTGAATCAGTTAATACTAATCCCGGAGGTAGTATGCCGTCGTCGGCCGCAATAAAATATGTTAGGGCTTGTCCAGCAGTTGTATCTTGATCAAATGCTTGAATTTGATAATCGACAAATGTACCATCTAAGACAAAAAATTGTTGATATTGACCAATTGCCAGTGTGCCTGCAGGTGTAGTTATAACTGGTACATCTGCTCCGTCAACACTTATTTTATAAGTGCGATCGGAAAATTGTCCTGTGGAGTTTCTGGCACGTATGCAGAAATCATAATCTGTAATCCTACTAACTTCAAAAGGTGTTCCTACGATACTATTGCCTTGAATAGTTAATCCTCGAGGTAATGCTCCGGAAATAATCTGATAAGTAACACCGCTATCGTTACTCGTTGGCAAGCTAAGGCTAATTGTAACCTTTTCTTGAACTAGTCCAAATGAGTAGCCGGAAGGCTGTGTCCATACATTTAATGCCATACATTGTCCCGTTTTAAGTATTTATGGCAAAAATACTTAATTGAATTGGCCAAAATCTAAATTATTGTTTGGGTATGTTATACCAGTAAAATAGCCTAAATCAAGAGATGACCCAGTAGTGCCGTTCCATCCAGCTTGCAAATCCTCTCTAATACCGCCCATGTCTACCGACACGCCGTTTGACACTAGTAATAGTTCTAGTAAAGAATTCATTATAGGAACGCTAATTCCAAAAATAGGAACATTAATACTACTAGTGAATCCTGCAGAATCGTCTATAATATCAAATCCATTAAGATTTAAATTTCCACCTAGTACAGGATCAGTATCACTTTCTACTTTAGCAGTTGACTCTAAATTAACTGTAGTAGAATTTTGAGTAATTGCTACAGTATTATCTATACTTGTTAATGTTCTAAATTCTAAATCTAGGCTATTGACATTTTTTTGAGCAAATAATTTACCAATATTCCCAGTTGTAGGTCCTACGTTAGTTGCACTAGTGTCAAGGATATTATTATATACTTGCAAAAAGTTTGCATTTACTTTTTCAAAGGCGGTACGTAAATCGTCACCGGTTCCGTCGTTTGCGTATGATCCTAAATTAATTTCTTGTCTGGCCATAATATGTTCTCTTTAGTATATTTATCGTTAAGTTGGGGTACCCCACGCTCCGCCACTTTGTTGCCAAGCACCGTCTGTAAAGATTAAAGTACAGATGCCACCAATATTATCATAATAACTATCATCAGAATTGTCGTATACGCTGAATGGCGACAACGTGCCAACGCCTATATTACGACTATTGGCAACTAATACACTTACGTTGGCCTCAACAACACCATTTTGTGCCACTAGATACATGATCTGCCCTTCTACACCGTTGGCCAGTGTGTAAACACCGTCAGTTAGTTTGTTGACGGATTTAGTTAGGTCTATGGCTGTGGCCACAACAATCTCAGACACTGCTCCCACTTTGAGAACCATGTCAACTGTGCCACCAATGTTGGAAGCCAGTACTGTGGTCAATATATCTCCCACTGTTCTGTTACCCGCAGTGTCTACAATGTTGCCAAATACTGGATTGCCTGCGCTGGGGAAATTGATATCGCATGAAAAACCAGCGATAGAAACGCTGTATGAGTTGACCCAACCGGCGTCATAAGTGGGTTCTATAGTAAACCCTGTTACCAATCTGGTGCCTACTGTGGCTGGAATAGTGCCAGTCTTGGCCACTGTGGTGATACCAGTATAAGCAGTGGTCTGTACTGTGCTGTTGGGGAATGTTAATCCGCCATCTGGGGAAAATGTCCATTCAGACTGGGCAAAATTGCTGTTGGCTTGATTGCCCAGAACATTGTATTGAGTCAATATAAAGTTGCCAGAGCCGCCGGCCACACTTATAACATCACCGTTGACATAGCCTGTGCCGGGATTGCTTACATCAACACTGGTCAATTGACCCGCTATGCCATAGCCAAAGTTCACTGTCATTCCAGTGCCGTTGCCAGTTGTTGTTGTTGTGGCCGGTAGCGGATCGTCGCCAGTATATCCACTGCCTGGGTTAACGATAGTACAAATATTAAATTGTCCCCCGGCTGTCAATGTCACGCCGCCCAACTTACTCAATTTACCGTTTGTGCCAAATGTCCATTTGACATCCGCAGGGTCATCAGCACTGATAACAATATTGCCACCGTCGGCTTCAATCTTAACATACTGATCATCATCACCCAAGAATAAGTCAACTGTAGCAGGATTGCCCGCGGTGATGTGTATGTGATCGTCATCGTTAAATGTTGGATATATTTTCACTGCCATGTCAGGATTGTTTCCTAAGCCAGCATATGGTGTTAGTAAAATACTGTGACCGTCGTTGGCATAGGTTTCACTGATAACGCCACCTTGTGGCAATGTTATTGTGCCCGCTGTGTCAAACTCCCAAACCTTATTCACAGTATTAGGAGTGGTTATTTGTATTTTACCGTTAGTGGTAGTGCGAACATTGTGATCGTCAGTGCCCAAGAATATACTGGTCTCTGTCAAATCACCTGTGGTCAAGTGTAAGTGATGCTCACCTTCAAAGGTGGGTTCGTCACCGTTGATCAATACTGATTCAACACCTGTATTATTAGGGTCGTAGTTGTTGTCTTCAGGTGATACACGCACTCTAAATTCATAAGCATCACTGTCTAATGTAAAAGTAAAAGTACCGTCACCGATGCCATCCAATGTCACTGTACCCGACATTGTTGTGGATATGCCGGCACCTTCAGGCACAATCCACCAGTAGAGCGTTTCATTAGTACGGGTTGGATCATACACATTAAATTCAACAGTATCAGACACTGCCCAAGTAATGTTATAGGTGGATAAGTAAATACCGTTTTCTGTGTTTGAGTACGAACCACCGCCTTTGATCACCAACTTCTGGCTGGCCACTGAGGGGCTTGCTGGTGTAAGTTGAATAGTGGGATTGCTGGTAACATACCCTTCTGTGATAGTACCGCCCTGAGGTAATGTTAAAGTACCAGTTGATTCTAATACTAGACTTTGTCCACCGTTGACCAAACTGTCGTTGCCACCAGGTGCTGTATATAATGTACCTATTAGAAAGTTGCCAACTTCTGTATCACCAGCACCGATTGTGCCAACTTCTATTGCGCCAGCATTGTCTGAATTAGTTAGACCAGCATCAATCACTGTAATGTCACTGGCTGAACTGTTGAGTACACCGCTGAGGGTTGCGGCTTTGAAGTCCCAGTTGCCCACTGTGAACACACTGCCTGTGGCTGGAACTTGTACCAGTGTGGCATAAATCTGCTCGCTGGAATCGAGATCGCCAAATCCACCAGCCAGTGCCACATAGTCCTGTCTCACTGCTAGGTTACTGCCGCCGGCACTATTGTTGAAAAGCTGTCCACTAAATGTCCAAGTAGTGGTGTTTTCCACAAATCGTTGCCATTCTACTAAGCCATCGAGACTGTATTTGGCCACTACCCAGACAAACGTCTCCGTAATGACGTTGCCATTTACTCCTGATATGTAAAGTTTGTCATCGGGTCCAACTACTATGCTGGTAGCAACTGAGATACAGTCGCCCACTACACGACGACTCCATTGTTTGACACCAGCACTGTTAAATTTAATCAGAGCCATGCCATTGCCACCGGGATCAATTTCATATTGTCCGCAAATATAAACATTACCCTGGCTGTCAATGTCAGCGTCTGCTCCCGTACAGTCAAAGCCAGAGTCAAACTGTATGGCCTTTTGCCACTGTATTGCTCCTGCGCTGTTGTACTTGACAACCACTATGCGATCGTCTGTATCATTAGCAGCCAGTGTGCCAACTTTGACAACCATATCGTCTATGCCCATTTCTCCACCAAACACCTGACCATCAATTGTGGCAATCACTTCATCTACAGATCGATTGCCCCATGTATCACTGATGTTGCTGAATGTAGCAACTCCGGCAGTAACCGTAACACTAAAGGTTACACCACCAGTAGATGCTGTTGTACTGCCACCGGTCCAGTTGGGATTGTTGTCAGCGTACAAGGTTGCCACTCCATCAACTACACCAAATTGACTCATATAACCCACAGCCACCACTTCATCGTTGGGACCAACTGCCATGCCGTAGGCTTGTTCGTCAGCCTGCCCATCTAATTTTCTTGACCATGTGACTGAGCCATCGGTCTTGTTGATCTTGGTAACGGCCAGATATGATTCGTTGCTGTTACCACCAACGTCCACATAGCCAACCATAATGGGATTGCCACTGGAGTCCACATCAACTACAGCACTGGCACTGTCATAACCAAAGTCATAGACTTTGTGCCAATCATAACTGCCGTTAGCGGGATCAATTTTGGTCAGTGTGGCTTGCCTGTAGGGGTAAGTGGCATTTTCAATTCCGTCGCTTTGTCCTGCTACATAAATCCAACCGTCAACTGGATC
>Ga0209353_10001933_pt1 | contig 11558 bp, 9 predicted proteins | sample LauGreSpBDMM15SD_2_FD_187561 | JGI IMG/M metagenome (GOLD analysis project Ga0209353, IMG submission 187561) | Freshwater lake microbial communities from Lake Michigan, USA - Sp13.BD.MM15.SD (SPAdes) (version 2) | ecosystem: Environmental > Aquatic > Freshwater > Lake | place: Lake Michigan, USA...
AGAAATTAGTAAAGAATCTAACAATATACATGATATAATTGATGAAGCAGTTGAACATGTTAATTTAATTATCGAAGACCGACAAGGAGTTATAACAACTCATTTTGATGCAAACAGAAACACAGTTTTATTAAACGATGTTCATTTCACAAATGTTTTAGTTAATATTTTAGATAATGCAATAAAATATTCGCCTGAAATTCCAGTTATAGATATATACACGGAAAATGTAAAAGATTTTGTAATTATTAAAATTAAAGACCAGGGTGCAGGAATGAGTAAAGTAGCTCAAAAGAGAATTTTTGAAAAATTTTACAGAGAACACACAGGAGATTTGCATAATGTTAAAGGACATGGACTTGGTTTGGCCTACGTAAAAAGGATTGTTGAAGATCACGATGGCGAAGTTTATGTAGAAAGTGAAAAAGGAAAAGGAAGTACATTTATAATAAAATTACCACTAATTAATTAAATATTATGGAAACAGACAACAAAAAAATTCTTTTAGTAGAAGACGATCAAAATTTCGGGGCTATTCTAAAAGACTATTTAATGCTAAATGATTTTGATGTCACATTGGCAAAAAACGGAATGGAAGGTTTTGAAAAATTCAAAAAAGACACTTATGATTTGTGTATTTTAGATGTTATGATGCCTTATAAAGATGGTTATACTTTAGCCAAAGAAATTAGAGAAAAAAATAAAGAAGTCCCGATTATTTTCTTAACTGCTAAATCTATGAAAGAGGATGTATTAAAGGGATATAAAGTTGGCGCTGATGATTACTTAAACAAACCTTTTGATTCTGAGGTTTTGTTGATGAAAATCAGAGCTATTATTCAAAGAAAATCTTCGGATACAAAAACGGATGTTACTAAATTTGAATTTCAAGTTGGAAATTTCCACCTGAATTCTAAATTACGTTTCTTGACCTTCAAAAATCAGGAACCAATCAAACTTTCTCCTAAAGAAAATGAATTGCTTAAATTATTAGTACTTTATGAAAATGATTTGATGCCAAGAGAGTTAGCACTTACAAAAATCTGGAGAGATGATAATTATTTCACTTCAAGAAGTATGGATGTTTACATCGCTAAACTAAGAAAATACCTAAAACTAGATGAAAATGTAGAAATACTTAATATTCACGGTGAAGGTTTTAGGTTGGTAGTTAAGAATAAAGTTCCAGCTGTAGAAACAGTTTAAATATAAGAAGCTCTGAGAAATCAGGGCTTTTTTATTTCCAATTAATTTCCAAGGCAAAACTTGTTTTCTCTTCTTTTGTAACAGAAAAAATAGTTTTTTGGTCTAATATATTTTCGTGAATTATAACGGCATCATTTAAAGACAATTCCTTCATAAAGTTCATTTCAAAACTATCTATTTTTTGATTTAGAATCAATTCTGATGAAATAAAATCCAAACACCATTCTAAATACTTGACGTTATTGACATGGTTTACAATATCCAAATCAGAAAGGACAACTACTTTTTCAACTACCTTTTTTTTATCGTCAAAGAGCTGAATTTTTGAAAAACTTTTTTTTGTTGCCTTATTTTCAGGGAAAATTTCAAAATGCTCATAAGCTAATGCCAAAGCTTCTGGACGTCTTTTTTCGGTATTTAAAACCGCCCAAAAGGTTTCCGAACCTACAATTTTTCTTTCATTCACATAAACTTCCAATGCACGAACAGATCGGGAATTTTCAAGTGTGTTTATCCAAGTTTTAATAGTTACCGTATCTTTCCATTTTGGCAATTCTGATACTTCAACTCGCATTCTACTCAAAACCCAAGCTTGATTGAATTCCTGCATATCAGAAAAACTAATCCCACCTAATTCCGAATGTGCGGCAGCAGTTAATTGCAATAAATTGCATAAATCGGTATATTTTAAATATCCATTTGGTGTGCACTGTGTAAAATTGATTTCCCAATCTTTGCTGAAAATAGATGAAAAAGTAGTAGAAATCGGCATTTTAAATTTTAGGATTTAATATAGTACATCAACTGAATCTTGCTACTACTATTTTATGAAATTATATGTTTTTATATTAGAACAAAGTGATTTGTCCGTCATCATCAAGTTGAATTTCGGAATCATCATATCCATCAATTTCAACATCACCATCCACTTCAATTTCCTCGGGAATTACTTCTTCAGGAGCTTCATAGGGCAAAGATTCTAATAAATTTACTTGTTTTACTTTTTCGGTTGTCAATTGATTTCCAAGTGCTTTAAATCCTTTAACAGCAATAAATGATTCGATATCTACAGTCAGATTGTCTTTCTGGATACCTTTTATTTTATTGAAAATTAATTCTGCAACAGGACGATAATCCGTAGAAACGATTTCCAATTGTGAATTTGGATGTTCCGTAATGAAAAATTCTTCTTTATTTTCAGATTCTACCAAGAATCGTTTAATGAAATAACGCTCTTTTTCACCATCATAATAAATAGCAGAAATTGGTTTTTTAGGAATCCATTTTTCAAGAACAACCATATCTTCTTCAAAATGCGTTGACAATTCGGGTGTAATAACTTTCAGTTTTCCTGATTGTTGGATGATTAAAATTTTATCACTTGGTCTGAATTCACCAAGTAATTCACCACGGCCATCAACATTTAATCGTTGAACAGTATCGTCAAACCATATTTTTCTTGGTAATAATGTTGAAATTCCTTTTTCTTTTAGTTCGATTTTCTTGATAGGATATTTTGTAACTAAATTTCCTTTAGAAGTCCTTCCCTTTATAGCCAAATTTGCAAAATCAATATCGAATTTCAATTTTTTCACACTTCCTACTTGGCGTAATAAAATCGTAATTACTTCAGCCTCACCATTTGGATTGCATGAAAAATAAAGCACTTGTGAACCTGGTTTTTCGTTTGTTAAATCATACGGTTTATCACGTGTAACTCCAGAAACATTGAATCTTTTAATATAAGAAGGCCCTGATTTTCCATCGCGATAAATCATATTATATATCGTGCGCTTGTCACTTCTATCAAAAATTGCGATATGAATAATGTCTTTTCCAACAAATGTTTTGGCATCCACTTTGGTTATCATCATTTTTCCATCACGCATAAATACGATTACGTCATCAATATCGGAGCAATCCGTAACGTATTCGTCTTTTTTAAGGCTTGTTCCGACAAATCCTTCTTCTTTATTTACATATAATTTGGTGTTTCTCAAAACTACTTTTGTAGCTTCAATATCATCAAAAATTCGAAGTTCTGTTTGACGTTCTCTTCCTTTTCCGTATTTTTCTTTAAGGCGAGTGAAAAAAGCGATTGCAAAATCAATCAAGTTTTCTAAATCGTGTTTTACTTGCTCAATATCGCCTTCTAAAGCTTCGATTTTGTCTTGGGCTTTATTGCTGTCAAATTTCGAAATACGCATAATTCGAATTTCTGTCAAACGTAAAATATCTTCTTCAGTAATGGCTCGTTTCAGATGTTTTATATGCGGTTTCAAACCTTCGTCAATTGCTGAAATTACACCTTCTTTAGTAGTTTCTTCCTCAATTAATCGATACACTTTTTGTTCTATAAAAATACGTTCCAACGAAGCAAAATGCCATTGTTCTTCTAATTCACTTAATTGAATTTCCAGTTCGCTTTTTAGCAATTGGATGGTTCTGTTTGTTGAAATTTTCAACATTTCAGAAACACCAATAAATAGCGGTTTATTGTCTTCAATTACACATCCCAAAGGCGCAACTGAAGTTTCGCAAGCCGTAAAAGCAAATAAAGCATCAATGGTTTTATCAGGAGAAACCCCTGGAAAAAGATGGATTAAAATTTCAACATCCGCAGCGGTATTGTCTTCAATTTTCTTGATTTTGATTTTCCCTTTTTCATTGGCTTTCAAAATACTATCGATTAATGTCGTGGTATTTGTAGAAAATGGAATTTGGGTAATCACCAACGTGTTTTTGTCTAATTGTCCAATTTTAGCACGAACACGAACTCTCCCGCCACGCATTCCATCATTATAATTGGAAATATCTGCAATACCTGCCGTTTGAAAATCTGGAAAGAGTTGAAATGGTTTTCCTTTTAATATTTTTATGGAAGCGTCAATTAATTCGTTAAAATTGTGAGGCAATACTTTTGTGGAAAGCCCAACTGCAATACCTTCTGCTCCTGAAGCTAATAATAATGGGAATTTTACAGGTAAATTATTTGGTTCAGCACGACGACCATCATAGGAAACGCCCCAATCGGTAATTTTTGGGGAATATAAAACTTCCAAAGCAAATTTTGATAATCGTGCTTCAATATATCGAGAAGCTGCTGCGCTATCTCCTGTAAGGATATTTCCCCAGTTTCCTTGGCAATCAATCAATAATTCTCTTTGCCCAATTTGTACCATAGCATCACCAATACTCTGATCTCCGTGGGGATGGTATTGCATTGTATGACCAACAACATTGGCAACTTTATTATAGCGACCGTCATCCAACTCCTTGAGCGAGTGCATAATACGGCGTTGCACTGGTTTAAAACCGTCCTCAATTGCAGGTACAGCACGCTCCAAAATTACATAAGAAGCGTAATCCAAAAACCAATCTTTGTACATTCCTGTAACCTTAGTAATGGTATCGTTGCCGTCTTCGTCATTTTCGTAAAAATGCTTTCCTTCTGAAGATTTTATGTCTTCAAAGCCTTCCTCCATTAGAGATTCGTTTAACCCATCGTTAAATTCGTCTTCATTTGGGATATTATTTTCTTCGTCTTCTTCTTTCATCAACTATATGCTATGGATGCTAATTACTTTAAGCTATTATAATGAATATTTTTCTTTGCAAACATGCTCTGTTCGAGTTACGATGTCTCCATCGTTATTTTTATATTTTTTCACTACAGTTTCACATTCAATATGGTCATTTGAAAAATGAATAAAAGTTAAAACTGACAATGTTAGAATTAAAATTGAACCTAATATTAAATTACTTTTTTTCATAATTTCATTTTATTATTAATTTTATTAAATCTTCCTTGCTTGGAAGTACTGTTTTGTATTTACTGGCAAAAATTTGTTCATTATTTTCTGGCAATGTATATTCGATAACTAAATCACTTTTGTTTTGACAAAGAACAATTCCTATAGTTTTATTCTCCTCTTCTAGGCGCATTTCTCTATCGTAATAGTTAACATACATTTGCATTTGTCCCAAATCTTGATGCTTTAATTCTCCTATTTTTAAGTCAACTAGAACAAAACATTTTAAGATTCTGTTATAGAAAACCAAATCAATTCGGAAATGTTTATCATCGAATGTTATTCTTTTCTGACGTGCTACAAAGGTAAATCCGTGACCCAATTCTAAAAGAAAATGCTCTAATTTATTGATAATTTCTACTTCCAATTCTGTTTCCGAATAGTGATGTAACTCTGGTAATCCCAGAAATTCCAGTATGTAAGGATCTTTTATAATGTCTTTTGGATTCTCAATTATTTGACCTTTTTCAGAAAGCTCTAAAATTCCTTTTTTATCACGACTCAATGTTAATCTTGTGTATAAAGCTGAATCGTATTGACGTTTTAACTCCCGAACACTCCAATTGTATTTTTCAGATTCTATTTCGTAAAAACGTCTTTCCTTTTCATCGTCTATTCGCATTAAAAAAACATAATGTGTCCAGGTTAATTTGAAAAACGAAATCGCCAATTTCGAAATTGAATTTTCAGAAAACGAAATCACTGATTTCGTTTTTGAATTCTCTAATTTCGCAGACACTGTTTGCGAAATTGGAATTTGTAAAATCCGAGACAGTGTCTCGGATTTTGAATATATCAAAAAGAATCGTCTTATTTGTTCTAAATTCCTAACACTAAACCCTTTTCCAAACTCTTTTGTTAATTGTCCCGAAAGTCCTTTTAGGATTTGTTTTCCATATTCGGCTCTTTCTTTTCCGTTTTGCTCTTCTTCAACAATCATTCGTCCAATTTCAAAATAAGTGTACGTCATTGTAGAATTTACATTACGTAAAACCTGTAGTCGCGCATTTTGCAATAGCGTAACAACTTGCTGGAATAAAATTTTATTTTGAAGTTCTTTTGACAAATTTTTATTTGTTAACTATTTAACTCGCTTCCACAACATCTAAATCCACCTTCAAATTCTTGATGATAAATTCTTGGCGGTCTGGCGTATTTTTCCCCATATAAAAAGACAATAACTGCTCGATTGAGGTGTTTTTGTCCATCATAACGGGATCCAAACGAATGGTTTCGCCAATAAAATTTTTGAATTCATCCGGCGATATTTCTCCCAACCCTTTAAAGCGTGTGATTTCTGGTTTTGGTTTTAACTTTTCGATTGCTTCTTTTCGTTCCTCATCAGAATAGCAATAGATAGTTTCTTTTTTATTACGAACTCTGAAGAGGGGCGTTTGCAAGATATATAAATGTCCTTCTTTTATCAATTCTGGAAAAAATTGCAAGAAAAATGTAATCAACAATAATCTGATGTGCATTCCATCGACATCGGCATCGGTAGCGATTACAATGTTGTTATAACGCAATTTTTCAAGTCCATCTTCAATGTCTAATGCAGCTTGAAGCAAATTAAATTCTTCGTTTTCATAAACAATTTTTTTGCTCATTCCATACGAATTCAATGGCTTTCCACGCAAACTGAAAACTGCCTGTGTATTCACATCGCGTGATTTTGTGATAGATCCAGAGGCCGAATCTCCCTCAGTTATAAAAAGGGTGCTTTCTAAACTTTTAGGATTTTTTGTGTCAGGAAGATGCGCGCGACAATCTCTTAATTTTTTATTGTGAAGATTGGCTTTTTTTGCACGATCGGTAGCTAATTTTCTAATACCCGAAAGTTCCTTACGTTCCCGTTCCGCCTGAAGAATTTTGCGTAACAAAGCATCGGCTGTTGGTGGGTTTTTATGTAAAAAATTATCTAATTTGGTTTTCACAAAATCATTTACAAAGGTACGAACCGAAGGCATTCCTGCTTCCGAACCCATATCTGTAGAACCTAATTTGGTCTTGGTTTGTGACTCAAAAACAGGTTCCATTACCTTGATACTTATTGCAGTTACAATCGATTTTCGCACATCGGAAGCTTCAAAACTTTTGTTGTAAAATTCCCGAATGGTTTTAACGATTGCTTCGCGATAGGCGGCAAGATGCGTTCCACCTTGTGTGGTATTTTGTCCGTTTACAAAAGAATGGTATTCTTCGCTATATTGGGTTTTACTGTGTGTTAATGCAATTTCAATGTCTTCGCCTTTCAAGTGAATAATTGGATATTCCAAATCGTCGGCGTGGATGGTTTCCTCTAATAAATCTTTTAGTCCATTCTCTGAAAAATATTTTTCACCATTGAATAGAATAGTCAAACCATTGTTGAGATAACAGTAGTTTTTAACCATTCGGATTACATATTCATATCGGAATTTATAATTTTTGAAAATCGCTTCGTCTGGTATAAAGGTAACTTTGGTTCCTTTTCGTTTGGTAGTTTCTACAATATCTTCTTCGAGAACTAAGTTTCCAGCTGAGAATTCTGCAGCTTTTTGTTTGTCATCACGAACGGATTCTACTCTGAAATAATTGGATAACGCATTTACTGCTTTTGTTCCAACACCATTTAAACCAACTGATTTTTTGAAGGCAAGCGAGTCGTATTTCCCACCCGTATTCATTTTGGAAACAACGTCAATCACTTTTCCAAGTGGAATTCCACGACCATAATCGCGAACGGTTACGGTTTTATCTTTTATGGTAACTTCAATGTTTTTACCAGCTCCCATAACAAATTCATCGATACAGTTATCGAGAACTTCTTTAAGAAGTATATAAATACCATCATCTGGGGAAGATCCATCACCGAGTTTTCCGATGTACATTCCAGGTCGCATTCGGATGTGTTCTTTCCAGTCGAGTGAACGGATGTTGTCTTCGGTATATTGATTTTGATCTGACATTGTAAAGTTTACTGAATTTAACTGAGTTCTGTTCGGTCTTCGCTTTTCGTTTAGACCTCGAACGTGCTAATGTAGTGAAATTCGATTTGTTTTAAAATGTTTTGTAATCAAAGTTATTAAGAATGATATTGACAATGGGATTTTTGATTTTAGGTTACAGATTTTAGAATTAAACCCTCTGAAATATCTTATGAAATCTTATTTTCTGTTGTCTCGCATTGCTGCCCCAGATTGAAACGGAAAGCATTTTTTTTGATAAAACGTATTTTTTATTGGCGAAAAAGAGCGACCAAATGAAGCTTCTTTTTTGCCTTAGAAAAAAACGTTTTATGGAAAAATCTTGGAGTGGAAAGCTGGAATTGGCACCAAAAAAAAAACCGCTAAAATGATAGCGGTTTTGAAATTTTATTTTTATACGTTAAACCTAAAGTGCATGACATCACCGTCTTTAACAATATATTCTTTGCCTTCGACCTTGAATTTCCCAGCTTCTTTACATTTGGCTTCAGAACCGTAATGTACAAAATCTTCGTAGGCGATTACTTCGGCGCGGATGAATCCTTTTTCGAAATCGGTGTGAATTACTCCAGCAGCCTGCGGTGCTGTTGCTCCCACATTGATAGTCCACGCGCGAACTTCTTTAATTCCTGCTGTGAAATAGGTTTGTTGTTTTAATAATTTGTAGGCTGCACGAATCAAAACGGATGCTCCAGGTTCTGTTAATCCCATGTCTTCAAGGAAAATTTGACGCTCTTCAAAACTTTCTAATTCGGTGATATCGGCTTCAGCACCAACGGAAAGTATGATTACTTCTGCGGCTTCGTCTTTTACCAATTCACGAACTTGATCTACATATTTATTACCGTTTACAGCGGATTCTTCATCTACATTACAAACGTATAAAACTGGTTTTGCAGTAATTAATTGGAAACCTTCCATTAATTCTACTTCGTCGTGATTTTGAGGAATTATGGTTCTTACTGATTTTGCTTGAAGCAATGTTTCTCTGATTCTATCTAAAAGTGCTTTTTCTGTTTGTGCTTCTTTATTTCCAGTTTTTGCGGCACGATTTACTTTTTCCAAACGTTTTTCAACATTTTCTAAATCTTTTAGCTGTAGTTCGATGTCGATTGTTTCTTTGTCTCGAATTGGGTTTACATTTCCATCTACGTGGATGATATTGTCATTATCAAAACAACGCAAAACGTGAATAATAGCGTTACATTCTCTGATGTTTCCAAGAAATTGATTTCCTAAACCTTCGCCTTTACTGGCACCTTTTACTAATCCTGCAATGTCAACAATATCAACTGTTGCCATTTGGACGCGTTCTGGTTTTACCAATTCTTCTAATTTAGCTATTCTCGAATCGGGAACATTTACAACTCCTATATTAGGTTCGATGGTACAAAATGGAAAGTTGGCACTTTGTGCTTTGGCATTTGATAAACAATTGAACAATGTTGATTTTCCAACATTTGGTAATCCTACAATTCCTGCTTTCATTATGGTTTGTTTTTAAAGACTGCAAATATAGGATTTATATCTTTTAATAAAAATTGTAAAAAAAATGATTAATGTTAACTTTACGACTTACTAAAAATTCAGTTTCTAAAGACCTAATACATAGACGCAAAAAATCCTGAACTTTACAATCCAGGATTTTATTTTAATGTTTTTTGAGGATTATTCGTTGTGCAGAAAAGCTTGTCTGTTTAGCAATGTTTCCTCACTTTCAACGTGATTGTCATCAGGTATACAACAGTCAACAGGGCAAACAGCGGCACATTGTGGTTCCTCATGAAAGCCTTTACATTCTGTACATTTTCCTGGTACGATATAGTAAATATCATCTGAAATTGGAGTTTGAGCAGCATCTGCATCAACTTCAGTTCCATCAGCTAAAATTACTTTTCCTCGAATTTTTGTTCCATCTTTATATCTCCAATCGTCTGCTCCTTCATAAATTGCAGTATTTGGACATTCTGGCTCACAAGCGCCACAATTGATACATTCATCTGTTATTATTATTGCCATCTTTTTTAGTCTTAAAGTTGAACGTCTTAATGTCTTAAAGTTAAAAGAGATTTGAATCTTTTGACATTCGACATATTTATCCTTATTTTTGTGCAAAATTACGCCCAAAACCATTCATAAGCAAATCAATATGACTTTAGAACATAAAAAAAATGTTTTTGTTTCCCTTGGGGAGTTTTTATCTCAATTTTCAGAGGTTGGAAATCTAAAAAAGGAATCGGTTTTAAATAATGATTTAGCTTCGGCGTCTCGGGTGTTTTTTGAGCGTTTTATTGATTTAATCCAATTATCGCAATCTCACAACGGTTGGTACACAAATGACAATGTGTATTTTGCCATTCAATCTTGGGCGGAAGCATTGACAATTGACAACTTGAATCAATGGTTGGATGCCTATGATTTTTCCAATGTAGATTCTAAAACTGTTGGATTGATATTGGCAGGAAATATTCCATTGGTTGGTTTTCATGATTTTATTTCAGTACTGCTTTCGGGACATAAAGTGTTGGTAAAAACATCATCAAATGACCAACATTTACTGCCTTTTTTGGCTGAATATTTAATTTCAATTGAACCAAAACTTGAAAATTATATCACTTTTGCAGAAGGTAAATTAGAAGGTTTTGATGCCGTAATTGCAACGGGAAGCAATAATACGGCTCGTTATTTTGAATTTTATTTCAAAGACAAGCCTTCTATTATTAGAAAATCAAGAAATTCAGTTGCGGTTTTAAACGGACAAGAGACCAAAGAACAAATGATTGCTTTGGGAGAAGATGTTTTTCGCTATTTTGGTTTGGGATGCAGAAATGTTTCTAAAATCTTTGTTCCGAAAGGATATAATTTTGATGCTTTTTTTGGAGGAATGTTTCCCTATCAAGACGTAATCAAATATGAAAAATACATCAATAATTATGATTATAATAAAGCAGTTTTTCTGATGAGTAATTTTAATTTGTTGGATAATGAATTTCTAATTATTAAAGAAGACAGCAGTTATGCTTCACCTATTTCGAGTGTTTTTTATGAATTTTATGAAAACTTAGAAGAGATAAAAATGCGTTTGCAAGCTGATAATGAGCAAATTCAATGTATAGTTTCCAACAATTTAATAGAAAATAGCGTTGCATTTGGACAAACTCAAAAACCAAATTTATGGGATTATGCAGATAATGTAGATACCATAAAATTCTTAATTACAATTTAGATTATCAAATTCGCAAATAGCGATGCTAACTATAACGATTTTGTTAATAAAACTATATAACTATTTGGAAATTATTAATCGTTTTTAGCTTCCTATTTACGAAATTTGTAACTTAATTTTTTTGAATACCACAACTAAAATGAAAAAACATAACTATAGTGCGGGTCCTTGTATTTTACCTCAAGAAGTTTTTGAAAAATCAGCGGAAGCGATTTTAAATTTTAATAATTCGGGATTGTCACTTTTGGAAATTTCACATAGAAGTAAAGATTTTGTTGCTGTAATGGATGAAGCAAGAGATTTGGCTTTGGAATTATTAGATTTGAAAGGAAAAGGATACCAAGCACT
>Ga0209353_10001941_pt1 | contig 11536 bp, 8 predicted proteins | sample LauGreSpBDMM15SD_2_FD_187561 | JGI IMG/M metagenome (GOLD analysis project Ga0209353, IMG submission 187561) | Freshwater lake microbial communities from Lake Michigan, USA - Sp13.BD.MM15.SD (SPAdes) (version 2) | ecosystem: Environmental > Aquatic > Freshwater > Lake | place: Lake Michigan, USA...
TTTCTTTAAAAATTCTATCTCATTTTGACCTTCAAATTTTAAAATATCAACCATTTTCAACCAAATTATATTTTGATAAATATAGTCATTTTTATCAATAAGTACTTAGGTGGGCTCTTCTATAGATTTATTTCTTACCCATAATTATACAGATACTCAAAATTGGCTAAAACCTGCGTAGGAAGCAAATTATATTGTCAAATTCATTTTTCGGATTGGGATGGTGTTATAAAAAATCTGGAACAATAGTATTGACAATTTATTGAGAACAAGGTATAACGTAAAGCGAATGTGTAGCCTTGAAAGGTCTTTATCTTCGAGCATAGAGCGTTGCGCCGTGTCAGGTGTTTTCACCTGACAAGCATTGTCTTCAAAACAAATATTCCGTTTTATCTAAACGCAATCAAACGGAATAAGGTGAAAATTTGAGGCGTGTTTGTCGTAGACAAAACGCGGGCGAGAGTGTAATAAGAAAACATTGTCAAAAATTCACCAAAAAAGTCCTTGCCAATTTCAATTAGCAAGGACTTCATGGTTCAACTATTTTTCTTGAATTAGTTTCTCAAAGGCTTTCCAGTAGTCAGCATGTGTTGAATACGCTCAAGCGTTTTCTTTTGTCCTGTTAAGGAAAGGAACGCTTCTCTTTCAAGGTCTAATAGGTATTGTTCTGATACCAATGAAGGTGCGCTCAAATCTCCACCACACATGATATAGCCCAGTTTTTCAGAAATAAATTTATCGTATTCACTGATATAACCACCTGAATACATGGTATAAGCGCCGGCATAAACCATCCCTAATCCTGATTTACCCAATACTTTGATGTCTTTGCGTTGAACAGGTTGTGTATATCCTGCAGCAGCCAACTCAATCACCATTTGTTTGGCATCGGTAATTTGATGTTGTTTATTGACACTCACTTTGTCACCTCTTCTTAAGAAACCAATGTCAAATGCCTCTTGCCCTGAAGTAGAAACTTTGGCTTGCCCTATGGTTAAGAAAGCATTTTTCAAGGCATTGAGTTGAATATCACCTTCCGCAAAACCGTCAGAAATACGCAATGTAAATTCTTTGGTACCTCCACCGGCAGGAATCAAACCTACACCAAATTCAACCAAACCCATATAAGTTTCCGCAGCAATTTGTACCCTGTCGGCATGTAAACTCAATTCGCATCCGCCACCAAGTGTCAATCCATGAGGAGCAACTACGACTGGAATGGAAGAATACCTTGCACGCATCATGGTGTTTTGGAAAGTACGGATCATCAAATCAATTTCATCGTATTCCTGTTCTATGGCATACATCAGCAACATCGCCAAATTAGCACCTGCAGAGAAGTTTGGTCCTTCGTTTCCAATAACCAATCCTGCAAAATCTTTTTCAGCTATGGCGATGGATTTGTTAATTCCTTCAACCACTTCGCTACCAAGGGTATTCATTTTAGAATGAAATTCTAAATTCAATACACCATCTCCAATATCAATTAAACTTACCCCGGCATTTCCCCAAACCAATTTATTGGCCCTAAGGTTATCCAAAATAATAAGTCCTTCTGTACCCGGAATTACTTTATAAGAGTTAGAAGCAATGTCATAATATTTGCGTTTGCCATCTGCTACTTTGTAAAATTTATCTGCCCCTGAAGCCAGCATTTCCTGAACCCAGGTTGCTGGTTTGTAGCCCGTGGCTTCCATAGTTTCCAAGGTGCGTTTTACGCCAAGCATGTCCCATGTTTCAAACGGTCCTAATTCCCAACCAAAACCTGCACACATGGCCGCATCGATACGGTACAACTCATCCGAAATTTCAGGAATTCTGTGGGTTACATAAGCAAACAAACCGAAGAAAGTACGGCGGTAAAATTCGCCTGCTTTGTCTTGACCAGCCAACAATACCTTGAACCTGTCTTTGAGGTTATCAATGGTTTTGGTAAGTTCTAAAGTAGCAAATTTAACTTTTCCTTTAGGTTGGTATTCCAGCGTATTCAGGTCCATTGAATGAATCTCTGAACCATTGGCACCTTTAACTTTTTTATAAAATCCTTGTCCTGTTTTGTCACCGTACCATTTTTTTTGGTCCATTTTAACCAAAAGTTCAGGCAACTTAAACATGTTCACCGCCTCATCATTTGGCAAACCGGCGTTGAGGTTGTTGGCTACTTTTAACAAAGTATCTAAACCCACCACATCTATGGTTCTAAAAGTCGCCGATTTCGGACGACCAATAACCGGTCCGGTCAGTTTATCGACTTCATCAACAGATAAACCCAAATCCAACACCGCATGGAGTGTATTCATGATGGCATATATACCGACACGGTTAGCAATAAATGCGGGAGTATCTTTACAAAGTACCGTAGTTTTTCCCAAGTACAAATCGCCATAATGCATCAGAAAATCAACGACTTCTGGTTTGGTAAATGGCGTAGGAATTACTTCTAATAATTTTAAATATCTTGGAGGATTGAAAAAGTGAGACCCACAGAAATGTGCTTTGAAATCATCTGACCTGCCTTCGGTCATTAATCCAATAGGAATACCAGAAGTATTTGAGGTGATTAAAGTACCTGCTTTTCTATATTTTTCTACCTGTTCAAAAACGATTTTTTTAACCGCAAGGTTTTCCACTACCACTTCAATTACCCAATCAAGATCGGCAATTTTTGACATGTCGTCATCGAAGTTACCGGTAGTAATTCTATCACGGAATTTTTTATCATAAAGAGGAGAAGGATTGGATATAATGGCAGCATTGAGCGCCTCATTTACAATGCGGTTTCGCACCACTTTGTTCTCGAAAGTCAATCCTTTAGCAGTTTCTTGGGCTGTAAGTTCTTTTGGAACAATGTCAAGTAACAAAACCTGAACTCCGATGTTGGCAAAATGACAAGCAATACGCGATCCCATTACACCTGACCCTAATACTGCAACTTTTTTGATGACTCTCTTCATTTTATTCTTATCTATAAATGACCAACAAAGACCTGCTTGAAATATTATTATTTCCTGCTAAAGTATAAAAAATTACTGTTTCTACGCACTGAAACGATAAAGAGTTTTTAAAAATATTGTTTCAATTTTTAAAAAATCAATATAGTTCATTGAAGTGCCCTTAGAGTCTTTAAATAAAGAAATTAGGGAAGCAAAAATTCAGTCAAAACCTACTTTTATGAGTTGAAGTATTCTGTTAAAAGGTCAATAACAAAAGTAGAAAACTTATAATAATGACTATTTAAATTGAAAGTTTAAAAGTCCCTGACCAATAAAAATATCCTGACAATTTATGGAGATAACCAACATAAACCATCAGGATAATATTCTTATGCGCTGCCTTTTGTAACAGCTTAATTATTATTTCGCAGTGGCGAATCTTTTGTTTACTTCATCCCAGTTTACCAGGTTCCAGAATGCAGCGATATAGTCTGGTCTTCTGTTTTGGTAATGTAAGTAATAAGCATGTTCCCAAACATCAAGAGCCAATACTGGAGTGCCTTTTACTTCAGCAATGTCCATCAAAGTATTGTCTTGGTTAGGAGTAGAAGTTACAGCCAAAGAGCCGTCTGCTTTCACGATTAACCATGCCCAACCTGATCCGAAACGCGTTACACCAGCTTTTGAAAATTCTTCTTTGAAGGCATCAAATGAACCAAATGCTTTTGTGATTGCTGCTGCTATTTCACCTGTAGGTGCGCCACCAGCGTTAGGAGCCAACAAAGTCCAGAAAAGAGAATGGTTAAAATGTCCACCGCCATTGTTACGAACAGCCATTGGATATTTGCTAATGTTTTTAATGATATCTTCTATAGAAAGTGTATCAGCATCAGTACCAGCAATGGCAGCGTTGAGGTTGGTTACATAAGCATTGTGGTGTTTTCCATGATGAATTTCCATGGTTAATTTGTCGATGTTTGGTTCCAAAGCATCAGTAGCGTATGGTAACGCAGGTAATTGAAATGCCATAATTATAATTTTAGTTGTTTGAAAATTTATTGTCGATTTAATGATGCCAAAGTAAGCACAAAATGCCAAAGAGACAAGCTTTTTAAGTTGTCAGTTTACAGTTTTCGGTTTTCCTGATGAGATTATGATTTATTATCAAACAAAACTGAAAACTTGATTACAGAGAACTCGAAAACCAATTAAATCTCACTAATCTTAACGCACATCCAGGCAGCTTCTAATACAAGTTTTTCATTCACAAAAGCCTGTCCTGATTGTTTGAGCATTTTTTCGCTTATCCTGACATTTTTTACTTCAAATCGAATGAGTTCACCAAAATTAACCGGGCATAAAAAATTCGCAAATTCAACATTTACCAAAGCAAATAAACCATCCGTTTTTCCAATAGAACGAATGCCTGCTCCTCCGCATTGTGCCATGGATTCTAATAGTATAGGAAAAGGAATTGAAGAAGAAACAGCTAACAATCGTTCATCTTCTTTGTCAAAAGTTTGTGTACCAATGATAACAGCTACATCTGCTGATAAAATTTCATCTACAAACAAAAAAGGTGCTCTGTGAGGAAGTAATTTTTGGATGGCATCTTTGGTTAAAATCATACTTCAATAAAATTTACGTCCAAATTAACAAAACTTTCCTTTGATAACAATGTTGCTAAATTGGAAATGTTTTTTAAATAGCCAACTTGAAATGAATTAGCTATTTTTTAGTAAATCTGCTTTTTGAGTTTCTTTAACTTTTTGGTCAAAGTATTTGCAAACATGGGTAATGCTGCATTTTTCACAAAGAGGTTTTCGCGCGACGCAAATGTACCTTCCCAATAAAATGAGCCAATGGTGTGCTTTAGGAATAACAATATTGGATAAATTTTTAACCAATATTTTTTCTACCTCTAAAGGTGTTTTCGCTTTTGCGGGTACCAATCCAATGCGTTTTGACACCCTAAAAACATGCGTATCTACCGCCATGGTAGGTTTGTTAAAAACAACTGAAGCAATAACATTGGCGGTTTTGCGACCAACTCCGGGCAACTTTTGCAACAAGTCAATATCCGAAGGGACTACAGCATGAAACTCATTGACCAATATCTTGGCCATACCGAGCAAATGTTTGGTTTTGTTACTCGGGTAAGATATACTTTTAATATACGGATACAAGGTATCAAAATCAGCACGGGCCAAGACTTCAGGTGTCGGAAAATTCCTGAAAATAGCCGGTGTAACCATGTTAACGCGTTTATCTGTACATTGTGCACTCAACGAAACTGCGACAATCAATTCGTATGGATTGGTATAATGCAGTTCCGTTTCCGCCTCAGGTTGATGTGTTGAAAAATAGTCAACAAACAACTTATATCTTTCTTTGGTAGTCATGTAATTTTCGGTTTACGGCTTATTTATCCGTTTTAGTGCAACACTAAAACTGTAAGCCAGGCACACATTACTTAGCTCGCTACCTGTAAAGATACCTTTTTTGAGTAATTTAAAATATTAGTAATACACTTATTAGAAGGTTCAAACTCCATTTTATCTATGCTTTCTTTGGTAAAAGCACATTTCATATAGAAGTCATACAACTCATCATCAATCAATAAAGCTTGCATGAGTATTTCGTTTTCTGCAACGGTAGTTTCTGCATAAACAAATCTAATGATGTTATTTTTCTGCGTAAAGGTACTGGTCATAGGCTACATTGGTTTTCTCAATCAACTTTCTTAGGTTAATGAGTGCGTAGCGCATTCTTCCAAGAGAAGTATTGATACTTACGCCAGTAGCTTCTGCTATTTCTTGAAAACTCATTTCGGCATAGTGTCTCATCAAAAGCACTTCACGTTGAGGTTCAGGCAAAGTTTGAATCATATTTCTCAAGGAGGTATGCGTTTCATTTTTGATACGCACATCTTCAACAGTTTCTTCAGCGAAGTGTAAACTATTGAATACATTCATTCCGTCCTCAAGAACGATGGTTGGATAACGTTTATTGCGTCGGAAATTATCGATGGCTAAATTATGTGCCATACGTGATGCCCATTGAATAAATTTACCTTCTTCATTGTACCTTCCTGAACGGATGATGTCAATAATTTTGATAAATACATCCTGCATCAAATCTTCTGCAACGTACTGATCTTTTACAATGGTGAAAATTGTACTATAGATTTTAGATTTGTGCCTGCGAAGAAGTACTTCAAAAGCTTTCTCGTTTCCTTGTTTGTAATGCGAAAGCAACTCTGCATCGCTAAGGTTATTTTTGATCATCTACACTAAAAGTTAATAAGGTTGTGTAGCGTTATATCATAGGCGTTATTAAGTGGTTTTTTATAATTATAAATATATTCTTTACAAATATATTGTAAAATTTATAACCTTCATACTTTTTATGCGTAGCTGGTAACTATTTTTTTAAAAAAATAAGAATATCAATTTTTTAAATCACTAAAATACAACAGGTTATTTATAGTTATTTAGATCAAAAAAATAAAAATAGATTGTATTATTTTTTTGATAAGATATCAATTTTACCGCTCTAGGGGATTTTGTATGGATAAGCATCATCACTGATGTTTTTAGCAAAATCAATCATTGGAAACCCAAATCATAGTATTAAGTTGGCTCTTGATGATTTTCTGTGGGCAGAGAAGGTATAAGTATTTCAATGCATAACCATTCAACTAACCCATCCATCCATTAGTACCCATAAAAATCGTATTAGCCGATATTTATGAGGTGCTGAACAATGTGGTATTGAACGTATGTTGAAGATTAAAAAAGCTAAGTTTCAAAATCAAAACATTAACCTTACCTTTACAGGATAAAAGGAAATCAGCCTAGTGAAAGTTAAAGATTATATTTTACAATATGCCAATGATGTACACACACCACTCTTGGCAAAACACTTAGAAGAAGCAGGGAAAAACATCAGGATAAAAGGTCTGAGTGGAAGCTTGGATGCAGTAATTGCTGTTGCTTTAAATCAACAAACTAACAAAAATCATTTTTTCATCTTGCACGACAAGGAAGAGGCGGCTTACTTTATCAATGATTTACAAAATTTGGGCGAACAAAAAGAGGTACTTTTGTTTCCAACGTCATACAAAAGACCTTACCAGTTTGAAGAAACTGAGAATGCAAACATTCTCATGCGGGCGGAAGTGCTCAACAGGTTAAACCAAACTGCTGAAACAGGAATTATTGTGGTTACTTATCCTGATGCGCTCAGTGAAAAAGTAATCAACAAACAATCATTGGTGGCCAATACTTTTGGCGCCAAAGTGGGTGAAAAAGTAGATACTACTTTTTTGAGCGAACTCTTGTATGAATATGATTTTGAAAAAGCCGATTTTGTTTTTGAACCTGGTCAATATGCCATCAGGGGTGGAATTATAGACATCTTTTCTTACGCCAATGAATTGCCTTATAGAATAGAATTGTTTGGAAAAGAAATTGAAAGTATCCGAACATTCAACCCTGATTCACAATTGTCGATAGAGCACAAGCAGTTTATTTCTATCATCCCCAACGTTCAAACCAAATTATTAAAAGAAACAAGAGAATCTATCCTTCACTTTTTACCCGAAAATTCAGTGGTATGGTTCAAAAATGCAACCCATACTTTTGAGGTAATCGACAAGTTTTACAAAAGTGCAGAACAGGATTTCGAAAAAATAATTGCTACCATTGGCGCAAGTTCCCTGATTACCAAAAGCAGTGACTTGTTTGAAACGTCAAAACAATTTAAAGCACAATTAGGCAAATACAATTGTATAGAATTCGGCACAAAATTCAGCCTGGAGGAAGGAGCAACCGTTGTTTTTGAAAGTAAGGTTCAGGAATCATTCCATAAAAACACCCAATTGATTGCTGATACCCTTGCCGAATTTCAAAGCAAAAATTACACTTTATATATTGCCAGCGAAGCCATAAGCCAGTTTGAAAAAATTCAAACCATTCTGGAAGAAATCAATGCACATTTAAAGTTAAATCATTTACATACTGCCTTAAGAGAAGGTTATGTAGATCATTTACTAAAAATTGTTTGCTTCACCGACCATCAATTGTTTGACCGATTCCATCGATCTAAAACCAAAGACAAATATTCCAAGTCCAAAGCCATTACCCTAAAAGAACTCAAATCTATCCAGCCCGGCGATTTTGTTACCCATGCCGATTATGGTGTGGCACGTTTTGCAGGATTGGATACGGTAGAAGTAAATGGCAAAAAACAAGAAGCCATCAGGCTCATTTTTAGAGACGACGATTTGCTTTATGCCAGTATTCATGCATTGCATAAAATCAGCAAGTACAGTGGCAAAGAAGGTGGTCCGCCGATGATGAGCAAATTGGGTTCACCCGAATGGGAAAACAAGAAAAAGAATGTCAAGAAAAAAGTAAAGGATATCGCCAAAGAGTTGATTTTGCTTTATGCCAAAAGAAAAGCTGCTCCTGGATATGCGTATACGCGAGACAGTTTTTTACAAGCCGAATTGGAAACTTCTTTTATCTACGAAGATACGCCCGACCAGGCCAAAGCTACCGAAGACGTAAAAGCCGACATGGAAAAGCCTCATCCTATGGACCGATTGGTGTGTGGAGATGTTGGTTTTGGGAAAACAGAAATTGCCATCAGGGCAGCATTCAAAGCCATTTGTGATGGCAAACAGGTTGCTGTATTGGTGCCCACCACGGTGTTGGCCATGCAGCATTACAAAACTTTCAGTGAGCGGTTGGAAAAATTTCCTTGTAGGGTGGAATATGTAAACCGTTTCAAAACCGCAGGACAAATCAAAGATACCCTTAAAAGAGTAACCGAAGGAAAAACAGATATTCTCATTGGAACACATCGTGTGGTGAGTAAAGATGTAAAATTTAAAGACATCGGTTTATTGATTATTGATGAAGAACAAAAATTTGGCGTAACGGTAAAAGAAAAGCTGAAAAACTTCAAAGTCAATGTCGATACACTTACGTTGACGGCCACGCCTATTCCCAGAACCTTACACTTTTCTTTGATGGGCGCTAGAGATTTGTCTATCATTGCCACTCCTCCTCCAAACCGTCAGCCGGTAACGACCGAAATTCAGGTTTACAATGACATCCTGGTAAGAGATGCCATTGCCACAGAATTGAAACGTGGTGGTCAGGTATTTTTTGTACACAACAGGGTAAATGATTTGGAGGCCATTGCCAATAAAATATTCAAATTGGTTCCAGAAGCACGCATTGGTTGTGCCCATGGTCAAATGGATGGCGACAAATTAGAAAAAATCATGCTTGGTTTTATTGAAGGAGATTATGACGTGTTGGTCTCCACCAATATTATTGAATCAGGCTTAGATATTCCCAATGCCAATACCATTATCATCAACCAGGCACACATGTTTGGCTTGTCTGATTTACACCAAATGAGAGGCAGGGTTGGTAGGTCCAATAAAAAAGCATTCTGTTATTTGCTTACTCCTGCGGTTTCCGCTTTAACGGGCGATGCCAGAAAACGCCTTGGAACGTTAGAAGAGTTTTCAGATTTGGGCGATGGCTTTAAAGTGGCCATGCGCGATTTGGATATCAGGGGCGCAGGAAACCTTTTAGGGTCAGAACAAACCGGGTTTATCAGTGATCTTGGATTTGAAATGTACCATGAAATATTAGACGAAGCTGTTCGCGAATTGAAGGATACAGAATTTAAAGACCTCTTCAAAACCGAAATTGATCTCCGCAAACTCTTGCCGGATTGTGTCATCGAAACCGACCTTTCTATCATTATCCCGGAAAAATATGTTACCAACATTTCAGAAAGATTAAGTCTGTATTCAGAGTTAGACAATATCAAAGATGAAAATGCCATCCAACAATTTATTGTAAGCCTGGAAGATCGTTTTGGGCCGATGCCTGGGGAAGTATTGGGCTTAATTGAAACCGTAAAATTAAGGTGGCACGCAGAGCAATTGGGTTTTGAGAAATTGATTCTCAAAGGAGGTTTAATGAAGGTATACATCAGTACAGTAAACAAAGAAACGTATTTCAATTCGGCAATTTTTGGTGCCATATTGAAGTATGTTCAGCTACATCCTAAGCACTGCAAACTCAAAGATGCCAAAGAAAAACTGATCATAACGTTCGAACCAGTCTCCACAATTGAGATGGGATTAGAAATTTTATCTTCCATATATTCAAATCAATAACACTGATTATCAATACATTAACATACTATTGTATAAAAATATTGTCAATTTTATCAATTTAAAATTCATGAAATCAAATATTTATAAAAATAATAGTTGGCTATTTATTGATTAAGTCCTATCTTTACGTCATATTTTACAATAGTATACTCGTAAAACAATCAGGATATGAACAAAATGCTGAGATCGTTGAAAAGCTTCTCTCTACTGCTAGCCGCTGCGGCAATTATAACAAGTTGTGGTGGTGACGGCCATCCTACCGCAAGTGATCCAGGTAGTAGTAGTATGGTTACCGGTAAAGCCTATAATGAGGAAGAAGGCTTCCAAGTACAGGATTTCTCTGGTCAACCAGAAGGACCTAACCTTGTTTTTATAGAAGGAGGTAGAACTGTAATGGGATCATTCGAAGAAGATTTGATGAATTCTCATGACAATATTGAAAGAACCGTAACTGTTTCTTCTTTCTTTATGGACCAAACTGAGGTAGCTAACATTCACTGGTTAGAATACTTATTTTATGTTCAAAAAGATTCTTCTGAAGAATTTTATAAAACAGCACTTCCTGACACTACCGTTTGGGCAAGCCAATTGGCTTTCAATGACCCTTACGTAGATCATTACCTACGTTATCCAGGTTTTAGATTTTTCCCTGTAGTTGGGATCAACTGGAAACAATCAAATGACTATTGTACTTGGAGAACAGGTGTTGTAAACAAAAGATTGGCTGAAGAAGCTGGTATTGAAATCCCTGCAGATGGTGGACGTATTCCATTAGAAACCGGAGCAGTAGTACCTAACTTCCGTCTTCCTACTGAAGCAGAATGGGAATATGCCGCAACTGCCTTGATTGGTACACAATGGTTAGATGAAAATCAAACACAAAAAAGATTATATCCTTGGGATGGTCACGCACTTAGAAATCCATTCGGTGACGAAATGGGTTATTTCTTAGCCAACTTCAAAAGAGGTCGTGGTGACTATGCAGGTATCGCAGGTAAATTAAATGATGGTAGCATGATTACTGCCTATATCTTCTCTTATCCTCCAAACGATTACGGTTTATATTGCATGGCTGGTAACGTTTCTGAATGGGTTTATGATGTTTATCGTCCTTCTTCTTTTGAAGATGTAGATGATTTGAATCCAATGAGAAGAAATGGCTATCAAGATGATGCTTCTAAATACGATAAAAAAGGATTCCAAACTTTGATTGATGACCACGTAAGGGTTTACAAAGGTGGATCTTGGAAAGATGTAGCTTACTGGATGTCTCCAGGAACGAGAAGATTCTTAGAAGAAGATTCCTCTACAGCAACTATCGGATTCCGTTGTTCTATGATTCAAGCAGAAGCTGGAGCTCAAAAATAATACAACAGCATAAAATATGAAACGTCTC
>Ga0209353_10001942_pt1 | contig 11535 bp, 9 predicted proteins | sample LauGreSpBDMM15SD_2_FD_187561 | JGI IMG/M metagenome (GOLD analysis project Ga0209353, IMG submission 187561) | Freshwater lake microbial communities from Lake Michigan, USA - Sp13.BD.MM15.SD (SPAdes) (version 2) | ecosystem: Environmental > Aquatic > Freshwater > Lake | place: Lake Michigan, USA...
TGGAAATATCCAAGTTGTGTTTTATCGGGACAAAATTCGGTAGGCGAATTCTTCTCCGTTGCTTTAACAAGTAATAAACAACAAGCAGATACCGGGACAAAAATGATTCATTTGGCTTCTAAAACACGAAGTCGCATAGTTTCAAAAGGAATTTCGGCTGGTCGATCAAAAAACAGCTATCGCGGACTAGTCAAAATAGGCCCTAAAGCGTTTCGAACACAAAATTATACGCAATGTGATTCGTTGTTAATAGGTAAAGAATCAAGCGCAAATACCTTTCCTTACATTCAGGCACAAAATAGTTATACGCAAGTTGAACATGAAGCTTCAACATCCCGAATTGCAGAAGAACAACTCTTCTATTTACTCCAACGAGGTATAAATGCAGAAGAAGCCGTTTCATTAATGGTAAACGGTTTTTGTAAAGAGGTTTTTAATGAGTTACCTCTTGAGTTTGCATCTGAAGCAGATCGTCTATTAAGTTTAAAACTTGAAGGATCCGTAGGTTAAGCTTTTAAACGGTAACCCAATTTCAAGTATATTTAATACTAAATTTTAATAAAGAATGAATTTTTTAAACGAGTTTGTACTTTTACTAAAATCAAGATATCCCATTATCTATATATGTACAAACGAGGAAGAACGTATTGAATACTTGATGAGGTATTGTGCAAAAAAATATGTATCGCGTACATATAATTCATGGGATTTTGTTGAAGGGTACCAAGAAAATCCAAATGATTCTGGGTTTGCCGCACGGAATCCTTTAGAAGCGCTTGAGCTGATCGAAAAAATGACATCTGAAACGCCAGCATTATTCGTTCTAAAAGACTATGACAATTTTTTAAAGGATTTTTCTATAATTCGGAAATTAAAAAATTTGAGCCGTAAATTAAAAACCCAACCCAAAAATATCGTAATAATTTCCTCCGAAATAAATATTCCGGATTCATTAAATGAATATGTTACTCTTTTAGAATTCCCTCTACCAAAATATTCTGAAATTCTAGAAGAGTTAAATCGATTAATTTCATCCATGCAAAAACAGATTGATAAAGAAATTGTTTACAATCTTGCGACAGCTTGCCAAGGTTTATCTCTTGAAAGAATTCGACGTGTATTGTCAAAAGTGATTGCAAAGGATGGAGAAATTAACGAAAAAAGTCCGTTACTTGTTTTACAAGAAAAACGACAAATTATTCAACAAACTCAACTACTAGAATTTTGTTTGACTAATAAAAGTTTAGAGGATATAGGGGGCTTAGATAACTTTAAGGATTGGCTGAAAGTACGTGAGCGTGCATTTTCACAAGAAGCTATAAATTACGGATTACCTTACCCCAAAGGGCTATTATTAGTAGGGGTTCAAGGTACTGGAAAATCCATAGCCGCAAAAATATTAGCTTATGAATGGAAACTTCCATTATTACGATTAGATTTTGGACGGTTATTTGCTTCTCTAATAGGGCAATCGGAGCAACGTGTCAGAAAAATGATTGAAATCGCTGAAGCCCTATCACCATGTGTTTTATGGGTCGATGAAATTGATAAAGCTTTCGCAGGGGCTCAAAGTAGTGGTGATAGTGGTACCACTAGCAGAGTTTTGTCCACATTTATTACTTGGTTATCGGAAAAAACATCACCCGTTTTTGTTGTAGCTACGGCTAATAATATTGATTACATCCCTGCAGAAATACTTAGGAAAGGGCGCTTCGATGAAATGTTTTTTGTAAATTTACCTACTCGTGAAGAACGTGAAGATATTTTTAAAGTTCACCTTAATAAGTACAGACCTGAAGGTGTCAAAAATTTCCAAATCTCTTTATTCAGCGAACTAACAAAAGAATTTTCAGGAGCCGAAATTGAGCAGGTAGTTATTGAAGCAATGCGAATAGGTTTTAATGAAAACCGTGAATTTGATAATAAAGATATGGTAATTTCCATACAAAATTTAGTTCCTTTAGCAAGAACCAAAAGTAAAGAACTTGATTTATTAAAGGAATGGTCCGAATCAGGTAACGTAACTAATGCATCCAAATATCGATAGGTTAGTTTTAACAAATAAATAATACCCGACGAGTATTTACATTCAATAGTCTTATTGTTAAAATTTGCAATTACGGTGTGGCAAAACTAATTTAAAATTAAAATAATAATGTCAGGGTTACAAAATATCGATCTAGATTTAGATATATTTTACAAAAAGGATAATTTACCTAAAATTTCAGTAGGGGATAAAATAAAAGTCGTTATATATTTAGAATTACCTAAAGAAATAGGTGAGAAGGAGAAAAAAGAAAAGGAAAGAACTCAAGCATTTGAAGGAGTTGTTATTTCGAAACACTTATCAAATCAAAAAATTGATTCTACGATAAGAGTACGAAAAATGTTCCCTGGTGGTGGTGCTGAAAAAGTCTTTTTACTAAATTCACCGTGGATTAAGAGCATCGAGGTCCTTGGAAACTCTATAGTAAGGCGTTCTAAACTATATTACTTAAGAGAAAAAACTGGAAAATCTGCAAGACTTAAGAACCGTTTATAATTGTTTTTTTAAGCATATTATATAAATACTCAGTTTTTGAAAGATAAATTATGAAAACCTACCTAATAAAAATAAGTGAAAGGCTTCTTGCTGTTTTGGCTTTTATTTTTCCTTTTACAGAAATTTCGTATTTTTTTGGGGCAAAAGTATTCTTAAGTACTGAAAGTATACCTCTCAAACTTTTTTACTTAAACCATATAGCAAAACTTGCCAGTTTTTATGAAGCAAATGTTTATTTAGTGTTTGCTATTATGTTAGGAATATTTATCGTATGCTCGCGAGGAACTATTCGCCTTACAAAATTTGTGCGTTTTAATGTTATACAAGCAATTTTATTAAATATTGTTTGTCAATGTATAGGGTCCATCTACGGCTTTTTACCAATAATTTTACGTGAAAGTACTCTAGGGGTTTTATTAGCCAACTTTTTTTACTTCGGTACAATAATAATAATGGCTTATTCGTCTTTTTTAATTTTCTGTGGACGTTACCCTAAAATACCAATACTTACAGAGGCGGCAAAGTTACAGGTGCAAAGAGGTTACTTAGATTAAAAAAATGGTGTCAAAAAAGATTTAGAGTAAAAAAAAGTCCCTATATTCCTATAGGGACTTTTTTTTATTCTAAATCTTTTCTGTTAGGGTTTCGCGACGGATCGTTTGATAGAAAACCGAAAGTAAAAAGGGAAATAAAAAAGATTACAACGGTATAAACTAAAATCTTTAACGTGAACATAGTTCAAAATTTATTAACTTAGCAAAATAAGCAAAATACTAATGCAGGCATTTAATGATGCTTATTATTTTACATACTATTATATTCTGTATTTGTTAGAATTTCAAATTTAAATGCTTGACACAATCGTAAATCATTTGGTATTATCTGTCATAGATTAAAAGTTTAATTTTCACTAATTAAAAAAAGAAGAAGTACCATGGAGAGTTTGATCCTGGCTCAGGATGAACGCTGGCGGTATGCTTAACACATGCAAGTCGAACGAAAGTTTTTAACTTTAGTGGCGAACGGGTGAGTAATACGTGAGAATCTGCCCTTAGGAGAAGAATAACTGCTGGAAACGGTTGCTAAATCTTCATATGTCGAGAGATGAAATAGCTTAAGCTGCCTAAGGATGAGCTCACGCCTGATTAGCTTGTTGGTGAGGTAATGGCTCACCAAGGCCACGATCAGTAGCTGGTTTGAGAGAACGACCAGCCACACTGGGACTGAGACACGGCCCAGACTCCTCCGGGAGGCAGCAGTGAGGAATTTTCCGCAATGGGCGAAAGCCTGACGGAGCAATACCGCGTGAGGGATGAAGGATTTTGGTCTGTAAACCTCTTTTCTCAAGAAAGAAGTTCTGACGGTACTTGAGGAATAAGCATCGGCTAACTCCGTGCCAGCAGCCGCGGTAATACGGGGGATGCAAGCGTTATCCGGAATGATTGGGCGTAAAGCGCCTGTAGGTTGTTTATTAAGTCCGTTGTTAAAGCCTAGGGCTTAACCCTAGAAAAGCAATGGAAACTAGTAGACTAGAGTATGGCAGGGGTAGAGGGAATTTCTAGTGTAGCGGTGAAATGCGTAGATATTAGAAAGAACACCGGTGGCGAAAGCGCTCTACTGGACCATTACTGACACTCAGAGGCGAAAGCTAGGGTAGCAAAAGGGATTAGATACCCCTGTAGTCCTAGCCGTAAACGATGGATACTAGATGTTGTGCATTATGTACAGTATCGTAGCTAACGCGTTAAGTATCCCGCCTGGGGAGTACGCTCGCAAGGGTGAAACTCAAAGGAATTGACGGGGGCCCGCACAAGCGGTGGAGCATGTGGTTTAATTCGATGCAACGCGAAGAACCTTACCAGGGCTTGACATACTACGAATTTTCTTGAAAGAGAAAAGTGCCTTCGGGAATGTAGATACAGGTGGTGCATGGCTGTCGTCAGCTCGTGTCGTGAGATGTTGGGTTAAGTCCCGCAACGAGCGCAACCCTTATTTTTAGTTACCAATTCGTTGGGTTCTCTAGAAAGACTGCCGGTGACAAACCGGAGGAAGGTGAGGATGACGTCAAGTCAGCATGCCCCTTATGTCCTGGGCTACACACGTGCTACAATGGTTAAGACAAAGAGTTGCGAGCTTGTAAAAGTCAGCTAATCTCGTAAACTTAGCCTAAGTTCAGATTGTAGGCTGCAACTCGCCTGCATGAAGTTGGAATCGCTAGTAATCGCTGGTCAGCTATACAGCGGTGAATCCGTTCCCGGGCCTTGTACACACCGCCCGTCACACCATGGGAGCTGGTCATACCCGAAACCGTTAGTTTAACCGCGAGGAGAACGACGTCTAAGGTAGGGCTAGTGACTGGGGTGAAGTCGTAACAAGGTAGCCGTACTGGAAGGTGCGGCTGGATCACCTCCTTTTAGGGATTTTAAGTCATCAATTGTATGACGCTAATTATCAGTTTGCATATACAACTTTTAAATCATTTAATATCTATAGCTAAGTTTTATTTAGTTTTTAGTAATGGGGGTATAGCTCAGTTGGTAGAGCGCTGCTTTTGCACGGCAGATGTCAGCGGTTCGAATCCGCTTATCTCCAAAAACCAAGCAGAGTAAGAGAATATTGAAATTTTTGAAATAGAAAAAGTCAAGCGAATAAGAGCTTACGACGGATACCTTGGTGTTCAGAAGCGATGAAGGGCGTGGCTACCGACGATACGTTTCGGGGAACTGGAAGCAAGTTTTGATCCGAAAATACCCGAATAAGGAAACTTCAATAGAACTTCCTCTTGAATACATAAAGAGGAAAGAGCGAACCTAGTGAATTGAAACATCTTAGTAACTAGAGGAAAAGAAAGCAAAAGCGATTCTCTTAGTAGCGGCGAGCGAAAAGGGATTAGTCTAAACTCTATTATAGAGGGTTGTGGGACAACGTTATTCAAATAGACGTGTTAGATGAAACAGCTGGAATGCTGTGCCATAGTGGGTGAAAGCCCCGTAATCGAAAGCATTAATTTTTGAAGTTGTATCCCAAGTAGGAAGGGACACGTGAAACCCCTTTTGAATCCACGAGGACCACCTCGTAAGACTAAATATTACTGAATAACCGATAGTGAACCAGTACCGCGAGGGAAAGGTGAAAAGAACCCCGGGAGGGGAGTGAAATAGAACATGAAATCGTAAGTTTACAAGCAGTCGAAGAGCGACTTAACGCTCGACGTCGTGCCTGTTGAAGAATGAGCTGGCGACTTGTAGGTTGTGGCAAGGTTAAGACAAGAGAATGTCGGAGCCATAGTGAAAGCGAGCCTGATAAGGGCTTTTAGTCATAATTTATAGACCCGAACCCTGATGATCTAACCATGGCCAGTGTGAAGCTTAGGTAACACTAAGTGGAGGTACCAACCGACTGATGTTGAAAAATCAGCGGATGAGTTGTGGTTAGGGGTGAAATTCCAATCGAATCAGGAGCTAGCTGGATCTCCCCGAAATGCGTTGAGGCGCAGCGGTTAATGTTTCTTCTTAGGGGTAAAGCTACTGTTTTGGTGCGGGCTGCGAGAGCGGTACCAATTCAAGGCAAACTCTGAATACTAAGACGTTTAGTTAACCAGTGAGACATTGGGGGATAAGCTTCAGTGTCAAGAGGGAAACAGCCCAGATTACTAGCTAAGGCCCCTAAATAATTGCTAAGTGGTAAAGGAGGTGGGATTGCAGAGACAATCAGGAGGTTTGCCCAGAAGCAGCAATCCTTTAAAGAGTGCGTAATAGCTCACTGTTCGAGTGATCCTGCGCCGAAAATGACTGGGACTAAGCAATTTGCCGAAGCTGTAAGATGTCAAAACATCGGTAGGGGAGCGTTCTACATTAGATTGAAGCGTTAACGGAAGTGGGCGTGGACGAAGTAGAAGTGAGAATGTTAGCTTGAGTAGCGAAAACATTGGTGAGAATCCAATGCCCCGAAAACCTAAGGGTTCCTCCGGAAGGCTCGTCCGCGGAGGGTGAGTCAGGTCCTAAGGTAAGGCTGAAAAGCGTAGTCGATGGATAACAGGTTAATATTCCTGTACTGTTTATTGTTGATAATGGGGGACGGAGAAGGCTATGCTGGCCGAATGTTGGTTATCGGTTTAAGTATTCAAGGTGTTGAGAATCGGCGAAAACGATTTGAGCTGAGATGCGAATAGGAAAGTACTAAGGTACTAAACCAGTTGATGTCATACTTCCAAGAAAAGCCCTAACTATCATAAGCAATAAATACCTGTACCCTAAACCGACACAGGTGGGTAAGTAGAGTATACTAAGGGGCGCGAGATAACTCTCTCTAAGGAACTCGGCAAAATAGCCTCGTAACTTCGGGAGAAGAGGTGCCCTTAATGGGCTGCAATAATCAGACGCTGGCGACTGTTTACCAAAAACACAGGTCTCCGCAAAGTCGTAAGACGATATATGGGGGCTGACACCTGCCCAGTGCCGGAAGGTTAAGGAAGCTTGTTAGTCTTTGACGAAGCTCGCGACCGAAGCCCCGGTGAACGGCGGCCGTAACTATAACGGTCCTAAGGTAGCGAAATTCCTTGTCGGGTAAGTTCCGACCCGCACGAAAGGTGTAACGATCTGCGTACTGTCTCGGAGAGAGACTCGGCGAAATAGACTTGTCTGTGAAGATGCGGACTACCTGCACCCGGACAAAAAGACCCTATGAAGCTTTACTGTAGCTTGATATTGGCTCCGGGCTTTGTTTGCGCAGGATAGGTGGGAGGCGTTGAAAATCTTCTTGAGGGGAGATTAGAGCCGTTGGTGAGATACCACTCTAACAATGCTAGGATTCTAACCCTATACCGTTATCCGGTTAGGGGACAGTTTCAGGTGGTCAGTTTGACTGGGGCGGTCGCCTCCTAAAAGGTAACGGAGGCGTGCAAAGGTTTCCTCAGGCTGGTCGGAAATCAGTCGTAGAGTGTAAAGGCATAAGGAAGCTTGATTGTGAGACCTACAAGTCGAACAAAGACGAAAGTCGGCCTTAGTGATCCGACGGTTCCGAGTGGAAGGGCCGTCGCTCAACGGATAAAAGTTACTCTAGGGATAACAGGCTGATCTCCCCCAAGAGTCCATATCGACGGGGAGGTTTGGCACCTCGATGTCGGCTCGTCGCATCCTGGGGCGGTAGTACGTCCCAAGGGTTGGGCTGTTCGCCCATGAAAGCGGCACGTGAGCTGGGTTCAGAACGTCGTGAGACAGTTCGGTCCATATCCGGTGTAGGCGTTAGAGTATTGCGAGGCTCTCTTCTTAGTACGAGAGGACCGGAAGAGACATACCTCTGGTGTACCAGTTATTGTGCCAACAGTAAACGCTGGGTAGCCATGTATGGTAAGGATAACCGCTGAAAGCATCTAAGTGGGAAGCCTACCTCAAGATGAGTACTCTTACCATCATAGAATGGTTAAGGTCACGGCAAGACTAGCCGTTTGATAGGTATCAGGTGTAAGTGCAGTAATGTATTTAGCTGAGATATACTAATAGACCGAATGCTTGACTTTACTTAATTTCAAAATTTCAATTCTTTGGCTTAGACGTTTTATAGCGTAATGGACCCACATCGAACCATTTCGAACTCGATAGTGAAACGTTACAGCGGTGAAAATACTAAAAGGGGGGCCTTTTGGGAAGATAACACAATGTCTAAGTCTTTATTATTTTTATAATTTGAGTCCTTTAAAATGACTTCATATGCAATCGTACAAGCTAGCGGTAAGCAATTTTGGGTGGAAGAAAATAAATTCTACGATTTTGATAAACTACCGTTAGACAAAGGTGATAAGTTTAATATTAATCAAATATTATTAGTAAACCAACAAGATAGTGTTTCCGTGGGTACTCCCTATCTAGATTCAGAATTCTCAGTTGAAGCTACTGTTTTAAGGCATCTATCGGGACCTAAAGTTAGAGTTTATAAGATGCGACCAAAGAAGAAAACTAGAAAGACTTTTGGAAGTCGGCGAAGTTTAACACGCGTATTAATTAATTCAATTTACAAAAAAGCCGATAGTAGTGTTTCGTGTTTTATGTAGTAAAAATTATTTGTATTATTTATGGTTAGAGTAAAAAGAGGTAATGTCTCGAGAAATAGACACAAAAAAATCTTAAAATTTGCAAAGGGTTTTAAGGGCGCACACTCGAGAATATTTCGTACAGCAAATGGTCAAGTAATGAAAGCTTTAGTCTATTCTTACGTTGGTAGGAAAAGACGCAAACAAGATTTTAAAAAATTATGGGTATGTCGTGTAAACGCTGCTTCAAGAAGCGAAGGTTTAAATTACAGTCGTTTACAGAACTTATTAAAAAAATCTTCTATTGAACTGAATGTGAAGATGTTAGCTCAGCTTTCAGTTTTAGATCGAGAAACTTTCTCGTACGTACTACAAAAGGCAAAATCTGTATAAAAATAAATATTAAAAAAAAGGCATGGCACACAAAAAAGGAGCTGGAAGTACTAAAAACGGACGTGATTCTAATTCGAAGAGGCTAGGTATTAAAGTTTACGGTAATCAGCCAGTTAAAGCTGGGGGTATTGTTGTTCGTCAACGTGGTCTTACATTTAAGCCTGGTAAAGGCGTTATGGTTGGAAATGATTATACAATCTTTGCTGTCCAAGACGGGGTTGTACATTTTGAAAACGATAAAAATTCTAAATTTATAAGTGTACTTTAATGTTTAAAGTAAAAAAAACAGATGTTACAGCTAACTGTAACATCTGTTTTTTTTTCTAAACTTTAAGGTTTAGTAACGCTCACCTTCTGGCTTAGCACAAGGTGCATAAGCTTCGATAGTGTAAACTAGCTGACGAACCAGCAACCTCTTGACGTACAAGTCTGAAACCTGGTTCATACGCAGGGCGCTGAACGATGAATGATAGTACACAAGACTCAGTACCACGAGTGTTATCAAATGCAGAGATCTTGATGTAGTAGTTTGGCTTAGCCTTACGAGCCATATTAAGCTCGAAAAGAATCGCTGCAGGATCTTTGATATCGAAAAGTGGAAGACCCCACATTTCCCAGTAACTGTTACGAGGGTGTGGATCATCTGTGTACTCGATAGAAACCGCCCAAGACTTATCGATCGCGTATTGGATCTGCTTAGTGATTTGCGCATCAGTTAGGTCAGGAAGAAAAGAGAATGCTCCTTGAGTTAGTTTCATTATGTACTCCTTAAATGAAAATTAATTAATATTATTCGTGTTTCTAGCATTTACCTAAACTAGCCCACGAGGACTAGTTTTCGGTTAGATAGGATTATCTGTTTGCAGTTTTTGTAGTAGCGAAATCTGCAGTATCTGTTGATGCATAGTTGAAAGTAATATCCTTCCAAAGATCAAGTGCAGTTTGTAGAGGACCACAAGTCTTAGCTGCATCTCTTAGGATCTGAGGACCCTCTGAAACGTAGTCACGACCTTCGTTACGAGCTAGAACCATACACTCTAGAGCTACACGGTTAGCTGTTGCACCGGCTTGGATACCATCTGGGTGACCAATTGTACCACCACCAAATTGGTATACTACATCGTCGCCAAGGTAGTTAATTAGTTGGTGCATTTGACCACAGTGGATACCACCAGAAGCTACTGGTACACACTTACGTAGAGAAGCCCAATCCTGTGCGAAGAATAGACCTTCAGGTAGGTTAACTTCAGACTTGCAGTCTAGAAGAGTGTTGTAGAAACCTTTGATCATTAGAGGATCACCCTCTAGCTTACCTACTACAGTACCTGCGTGAATGTGGTCAACACCTGACATACGCATCCACTTACAGATAACACGGAAGTTCATACCGTGGTTCTTCTGACGTGAGTAAGTTGAGTTACCTGCACGGTGAAGGTGAAGGATAGTATCAGTTTTACGACACCACTTAGCCATTGATTGGATAGCTGTGTAACCAATTACAAGGTCAATCATTACGATGATAGAACCTAGTTGGTTACAGAAGTCTGCACGCTCGTACATATCTTCCATAGTAGCAGCAGTTGCGTTTAGGTAGTGACCTTTAACTTCACCAGTCATAGCAGCAGCGTGGTTAACACCTTCCATTGAGTAAAGGAAACGCTCTCTGTAACGCATGAATGGTTGTGAGTTAATGTTCTCATCATCCTTAAGGAAATCTAGACCACCTTTAAGACCCTCGAATACTACACGACCGTAGTTCTTACCAGAAAGACCTAGCTTAGGCTTTACTGTAGCACCTAGAAGAGGACGACCAAACTTATCCATACGCTCACGCTCTACAACTAGACCAGTTGCAGGGCCTTGGTAAGTCTTAAGTAGTGCGTAAGGGAAACGCATATCTTCAAGACGAAGTGCTTTAACGGCTTTGAAACCAAAAATGTTACCAATGATCGAAGCAGTTAGGTTAGCTAGAGAACCCTCCTCAAATAGATCGATATCGTATGCTACGTAACAGAAGTAAGTATCAGCTGCACCAGGTACAGGATCTACACGGTATGCTTTTGCACGGTAAAGGTCACAAGCAGTAAGTAGATCTGTCCATACAACAGTCCATGTTGCAGTTGAAGACTCACCAGCAAGGGCTGCTGCTGCTTCTACAGGGTCTACACCTGGTTGTGGAGTACAACGGAATAGAGCTAGAATATCTGTTTCCTTGATTACGTAATCTGGATCCCAGTAACCCATTTTTGCGTAAGGGATTACACCTGATTCGTAACGTTCACTTTTGATTCGAGTACGTGATTCTACAGCTTGAGACATGAAAACCTCCTGGTTTAAAGTTATGCTAAATGATTGCTGGGTTTTATACTTTGCAAAATCTTTTAAAAGATTTACGAAGTATAATAAGCAAAATAAAATACTTATTATTCCTTTTTCTTATAAAATAAGATATCACGAAATAGTCGCTTGTAACAAACACCGTTATTTATAATATAGATAAATATATTTAATATTTTAATTAAAAATCCTTACAATCCAATATATATATATATTGGATTTACGTTATTGCCAG
>Ga0209353_10001943_pt1 | contig 11534 bp, 8 predicted proteins | sample LauGreSpBDMM15SD_2_FD_187561 | JGI IMG/M metagenome (GOLD analysis project Ga0209353, IMG submission 187561) | Freshwater lake microbial communities from Lake Michigan, USA - Sp13.BD.MM15.SD (SPAdes) (version 2) | ecosystem: Environmental > Aquatic > Freshwater > Lake | place: Lake Michigan, USA...
ATTATCGGGTGAAAGCTGTTTAGAGGCTTGGGGCCATCTATCAATGAATTTTTCCCTAACGACACGAATTCCGAATTGTTCAATATCTGAAAGGGTAGGTATAAACACTTCGTTGTACCACTTAAGAGTAGTAGTGTAAGGTTCATTATGGAAATACTTGTCAAATTGCGGTTCTATTGCTTCTACAATCTTCATTAGAGGAAGGGATTGTATCAAGTCATCTCTATACCCTTTGTGAGTTAGAGTTGAAAGGAGAGGATTTAAAGGGGCTTCATAATCAATTACCTTTGCTTCCTTTCTAAAGTATGCGGAATCTACATCATATAGATTTACCGAAACATTAAGAGTATGTAATATCTTCTTTTTTTGGAATATCCACTTTTGTCCGTTGGTATTAAGTATGGTCTCTATTTGCTCAATAGATAGCGATAGAGCGTCTGTATGTGTATGTGGTAATATGTATAACCCGTCCGAACATCGTACAACTACGAGCGAAAGAGAAGTGTTTAAAGGATGCTTACTATTATCTACCCACATAGGATACCAAATAGATACTTCCGTTTCCAGCTTTTCTTTTAATTGATTAATTTCCTCAATAGACTCAACAATATTCATAAGTACAAAGATACAAAAAAAATCCCAAACTACCAAATTAATGTAGAATGGGATTTTGGTGGAGATGAGGGGAATCGAACCCCTGTCTTACAAAGTAATCATAATACCAGCATATCACACGTTTAGGTAAAGTTTAATCTTATTCACTTTCCAAAATAATTGGGGCCGTATGGTTAGTACAGCTTTCCACCAACCTATCAGTTTTTAAGAGCCGATAGGTAGAGCTCCGTTTCTTTCACTTCTATTTAAATGTCCCACGAGTGATGCGGGAGGGATTAAGCAGCGTATGCGTACTCATCAGCACCAATGAATTCCATCATAGAATCAAAGGTCATAGTTGACATTTCGTCAGTTGTTTGTTTGCGCAGATTTAAAGACATCTAGCACTTCTGTCTACGTGTGGTACTACCATTCTCATTATAATCAAGTCCATGGCATCCCCATATAATATGTAAATATACGAATAATTTCTTAAACCACCAAATTAAACTTTGGCGAATTGTAATGTGTTTGAAAGGTAATATGCTATATTTGGTATAGTAGTACTAGCATATTGTATTGTTTTGGAGTTAGAATCCATTATATCTTGTGGCGTACCTGTTAATCTCCATTTTAAAGTAACATGTGTATAATAAAAATTATCAGTCACCTCAATAGTATTATCTGGATTAATTTCTTGTATATGTGAATTTATATCATTTGTTTTTTGTATAAAACTTCTATCTATATATCCAATTGTATAATCATCATCCGTTGGTATTGGCATATGTGATTCAACAAAAGGTTGCGTTGTATCATTTAAATTTTTAAGTAGTTTTAATTTTGTATATGTAAATAAATTTTCTAATTGCTCACTCATATATTTTATTTTGATGAATCTTGTCTGTACTGTCCAGTTATTTTAGTTGTCCATAAATTTCCTTCAATTTGCTGCTCAATATTAATTACTTGAAAATATCCATATTTTGCATATCTTTCAGGAATACCACGAATATTAAACACATCGCCACGACGAATTCCACTCTTTCCCATAATTTTAAAACTATACTTTATAGGTAGTAGTATTGAGGTTTTACCACCATATGCTTCAAATGCATTATTTTTTATAATATCAAATAATTGAGTATCGTTACAGCAATATACTCTAAAAAGCTTTTTAAGTTCTGTCTTATCATTTCCTTCAAAAGCCCCTTTAATTTTTGGTACTCCCCCAATTGATGCATAATAAGGATTTGCTATTATATCTATTTTGTTTATATTAGCGTTAAGTGTTGTAGATTGGGTTTGAGTAACTTCTGATTCTAATTGTTTTATTGTGTCAGTTAATTGTTTATATTTAACACCCCCTGCCGTATTGGATGGGGTTTCTTGAATTCCGGGACCAAAGGCATTGAAATTTGAAGTTCTAGTAAATATTAATTCTTTTGTATTCCCGTCCAAAAATTGTTCAATCATTATGTTGTACATAATGACCCTTTGGCCTACAATCATTGTCTTTAGCCATTGAGCTTTTTCCCCTTGTTTCGTAGTTAATTCATCTTTTTGCGATATTGTTTTGGTATTAGTTGCCGCAACTATTGTAGGTGAATACTCAATTTTTGTAAAAAATAAATCTGGTTTAGATGTAAATACCCCACCAATATCTATCCCATGTGCGTTTGGATTTGAAGTGTAACTTCCAGCACTATCTCCTCTTTTTAAAATTATTTGATTTGCAGTTTCAGCTGGTACATTTATTTCCAAAGATGCATCTAAAAAGACAGATAATTCACCAGCATGTGTAAATACTTGTATTTGCTTTTTTGGTATTGCAGATTTACCTGACCAATTTTCATCTATTATACCAATTACAATATCCCCATCACTATTAATTTTTTCAACAAGTTGAAAATTCCAAAAAGAATTTACTGCATCTGACATTTCATTCAACATATCCAACAATACATCTTTTATAGATTTATTTGCTGAATTTTTTATAGCCGTTTTAAACACATCAAAATTAATATATAGATTCTCAAGTAATCCATAGTATCCACTTTTTTCAAAAGCACCAGGCCAAGTTAAGTAAGTCCAATCTTTGTCGTTTGAATCCTTCCCAGTTGGGAAATCTACATTTTGTACAAATGATATGTTACCCAAAGATGCATCAAACTCATATTTTAATATATCATCAATAGGAATTTCAGATTCATTTAAATAATAACTAAAAAAATCAGGTATTTTTCCTGGTATTATTAATTTTGTTGGGTCTGTTGAAAATATTTTTGGGAACGCTCCAATATATGCTGTTTCATCTATTTTGACATTTACTGATTTACCTCCGTATTTATATGATATTAAACCATTATTTGAATTTAAAATTTTAAGTGCTAGCCCAAATCGTATGTATTTGTGATTAGAACCTAATTTTTCTTTAGGAACAGTCCAACTACCAACTTTAAATTCTTTAATTAATCCAAATAATTTTTTTAATTGATTTTCTTCTGCGCCGGATTTATAAGCATTTACTTTTTCATTAATTGTATAATCAAATCCAATTAAATCGTAAAATAAAAATTTATTATTTGCCGATGGTTTAGTACATGCCGTATTAACTAACCTCACAACCTCTAAAGTTTGTCGTTGCGGTGGTAAACTATTAAACATATACCTATACCTTCTAGCAGCTACTGTCATAATTTCATTACCTGGACTTTCTATATCTGCAACACTATATAGTTTTGCCGATGATACTGTTTTTATGCTTCTTTTTACTATATCACCAGTTTTTGGGTCTACTTCAGTTTCTAATTTATTTATATTATGCTGCGATTGTAAATATGTTGGTAATCCAGGCATACCTCTTAGATTTATAGTTATTGAAAAATTATCATTTTCAGAATCCACATTAGCTCCTACTATAAATGCAAAAAATGAATCATAATCTCCTCTAGAGGTATATCTTTTTTTATGTAATGTTGTTTGATTCAAATTTGAATTGGAAGCTTCTGTTACAATTGAAGTTTGGTCCTTAGTACTAATTAGTTGTTTATAGGCATCTTCTGTATTCCAACCATATTCTATTAATATACTAAATCCAGGTTCCATAAAATATTTTTGCATTTCTTCTAATTGTGCTAATGAAAAACATTTTATCACCAAACTACCAACTCTTGATATTTGGTCTTTACCTTCTTTTATTTCCAATGCAGTTACAACAGGAGATGGTCTTAATACCCAAGTTTGTTCTTCGTTGTTAAGAGTATTGGTATTGGTATCTTTTATATCGGTTGGGGGTTCAGGATTATTGGATGGATATACCCACTTGTTATTAAAATTCTTACCCAATGGGCCACTCCCGTTTGAATTTCCATAACTACCTCTAAAATTATCTCCCAAATTATTTAAGATTCCGTTGTATGCATCTACTATTTCCAAGTCATCATCTAAATTTGCAGATTGTAGTATTAATCCCTTTTCGGCACCAGAAAAAATTCGTATCCATGGAAATCTTTGAGATAATTCTTTATTTCTATTGACATTTGATGATGGAGGCATGCCTGTCATTCCGGATAATATACTACTGAAAACTCGGTCTGATATTAATGTAAAATTTGGAAATGCCATATTATCTTATTGTCAATTTTAATATTTCTTGATAATTAGTTGGTATTCTTAAAATTGTACCATCTTTAAATCCAATAGGTGCTGTATGAATATTATTTGCTGATGCTATAATCCACCATAAATGTGGATTTTTGTAAAATTGAGTTGCTAATGTATCCAATCTATCTCCAGTTTCAGTTGCAATAATTATGTCAAATGAACTTGGATATATAGTTGGTAATATTTTTGGTATATATACTTCATTACCATCAGTTCTGTTTTTAATTATATTGGTATCGTATCTCATAATTTATTAGTTTGATTTAAATAATTTTATTTACCTTTGAAAAATGCATTAGTTTTGTTTGGTGTATTTAAATTTGGTATTGCTAATATAGAAGCCACACTAGGCCTACCAAAAGCTTTTTGGTAATCATTGGCAATTCTTGCTTCTTTAATTTTTTCAAAAGCTTCTATATTTTTTTCCGCTATTGTTTTAGGCTTAGTTTTTGGTATTTCATTAATTTTTCTTTGTATATCACTTTGCTCACTATTTGGTGGGTTTATTCTTTTTTTTGTAATTGTAGTTTTGCCGTCTTTATTTTCAACAGATACAATTTTATATCCAACATCAATACTATCACCACCAACTTTTAAATATGATTCTTCAGTTACATATAATATGTTTATTATTTTACCAAATCCTTGTAAAAGCAAATCTGCTCCATTAATTAAAGTACTCCCTACTGCATTACTAACATTTACAATAGGTTCTATTACATTAAGTCCTATCTGAAATGGTAAATTGGTTGCGGCTTTTATTTTATTTGTGAATGGACCATTTGTTAATAAATCTTTTTGATAATTATTATATTCCATTTTATATTGTTTGTTTTCTAAAATATTTTCATCTAACATATCTGAAAAAGCTCGGAATGCATCTATTGTCTCACCTAACGTATTTCTGTTTGGGTCATCTACTTTTAAATTTTTAATAAATTTATCTTGAGCACTTGCCACCTTTTCTATATTGTATTGAGTTGTATTTTGATTTTTATAATTTTTATTCTTTTCACTATTTTGTAATGCATCTCCATTACCTATAAATCCATCATTACTTTTTTTATGAGGAGATAATGCTTTATAAACATTCTTACCGGTAGCATATTGCTTTTCAGCTTGGTTCAAACCAAAGCTAGTATATATTGCATCAATTTTAAATGTAAAATCACCTTTTTGTATAGTCCTTTTAACTCCTTTTAATATTTGAAATGAATTATCTTCCGCGAAATGATGCCACTTGTCCGAAGTTTCCACTACAAGAGCTGTAATTGGTCCAACATTTGCTAGTTTTGCTGCAGGCTTAAAAGCCGCGATATTACCAAATTTAAGTTGGCTAAGTCCCCCATATATTAAAGATGTTGAAACAGACTTATTATTTACTTGATTCTCCACAACTGCTTGGCTTAACGCCTTTATTACTAAAACTCCTCCTTGTACGAGCAAGTGTTTGGCTACTGTTGCTGTACCTCCTGTTAAATATATTGATGTACCTTGTATAACACTATTACCCAGTTCAAGTCCAGCGTGGTAAAGATATTCATCACCAAAAATAATTTTGTTCACTTCACCAGCAGTTGCACCATATGGTACATTATATTTTCTTCCAGTAATAGTTTCCCTTTGCACAGTTTTGTATAAACTACTATGGTTATATTCATCAGTTGGAATTACTGTTGTAATCGTATCACTAAATAAATCACTTAGTTTTGTAGATGGTATCAAAGTTTTTTTCTTTGGTGGGTATGAAATATCCCCAACACTAAAATTAAAATTATTAATCATATTATTTTAAGTTGTTGTTATTGTTGTGATGGATTTGTTGGCATACATAATATCTTTACCTGTTGCATCTGAAAATACAGATGCTTTACTTTCAACAAATTTAAGGGTTATATCTACATCTATTATCGTTGGTAATTTAACGCCACTTCCATCCAAATCACCATCTATTACCATATTATATCCAGCAACAGTATTTGATGGTGTTATTTGATTCCCTAATAATTTTCTATTCATACCAATTTCCCAAGGTGTATTTTCATCAACACTAAACGTCATAGTATCTATAAAACAGGTTTTTTTATTATACATATCACCAAGAGTAAATGCAATTAATGGTGGAGCTACCGCATTAACCGTATCTTTATATCCCTGCGGATATGTTAATCCTGCTAAAACATTTAATCGTTTCCATGCATTAATATGTTCAAATAAATTTAAAGAAAATACTTTAAATTTAAAAGTTAAAGTTCTTTCAATACCACCATATGTATATGAATTAAATGGATTTCCTATAAATTTATTAGATTCCCAAGTTGGTGTAAATTGTTCACTTAAGTCGGTAACTGTACATCTAAATTGTAATGTTTCGTTTTTATAATAGCTATAAAATTTTAATGGAATAAAATCATAATCATCAAAGTTCTTTCCATCAGCCGTTCCTGCAGTATCTCCTATATATGTAATATTATCACTTGAATTTAATATATCGCCAGTAGTATCCATTCCTCTTTTTTTCGTCAAACTACTTTTAAGTATTGTATCATGAGTATTTTGATATTTAGGTTTATCTATTATTACAAGGGTTTTTAATGCAGTATTTGTATCTACTGTTGGTCCACCTGATTTCAGTTTATAATGTGGTTCTGGATATTGCATCATAGAAAAAGTGCCCGGCTCATATTCAAAATCAGAATATTCATAACTTTCAACTTTTTCTATAATACCTTGATTTATAAGGTCATTTAACATAAAACGTAAATAAAAAGCTTCCAAATCCGACTGCTTACTATATTCAGGATTCTTTATAATAATTTTATTTAATATAGTACTATACTTATTTACCGATGAATATTTTAATTGGTATGGTAATGTTTCATCTATTTTTTTATTTTTACCACCAGCTAATACCACATTAGCAATTGCCTTACCAATACGGTTTCCGGAAACTAAATTTACACTACCTCTAATTAATGCACTTGTACCTAACTTAACTAATCCCCTTACAAGATTACTAGCAGTTGATATTAAAAAATCTTTTGTTTGTGCCATTAAATTCTTATTAGCTTTTAATACATTATTAAGAGCTCCAGGAACTTTATCTGCTTTCTTTAAATCAATTATTTTTACATTTATATCAAATTCATTTAAATAACCAGCTTTCTTTTTATCATATCCTTTTTGAAATTCTTCAGCAACTTTTGATGGAATCATTGGACCTGGTAATATAGAACCCAATACCCTACTACCAATATCAGATATTGCATTTAATGAAATTGCTGTTAAATCCGGTTTAGGTGGTAAAGTTGCTTTTTTTCCGTTTGTAAGAAAATTAGCTACTGCATCTCCTGCATAGTTTCCAGCCGCCTCACCAATTATATCATCTAATCCACCACCAACATTTTGTTGAGTTGCTTTTTTCATTACCAACAAAGTTTTTGTTCTTTGATTTGTAATTCTAGCAAAATCCAATCCATACAATACCGGTCTTGTGGTTGTTGCAAATTGTTTTAAACCAAGTTGTTCTTCTTCATTTAATGTTTCAGATAATCTTATACTTCTGGTATTTCTTAATTTATTCATATTTGAAATGCCATCAAATCCACTTAAAATATCCCCAACTAAACCACCTGCAGTTTTTCCAAATATTGTAGGTTTATTTAGTTTATTAATTACAAAATTAGTTGATGTAATAGGGGCAAGTCGTTTACTATCCTGTGGTGTATATATTTCTTCTGCGGTTTTTCCAGTATTTGGTCCTGCAGTATTTTTTCTTTCTTTAAATAATTGTTCTAAACTTGGCATATATTATTTTCTTTGTCCGTATGAAAAATTGTTTCTACTACTTTGTTCATTTGATAGAACAATACCACTTGTAACTTTTTGACCATCCAAATAAACATTATTTGATTTATTAGAAAATTCTTTCCTTAATGCTTTCATTTCATTTACTAAAATAGAAATTGCTTCAGATTGAAATGCATCTCCTCCAATTGGAATAAGTGCACCAGCCTTACTCATTTGAGATGCTCTATTTAAATTTTCAATTGCATTTGGTGCTACTGCAATTTCGTCATTTGGTGATGGTTTAAATATACCCCCTTCGGCGGTTGATATTTGCACGCCTTTGCCACCGGCACCAATCGCCATATCACCTACATTCTTTGCATTACCCATAGATGATACCATTGCTGCAATAACACCAGCTGCTAATGCAACACCAATAAAAGGCATAGCCCCATATGCACTATAAACTTTAGCAATTGCTGCCATCTTAGCGGCAATAGCAACTTTCATAGTCATTAACCACATTGCTGTCAATCCTGCTATAATTGCAGGAAACACACCAGGTATAAAATTTAATACTTTAAATACATACCCAAATGCTGTAGCTATCATAGTAACTAAAGGAGCCAATCCCTCCATTAATGGTAATAATCCTTCTCCCAACGATGCAACTATACCTTTAAATGAATTTTCCATTTGAGTAACCTTATCTGCTATTTCTTGCTCTTTTGTTAATTGTTGAGTTTTTGCTGCTAATTGGTCTTCACTCATACTGGTAATATCCAATCCCTTATCCATAGCATCGGTTACTCTCTTTTTTTCAGCTTCACTTAAGTTACCTAATCTTTTTTGAATTAATAATTGTTTAGTTAATTGCTCAACAGTCATACCAGCTGCATCTGCTAATACTTTTTTAGTAAACATATCCTGGTCTGCAAACTTACCACTTCTTTCAACTTGTCTTAATATTTCTTTTTGAGCATCTACATTTTTTCCAGCATATGCTAATGCTCTTGCTTGAGATAAATTAAATTGGCCGCCAACAAATGTTGCAGCTACCAATTCCTTCTCAATACCATTTTCAAAATCTAAAAGGTCTTCGGTTGTTTTTAATACATCTTTTAATGTAGTACCTAATCTCCTAGCTTCAATAGCTTGTTTAGCTATTAATGATACATCTCCTTTAAAATAAGTGTAAGTAGCTTCTGCGGATTCGGCTATATCATTAAATACTTTAGATGGAGCTACTCCTACCAAATTGGCCATTTCTGCTACTTGTTGAGAAGCACTTTGTGCCGTTTCTGCTGATAATCCTGCCATACTTTGAAATACCATATTAACAGCTGCGGCATCTTTTTGAGATATTTCAAATTGCTTATTTAATAAAGTAATATTTGCAACTACTGCTTTTGAAAATTTACTTGAATCAGAAAATTCTGCTGTTAGAGCTGCAGCGGTATCATACACATCTTTTGCTTCAATTCCCAATCCAGCAAATTCAGCACGAATTTGTCTAACTTGATTTGAAATATCTTTCGTTTGAGATTTTGTTAATCCTGTTTCTTGTCTAAATTTACCGGCAGCTTCTTCTAATTCTGTAAACGATACTAGTGCTGCAGCTACTAGTGCACCAATAATTGCAATTGGTAGCATTCCGGCACTCAAGCTTTTTCCTAATTTTTTAGCCATATCAACTCCATCTTGAAGAAATGATGGTAATCTTTGATATAAGTCATCTCCTTCTTCTTTTATCTGATTCAGTCGTTCTTCTTGTTGAATTAAATTTTCATTTAATTGAAATAAATCTTTTAATTTCTTTTGTTCGGCAGGTCCTAAATTAGCAATACTTTCTTCAAATTTAAGTCTTCTATTAGCTACTTCATTTTGACCGAACATTTCATCTTTTACTTTAGCTGCTTCTTCCGCTTGAGTTGTAATAGATGTATATAGATTTGTATAAACCTCTAATTTCTTTTGGTTTATTTTAAGTTCATCATCGCTTAATCCTAATTGTTGGTCTTTTAAATCTAAAATATCTTTAGCAAGAGAAGCAAATGCACTACCACCTATTTTATTGGTAGTTATTAATTTTCTAGCATTAATGTTTAATTTTGTAAAAGAAGTTCCTAACGAATCTTGTAAATCTTCATATTCTTCCGCTAATGTATTTTGTTTCTCTAATGGTTCTGCTTGTTTTTGTAAAATCTTTAGCTTTTCCTTCTCTTTCTCAATTCTCTTTTCAAGTCTTTTACGTTCTTCCGCACCAACTATCGCAGCCTTTTTGTTTTGCTCCTCAATACGTTGATTAGCTTCTTCAATTTCTCTAAGAAGTTCTAATCGTTTTTCTTCGGCCTTATCTGATAATTTGTCAGCCATTAGTTATAATCGTTTGGTATTAATCCCCAATCCTGAAACATTTTAAACATTTCAGGTCTATCATTTTTTAATTTATCAATTTCCGGCTTATATTTGTAGTTTAATTTATCTACATCAGCCTTTAATTTTTGTAAGACAGGGTCTTTATCAATTAATTTTTGAAGTTTTTCAGGTGTTCTTTTTTTAGTAAACAGTCCAAAAAACTCTTTTAATTGATGTTTTTTTATTTTATATTTTGCCATTTTCGTTTATTTACACTAATTCATCTATAAATATGATATAAAATAAAAAAGTTAGGAATACGAGTGGTTATCTCTTAATCCTAACTTTTGATGCGTTTCCAGATTGTGCTTTTTTTGTTTCTTCGTTTTCTCTTTTTTTAGATTCTAACAATTTATTATAATAGAATCTTCTAAGATGAGTTGGCATTTGATATAATTCCATCATAGAAAAACCATTGCTATATTCCACCATTTCAAAAATTTGAGTGTGGAGATACAAACTATGATTCGTCACCAGGCCAAAAAAACCCTACGCCCATTGGAATAGGCGCCACCTCACTTTCTCCATCTTCATGTACATATGTAAATGTCATGTTCATATCTGGAGAGATTTTTTTAATATGTTCTCTGAATGCTCTACTATCTTTTGCTAAAAATGCATTATTAATGAATTTATTAATATGACCTAAATCTGAATTACCATCCACACTTTTAATCATATATCTTAATCTTGTTGTAATTTCATAAGATGTATCTTTATTCATTTTTTCTAATGCTGCTATATCTTTATCAATTAATTTTTCATCGCCATGTGTAAGTAATTTAAATACTAATTTATTACCAGTAGGTGTTGTAAATTCAAATTCATTTTGATTTGCAAAATTAGAATAATCAACATCTTTTGTTTTAATTTGAGCCAAATCTACTTTTGTTTCAATGGATTTTCCTGCTTTTGATGAATAAAAAGATATATTGTAATCTGCACCATACCCCAATAAACGGGTTGCTAAAACAATAGCGTTTTTATCGCCTATTAATATATCATCTATATTAATATTATCAACTATAATAGATTCAAATAATTTATCTAATACAATTCCTTTTTTG